>Ga0247840_10006179_pt1 | contig 17462 bp, 16 predicted proteins | sample LaCruzMarch2015__FD_192404 | JGI IMG/M metagenome (GOLD analysis project Ga0247840, IMG submission 192404) | Freshwater microbial communities from meromictic Lake La Cruz, Castile-La Mancha, Spain - LaCruzMarch2015_17m | ecosystem: Environmental > Aquatic > Freshwater > Lake | place: Spain... | reverse complement strand
AGATCGATCAGATCGTTGATCAGATACACCCCCAAGCGGAGAACCGGAGGAACCGGGCAGGCTTGGAGGTCGTCATACCAGGATCCGTCCGGCCGCTCGTTGTAGGAAGCCCAAACGCTGCAGTAGCACTGGACCGGGCGGCCGAGATCCAGCGTCTCCCGCTGACGGAGAAGCCAGGCGATATCCGGGGAGATTTCCGGGCCCGGCGAGTTCAGATGCACCGCGCGCCTGTTTCGACGGGCGAGATCGAGCACGTCGGCCGCCTCGTCGAAACTCGCTTCGAAGGGCTTCGTTGTTATGACGTGCTTGCCGGCTAAAACAGCCCGTGAAATCAGGGAGGCTCTTTTCTCCGGCGGGGTGAAGAGCCCCACCACTTCAATCTCCGGCGACTCCAACATCCGATCAAAATCCTCAAACTGACGGCACCCGTGCATCCCGGCAAGCCGTGCCGCCTTTTCCTTTTCGAGGTCGGTGATCCCCACCACATGGAACATTTCGCTCTGCGGATGGCCGGACGTGACCTCCTTTAGAATGGCCGCGCCAAAGTTGAGGCCGACGATTCCCATGCCGATCTTGCGCGAAATGGGCAGGCCTGCGGCGGCTGGCGTCACGGGAAACACCCCCGAAAAACACGAAGCGAAAATGAACTTCCTGCGCAAGGGGCGGGTCGAAGGGAGCGAGGGATCATGGTGCGAGCCGGGCGCGAAAAAGGAAATGACACTTGGCATGCGAGAAATATCTGCTTACATGCACATGTCAAGCCGCTTTTATCCCTTCACGATGCAGATCCGCTGGCACATCACTCACTCGGAATGCCGCTCGGTGGCCGGCTTCCTCGGGTGGATCCCCGGTGCTGGAGAGGAGAGGGATTGGCGTGAGGCGGAGGTTCCGGGATGCGCGCAGACATCGGCCTTCGGCGTGGATGCGTCTGAAATTCTGCTCCGCGAAAACTGGTTGAAGGTCGCCTGGATGGAGAAGGTCCTTTGGGTTTACCGGGCGCGGTTTCACCTTCCGGATCTCAAGCCCGGACGCCTGGGCGTCCTGCGTTTCAACGGGCTGGACTACCGGACAAGGATTTTTCTTAACGGGCGGTTCGTAGCGGATCATGAGGGGATGTTTTCTCCTCTCGAGATCGAGCTCCGGCGCGAGGACCTGCCGGCGGAGAATGAGCTGCAGTTGGCCTTCCTGCCGCCGGCGCTGCTCGGGGGAGGATGCGATTGCGCGAACACGGCGGCGGAGCCTGTCCGCCACATCAAGGCGCGCTACATGGAGGGCTGGGATTTTGCGCCGAGACTGCGGTGCGTGGGGCCCTGGGATGACGTGGATTTTGAGGAACGTTCAGAGTTCCGGATCCTCAGCGCGGGGCTTGACACACGGATGATCAACCGGGCAAGAGCCTCGGTGGCGGTCGATGTTCTTGTGAGTCGTCCTCCGCCTGGCGGCTCGGTCCGGGTTTCGCTTTGTGGCGCGTCCGGTCAAGTGCCGCTCTTCGGAAAACCCGGCGCCCGGTTGCAGGTGGCGGTCGAAAATCCCAAGTGGTGGTCTCCGCATTCCCACGGCCCCGCCCACCTTCATCCCCTGACGGTGGAGCTTCTGGATGCGGACGGCCAGAGGGTCGATGTGCTGGAGCGGAGGGTCGGCCTGCGCGCCGTGGACCGCACGGCGGCATCCGGCCAAAAACCGACGGACACCCCGGCCCAATACCTCATCAATGGAGTGCCGGTATTTCTTTGCGGGGCAAACCTGACACCGTTCAGCTCAGCGCCGGCCCATGTCGGAATCGAGACCTACCGCGCCGCGCTCAAGCCGCTGCGCGAGGCCGGCGTGAACTTCCTGCGCGTCTGGGGCGGCGGGCTCCGCGAGAAACAAAGTTTTTACGACCTTTGCGACGAGATGGGCTTTCTTGTGATGCAGGAATTTCCTCTGGCCTGCCAGCAACTCTGCGCGGAACCCGGCTATCTCGAGCTCCTGGACCGGGAGGCGCGTGCGATCCTGCGCTGCCTCCGGTGGCATCCCTGCGTCATCGTCTGGTCGGGAGGCAATGAGCACTACCACTACTGGGAGGCGATCGAGTCCGGCTCTCCACGCATGGAGGCGATCCGCGAAAAGATCCTCCGCGTGATGCAAATTCCAAATGGCGACAGGGCATTCCGCAGCGGCAACGACCCGAACCATCCTGCCTTGCAGGTGCTCGCCCGCGTCGTGGCGGAAGAATCCCCATGGGCTCTCTACAACACCACGTCGGGCCTGGAGGATCAGGGCGACACTCACGGACCATGGACCTACAGGCTGGAGATCGGCGATCACCGCTTCCGCGATCTGGATTTTTACCAATGCTGGCGCGAAGGAACATCTGCGCTTTATTCGGAGGCCTCCGTGGCCGGCGGCGCGATGCCGGAAACGGCCGCCGCCATCCTCGGCCTCCCTTCGAAGGCCTCGCTCGAATCCCTGCCCATTCCCGCAGATCGCAATGATCCCCTGTGGGTCGCCCACAAGGCCTTCGGTGCCGCATGGGATCAATCGGAGGACCTCTGGCTGGACATCGCGGGAGCGGAAGCGCTGTTCGGCCCGCTGGGCTCGGTCTCCGATGTCCTCTTTGCCCTCGATTACCTCCAATGCGAGGGAACTCGCTTCATGGTCGAGTCCGTGCGAAGACGCCAGGGGCGAACGACGGGCATTGTCTGGTGGGGGATCAATGAGCCCTTCCCGGCGCTGGCGGGCAATGCGCTCATCGATTTCTATGGACGTTGCAAGCCGGCTCTCGAAATCCTGCGCGCATCGTTTTCTCCCCATCTCCTGTCGCTGGACTACCCTCATGTGATCGCCCGCAAAGCGAGAGGCGTGATCCATTTTACCAACAGCGGCGCAGCTCCCTTCGCGGGGAGCTTCCGGGCGGACACCCGCGCGGGCGAAGCCGGTGAGGTGATCGATGCGTATTCCGGGAATATCGTTTGCCGCCCCTACGAAACTCTGGTCCTGCACCATCTCACCCCGCTTCGGATCGAGGAACCCTGCGTGACCGCCGACCTCCAATTGTTCGATTCCGATGGCGTGATGATCTCAGACAAACGATACCGATTCTTCCGCGAGGGCCCGCCACACCCCATGCGCCACCTTCTCGATCTGCGCGGAAATCCCACGGCCTCCCTGTTCCGCCCGGCTCGTCGGGTTGGAGGAAATCCCTGATGCCGCGCAAGCTGAACGTGGCGCTATATGGCGCGAATGGACACCAGTTCACCGGCCTCCTTGCGGGCCACCCCCTGGCCGACATCACGGCAATCTGCGGCATCGAAAAACCCGAGGGATATTCCGGGCCGTGGCCCATGAAAAATTCCCTGGCGGAGCTTCTTGATGACGCCTCGACCGATTTGATCTGCCTCTGCTCGCCATCACGCGCTGATCAGCCGCAGGACGCCATCCGCTGCCTCCGTGCGGGAAAACACGTTCTCGCAGAAAAGCCGGCGGCCCTGACGGAAAAAGATCTGGACCGCGTGCTTGAAGCCGCTTCCGAATCCGGGAAAACCTTTCGCGAGATGGGCGGTTCCGCGTTCGTCCAGCCCTACCGGGCGATGCGCGATATCGTCCTCGGCGGACAGATCGGCGAGGTCGTTCAGGTTTTCTCCCAGAAGTCATATCCTTATCACGGCGGCAGGCCGCAGGACGAAAATATCGACGGGGGGTTGTTGCTTCAGGTCGGAATCCATGCCGCACGATGGATCGAGCATGTCAGCGGACAACCCATCTCATCGCTCCAAGCCATCGAAACCCAAGTCGGAAACCCGGGATCGGGCGCGCTCCGCATGGCCGTCAGCCTCCAAGGGCATTTGAAAAACGGCGCTTGCGCGACCCTCATCGCCAACTACCTCAACCAGCCTGGGCTCCGACATTGGGGAAACGACGAACTCCGCATTTTCGGCACCCGCGGCATGATCGAAACGATGGACTCCGGCACACGCACCCGCCTGATCGTCGGAGAAACAGACCACGGCCCGATCAATGTCTCGGATGCGGGAGAGGACTATTTCACAACTTGCGCGAAGCATCTGCTGGGATTAGCGCCAATGCCCCTCACCTTGGATCAGGAACTCCACCCTCTGCGGGTGCTCCTCGGCAGTCGCTCATCTCCCCCGCCCACTACATGAAATTCGGCCGGCCCTACCAGGCCATATACCGCGAGCGAATGGGTGATGGGATTCTCAGCCTGCACATCTGCGGAAAAACCAATGACATCATCGAGGGCATGGCGACCACCGGTTGCGAGATGCTCGAACTGGATCATCAGAACGACGTCGTGCGCGCGAGCGCGTCCGGACATCGCTGGCCCACCGGCAACCCGATCGTGTGCCGGTCGATTTCGGCGGGCACCGTTCGTCTGGCATTGCCGCCATCGCCTACGCGAAGCTCCGCCGTCACCTCGGACTGCCAGAGCGGCCTGTCCGTGTCTATGACATGCCCCAGCAACTCGCGGTGATCGACGACGACGTCCTCGACCGGTTCGGTGTCGATACCGTCGAAATGGGCCGCAGCTTCGCCCTCGAAGACAAAGACTGGGCGGACTGGGTGCTGCCTATGCTTATCCTATGACCAGCTTGGCGGCCATCTTCGGCCGATGGTCGTCGAGCAAGTGCCCGTAATATTTTCCGTTGCGAATTTGAAGACCAGGGATTTTGCGGTTGCGCGAATCCCGCGCCGCGATAAACTGCGCTCCGTGATCGCTTTTCATTTCATTGTCTTGCATGACCTCGCTCTAGCACAAATCCTAGCACAATTGCAAGGATCGCATGGGTGTGAACTTGTAAGTAATTGAATATCAGGCAAGCCGGCGTGGCGGAATTGGCAGACGCGCACGACTCAAAATCGTGTTCCTTCGGGAGTGTGGGTTCGAGACCCTCCGCCGGTAGCTTGATAATAAGCAACTTACAAAATAGATTAACAATTCCTGACAGCTTCCTGACAAATCAGGCATGAAGATGTTTGAAAAGAGCTGTCTGATCTGATCCCCTCTCTTTCCGCGATGTTCATGTCCTACCTCGTTGTGATGGCCGGCGGAGCGCTGGGGAGCGCCGCCCGGATGTGGATGTCGCTGTTCTGCGCGGTGCGCTTCGGGGAGACTTTTCCGGTGGGGACCCTTGCGGTGAATGCGCTCGGGTGCCTGGTGATCGGGGCTTTTTCCGCGCTGACCGGTCCCGACGGAGTGATCCTGACTTCCCCGCTGATCCGCCAGTTTGTGATGATTGGCGTCCTCGGCGGGTTCACGACATTTTCATCCTTCGGCCTGCAGACGATCAGCCTGATGGGCGACGGCGAGTGGCTTTATGCGGCGCTGAACATCGTGCTATCGGTCGCGGTTTGTCTCGCTTTCGTCTGGCTCGGAATCATTCTCGTCTCGTTGCTCACCCACAAATAGCCCTCCTATGAAACACCTGCAGGAAGATGCCGTTCTCTTGAGAATCCTCATCGGGGAAAGCGACCGGTGGGAGCACAGGCCGCTCTACGAGGCGCTCGTGCTCAAAATCCGCGAACTCGGGCTCGCCGGGGCCACCGTCCTCCGGAGCCCGATGGGATTCGGCGCCAACAGCCTCATCCACACGTCAAAAATCCTTCAGCTTTCAATGGACCTGCCGGTCGTCATCGAGGTCGTGGATGCGGCGGAAAAAATCGACGGCTTCCTGCCTGTTCTCGACGACATGCTGGGAGGCGGGCTCGTGACGATGGAAAACGTCAAGGTCATCCACTACCGGGCGGAGAAGGACAAAGCGGAACACCCGCGCGATAGCGCCTCGTGAAGAAAAGGGAGAGTCGAGCGTGTAGCCGGGAAGGTAAAACCGAATCGCTGATAACTTGAACATTTTGAATAACTGGCTGGCGTGGTCGCTTCTCTCGGCGCTGTTCGCGGGCGCGACGGCGATCCTTGCCAAGGTCGGAGTCGAGGGGGTGAACTCGAATCTGGCCACGGCGATCCGCACGACGGTCATACTGGTTTTCACCTGGCTGCTCGCCTCGACCGCCGTCTCGACGGAATCGCTCGCGAATATTTCCCGGCGGACATGGATCTTCCTGATTTTGTCCGGGCTGGCGACCGGGCTTTCGTGGGTGTGTTATTTCCGCGCGCTCCAGCTCGGGCGGGCGTCGCAGGTCGCGCCGGTGGACAAGCTGAGCGTGATCTTCGCGATTGCGATGGCCGGATGGTTTTTGCACGAACCCCTCACGTGGCACCACTGGGCGGGCGGGTTTTTGATCCTCTGCGGAGCGATCGTCATCGCGGTGAAGTAACCGGCTCTCAGAGCCATCTCTTCCGCTTGAAAAAGACGAGCATTCCCGCGACGGTGAACAGGCAGACCATCCAGAAAAACGCGTATCCGAACGGCCAGTTCAGCTCCGGCATGTTCCACCTTTGTTCGGTGTTGAAATTCATCCCGTAAACGCCCGCGAAGAACGTGAGGGGGATGAAGAGGACCGTGACCACCGTGAGCACTCGCATGATCTCGTTCGTCCGGAATCCGAGGCTCGAGAGGTAAAGGTCCATGAGGCCAGCGGTCAGGTCCCGGCAGCTCTCGATGATGTCGATGATCTGGGTGATGTGGTCGTAGCAGTCGCGCAGGAAGACCTGCGTCTCGCGTTGGATCAGGCCGGTGTCGTCGCGGATGAGCGTGTTGAAAATCTCCCGGTGCGGCCAGGCGGCGCGGCGGAGGTAGAGGAGAAGGCGCTTCGCCTCGTAGAGCTTTTTCAGCGTGGCGCGCGTCGGCTTGTCCAGCAGCTCCTCCTCGACGGATTCGATCGAGTCCCCGACCGACTCGAGCACGGGAAAGATCCGGTCCACCGTGGCGTCGAGCAGCGCGTAGGCGAGGTAGTCGGCCTTCATTTTTCTGGCAAATCCCCGTCCGGCGCGCAGCCGTTCGCGGACCTGGTCGAAGACATCGTGCCCGCGCTCCTCCTGGATCGTGATGACGAAATAGTCGCCGAGAAAGAGGCTGACCTGCTCGAACGAGAGCTCGTTCTCCGCGTTAAAATAGATCATCTCGCTCACGATGAAGAAGTGGTCCGCGAAGCGCTCGACTTTCGGGCGCTGCGCCGTGTTGAGGACGTCCTCGAGCGCGAGCGGGTGGATGTGAAAATGGTCGCCCAGCTTGCGGAGCAGTCCGATGTCGCCGAGCCCGTCGATGTTGATCCAGTTGACCTTGTTGGGATCCAGCTTCGCCAGCAGGTCATCAAAGCTGTCAAAGTTGCTCTCGGAGATCGATTCCACATCGTATTGGATAAGGCTGATGGCCGCCTTGGTCTTCGCGCCTTCGCGGGGAAGAAGGGTGCCTGGCGGGGTTCCTGCGGCCTTGTAGTTGATCCGGATCATCGGGCTTGATGGCCGCGAATTTTTTCGCAGACCCTTTGGCACGCTGCCTGAGGCGCGGTGTCCTGACAACGGAAAAGTCAGGGCAAACGCCTGAAATTGTTCGTTTTCTTGAGGTTCTGCCCAGGTAGAACTGGCGTCCCGCCCAATGCTCCCTGGCCAGCATTGCGACCCCAACCGCACCCGCGTTTGATCACACTCGTCTGATATGGCCCCACGCATTCCGGAATTGATTTTTCCGGCAGGGGGGCGAGATTTGACGGGATGCACGATCCGCGCTGCGACAAGCTTGCCGATGTCCTGACCCGCCACTCCACCAAACTCGAAAAGGGGGAGAATGTTCTGATTGAGGTTTTCGACGCCCCGGATGAGATCGCGGTGTCGCTGATCCGCGCCGCGAGGGCGGCGGGGGCCGTGCCGTTCGTGAACGTCCACCACTCGCGCATCGCCAGGGAACTTTCCCTCGGCGCGACCGAGCCGCAGCTCGCCGTGTCGAGCGGGGTCGAGCTTCTCCGCATAAAAAAAATGCACGCCTACATCGCGGTGCGGGGAAGCCACAACATCACGGAGATGTCGGATGTGCCGGACGAGACGATGCGCCTCATCACCGGAAAAATGCGGCCCGTGATGGACTGGCGGATCAACAAAACGAAATGGGTCGTGCTGCGCTGGCCGACCCCGGCGATGGCCCAGCAGGCGCAGATGAGCACGCACGCGTTCGAGGACTTTTTCTTCAAGGTCTGCACGCTGGACTACTCGCGCATGACCCCGGGCATGGACGCGCTCAAGGCCCTGATGGACATGACCGACCGCGTCCACATCAAAGGCCCGGATACCGACCTCCGGTTTTCTATCAAGGACATCGGTTCGGTGACCTGCGGCGGCGACCGGAACATCCCGGACGGCGAGGTGTTTTCCTGCCCGGTGAAGACCAGCGTCGAGGGGCATGTCTCGTTCAACGTCCCCAGCATTTATCAGGGGCAGGCGTTCGACAGCGTGCGTCTGGAATTTTCCAAGGGCCTCATCGTCAACGCTGCGGCCAACAACACCCAAGCCCTTAACAAGATCCTCGACAGCGACGCGGGCGCGCGGTTCATCGGCGAGTTCAGCCTGGGGTTCAACCCCCACATCCTGCACCCGATGCGGGATATCCTGTTCGATGAAAAGATCGCGGGCTCGTTCCATTTCACTCCCGGTCAGGCCTACAAGATCGCCGGAAACGGCAACACGAGCCGCATCCACTGGGATATGGTCTGCATCCAGCGCCCGGAGTGCGGCGGGGGCGAGGTATGGTTCGATGGCAAGCTGGTCCGCAAAGACGGGATCTTCACGCTTCCGGCCTTGAAGAAATTGAATCCCGACCATCTTCTCGGAAAGCGGGCATGCTGACCTCCTCGATCATGAACCCGCTGGAGGAGCGGATGGGATACAAATTCCGCAATGCCCTCCTGCTGGCTGAGGCGCTCACGCATCCGAGCATCTCGCTCGAGCGAAAAGATTACCCGTTCGACAACCAGCGCCTGGAATTTCTCGGCGACGCCGTGATCCAGGTTGTCGTCACCGAGCACCTGTTTCAGATGTTCAAGGACTCGAGCGAGGGGCGGATGACGAAGCTCCGCACCCGGATCGTTTCGCGGACGGCGCTTCGCGAGCGGGCGCTCGCGCTCGGCCTCGGCAGCTTCCTGATGATGGGCCGCGGCGAGGAGTCGAGCGGGGGGCGCGAGCGGGCCTCGAATATCGCCGACGCCTTCGAGGCGGTCGTCGGGGCGATTTATCTCGACGGGGGATTTGAGGCGTCCAGAATTTTCCTGCTCCGCCAGATGGAGGAGGTCTTCGCCGATCTCGCCAGCCAGCCCGAAGAGATCAACCCGAAAGGCATCCTGCAGGAGAAGCTCCAGTCCATCACCCCGAATGCTCCCGAATACGAACTCCTCTCCCAGACCGGCCCCGAACATTCGAAACGGTTCGTGTGCCGCGTGATGTGGAACGGGCAGGAGCTCGGCCGCGGCGAGGGGCTCAGCAAAAAGGAAGCCCAGGTCGCCGCCGCCGTGAGCGCCCTCGAACAGCGCCCGTGGGAAAAGCGCCGCAAGGCAACAACCGCATGATCTATCACCTCACCCTTCAAACCACCGGCCTCGCGGCGGGCCTCCTCCTCATCGTCACCCATGTCTTCGCGCTGGTCCGCCCGGAGCGGACCGTCGCATGGGCGATAGCCTTTCCCCGCTCGCGGGGCGCCGCAACTGCGCTCGTCGCGGTCGCCGCCGTCTGGAGCTTTCTCCTGGTCCAATCCATCGACCTCGGCGAGTTTTCGCCGCTCAGGAACGTCATGCTGCTGGCGATCGTGGCGGGCGCCGTCCTCTCGTGGATCTACGTCCCGGAATTTCTGGCCGTGCGGGCGCTGGGAATGATCCTCCTCCTCGCCGCCGAGCCGCTGCTGGAGTCCGCCGTGCTCCGGCACGAACCCTCGCGGCTCCTGCTCGTCGTCCTCGCCTACGCCTGGGTGATCGCCGGGCTGTTCTTCGTCGGCATGCCTTACGTCCTGCGCGACGCGGTCCAATGGGTGACCTCCGTCCGGAACCGGCTCCAAGCCGGCGCCGTGGCGGGCACGGTTTACGGGCTCGCCCTCGTCGTCTGCGCCCTGTTCTTTTGGTAGGCTGAACGCATGTCGGATTTGCTTCGGCATTTTCTCACCGCCCTGGGCTTGGAAGACAGCCGCGACAAGCGCGTGCGCCGGCCTGGGGAACCCGCCGGGCATCGCGTCATTTCAACCAACCGCAGCACGACCGTCTTCGCCGGAGAATCTGCGGAATGGCTGGATTACCTGCGGCGGCCGTGGAGCTCGCGGCCGGATGGCGTGATCGAGATGGAAATCCAGATCCATGCCAAACGGCGGATCGAGTTTGCCGCGCGGAACCAGCGTTCCGCGCGCTGGGCGGGAGCCCTCGCGCACGCGTTCCGCGAAATCCAGGAGCGCCTGGAAAGCCGCCCCGCAGCCGCCCGGGTTTTCCACGAGATGGTTTTCGGAAACGCGGCCAATTCGGTGCCGGGGTTCGCGTTGAATTCCTCCTCGGTCCTCCCGGTCATCGCGACCCGGGAGGCGCGGGTGAACGACGACATGTCTCCCGCGGAATCAAGAATCCTGGTGCGGACGCGGATGCTTGAGGAATTCGAGCCCCTGTTGGACCAGCCGGGCAGCCCGATGGAGCGGCTCGGAAAAATCTGGGAAGTCGTCCGGCACATTCTCCTGCAGCTCGGCCACGAGAGCTATCCGAGGGACCGGTTCACCGAGCGGATCAAGCTGACGACGGACTGGGCTCTGGTGAATCTTCACGTGCTCTACGAGGGAAAAAAGGACGGGCGACTCCAGGCGAACGAGGCCGGAGAGGCCTTCGAGATCCTATCCGCGAAGCGGGAGAACATCGAGCGCCGCGAGCTCTTTGTGAGGGAGCCGTTCTTCCGGCTGCTTTCCGACGTGTCGTTCCTGCTGCGCGACCGCAACGTCGCGGATTTGTGGGATACGGCCGCCGTCATCGCGCGCGATTACCTGGACTCCCGCTACCTGAGGCTCAGCATCGCGGGCCTCATGCCGGCAAAGCCGGCCTGGCAGGAGGCGATGCCGGTCGAGTGGAAAGGCCCGCGGAAAATCAAGACCCCCAAGCCGGAAATCGGCCGCTACGGGCTCATTGACGACGAGGACGAGGATGCTTGGAAGCAGGTGCGCGGGCCGCTCGAGGACATCGGATACCTGATCATCGGACAGCTCGGCATGGGGCAGTTCGGGCGCGTTTACGAGGCGATCAACGTGACCAACGGCAGCATCCCGGCCCGGGTCGCCGTGAAGGTGGACCGCATCCGGAAGGGGCACAAAAAGGAAGCCATCGAGGCGGCGGATACGATCATGGCCATCGCTGGCGGGCTCGCAAAATCGCCGCACGTCATCCGGATTTTCGACGCGGGCTTCCTGAAAAAAATCCGCTCGAACTACCACATCCTGCAGATCGTCGAGGGGGACACGCTGGACTACCTGATCGGCGTCGCAGGGATCGAACACGCCAGCATCCTGCGCCCGAAATCCGGGCGCTCCTCGAAGGATGAGACCAGCCGGGAATTTCTGAAATCCCTGAGCGGGAGCGCCAGCGAGGCCTGGCGGCGGAACCGGAAATCGCCGCCGTTTGTCGCGCCCCCGGGGCTGGGCCACATCATGGATCTGCTCACCAGCACGGCCCTCTGGGTCGAGGAGGTCCACGGCCTCGGGTTCGCGGTCAACGACCTGAAAAACGGAAACGTGATGCTGAGCCACCGCGGGCAGTTCAAGGCGATCGACCTCGACTCCTACAGCCGGGTCTTCTCCCACCTCGACAAGCTGCCGGACTTCTTCTTTCTCGCCGTCTCGTCGCTGCAGCTCGTCACCCGCGGGTGCGCCTGGGAAAAATCGGCGACCGCCTCCGAAATCAAGGAACTCCTCGCGGATCCGGGCGCGGTGGAACGGCGGCTTCTCGAGATCTGGCCATACGGCGACCTCGCCGCGCAGAGCGGCGGTCGCGTCGCGACCGGCGACGTCACGGGCTTTTTTGCGAAGTTCATCGACGACGCGCGATCGGGCCTGTTCGCCGAAGATCCCGCGAAGTTCACCGCCTCGATCGACGCCTTGATCTTCCTGAAGCGCCGGCTCTCGACCGAGGAAATGGTGCTCCAGTAGCGAGCAGGGCAGATTGACGGCTGCGGGCAAAGTCGGCAAAGTCGGCTTTCTTATGTGGAACTCCGCTCATCAACACATCCGCGACCTTGTTGCCTACGAGCCCGGCAAGCCGGTCGAGGAACTGGCCCGCGAAATGGGGCTCGCCGCGTCGGACATCATCAAGCTCGCCTCGAACGAAAACCCGCTCGGCCCGTCCCCCAAGGCGCTCGCGGCGATGCGCGAGACGCTGGATCGCGCGCACTTTTACCCGGATGGCGGGGGATGGGCGCTGCGCAACGCGATCGCCGGCAGGCTCGGGCTCGCCCGGGAAAACGTGGTCCTCGGCAACGGCTCGAACGAGATCATCGAATTCATCGGGCACGCGTTTCTGCGGCCCGGCGACGAGGTCGTGACCGCGAAACACGCGTTCGCCGTTTACGGCTTGATGGCCCAACTTTTCGGTGCGAAGACCGTCGAGGTGCCCGATCCGGGCTACACCCACGACCTCGACGCGATGCTGGCCGCGATCACCCCGCAGACCCGGCAGGTCTTTGTCGCCAACCCCAACAACCCGACCGGAACGATGGTCGGGCAGGAGGAAATCGACCGCTTTATGGATCGCGTGCCGGATCATGTGATGGTCGTGATTGATGAGGCCTACCTCGAGTTTCTCGACAGCCCGCCGGACGTCATCCGCCATGTCCGCGCGGGCCGGAATGTCGTGGTCATGCGCACGTTCTCGAAGATCCAGGGCCTCGCGAATCTCCGCATCGGTTACGGGCTCGCGCCGGAGAAAGTGGCCGCCGTCCTGCAGAAGACCCGCCAGCCGTTCAACGCGAACGGCATCGCGCAGGCCGGAGCGCTCGCCGGGCTCGACGACGACGATCACATGCGCCGCACCCGGCAGCTCACGCACGAGGGGCGGAATTATCTCCAGGCGGAATTTTCGGAGATGGGCCTCGAGTTTGTTCCGAGCGTCGCAAATTTTGTGCTCGTCCATGTCGGCGACGGCGACGCGGTTTTCCAGGCGCTCCTGCGCCGCGGCGTGATCATCCGGGCGATGAGGAGCTACAAGCTTCCGGCCTGGGTCCGCGTATCCGTAGGGACGATGGACCAGAACCGGCGCTTCATCTCCGAGCTCAAGGCCCTCGATGACGCCGGCGGTCTTCCGCGCGGGCCGCTCGCTGCCGCGTGATCCCATGCGCGCCGGGGATACGATAGCCGCCGTTTCCACGCCTCCGGGCGAGGGCGCGGTCGCGCTGATCCGGATCTCTGGGCCGGAGGCGGATTCCATCCTGGAAAAAATCTTTGATCCCGTGTCGAAGCGGCCGGCGCCGCGCCGGGCGACCCACGGCCGGATCATCGAGAACGGCGTGACGGTGGACCGGGTTCTCGCCACGGTGTTCCGCGCCCCGGCGAGCTATACCGGAGAAGACATGGTCGAGATCGGATGCCACGGCGGGATCCTGCTGTCCGCGCACATTTTGGAGATGGTGCTGCGCCTTGGTGCCCGCGCCGCGGAGCCCGGAGAATTCACGCAGCGCGCATTTTTGAACGGCAAGCTCGACCTCACCCAGGCCGAGGCGGTCATGGACCTCATCAGCGCCAAAACCCCGCTGGCGATGCGGGCCGCGGCGGAGCAGTTGCAGGGGCGGCTTGGCGACGAGATCTCCGGCATCCGGGCGGATATTTTGGAATCGGTCGCCCACCTCGAGGCATACATCGATTTTCCCGAGGAAGGCATCGACCCCGCCACGGGAACCCTGCTCCTCGAGAAAATCTCGGCCTGCATTTCGAGGATCGAAGCTCTTGTCTCCACGGCGGAGAGCGGCCGCGTCCTGCGCGAAGGAGTGAGGGTGGCGATCGTCGGACGCCCGAACGTCGGCAAGTCGAGCCTGCTCAACCGGCTGCTGGGCATGGAGCGCGCGATCGTAAGCCCGGTCCCCGGCACCACGCGCGACACGATCGAAGAATCCGCCTGCCTGCGCGGGATTCTCTTCCGGCTCACCGACACGGCCGGCCTGCGCGAAACCGGCGATCCGGTCGAGCGCGAGGGCGTCGACCGTGCGCTGCGGGCCATCGAGCGGGCGGACCTCGTCCTTCACATCCTCGACGCCTCGGCGGAGTTCGACGAACCCGAGCTGCGCAAACGGGAAATCCTCGTCGCGAATAAAACCGATCTCCTCCCGCGCGATGCCCGCCTGCCCGCCAAAGCCGTGCGTGTCTCCGCGAAAACCGGCGCGGGATTTCCGGAGCTCGTCGAGACGATGATCCGCGAAACCTGCGGCCAGCATCTCACCGCCGGTCCATCGCTCGCCGCGGTCAACTCGCGCCACAAAACTCTTCTCGAATCTGCCTCAGCATCGCTCAGAGCCGCCGCCGATCTGGTTCGCGCCGGCGAGCCTCCCGAACTCGCGGCCATCGAGCTCCGCGCCGCCCTCGACAGCGTCGGCCAAATCATCGGAACCGCCGGCACCGAGGAAATCCTTGGCGAGATTTTCGGCCGGTTCTGCATCGGCAAGTAGATCAGCATCAGAACCCCACCGGCCCGCTGGCATACCTGACCTTCCCGGCGGATAGTTTTTCCACGCGGATTTCCAGGGATTCAAACTGCACGGAGGCTGACATCGTCGCGACGGATGTATCGGCGGCGTCGTGCCCGCTTCCCACCCAGATAAATCCGTATTGGGGGGCCATGCGGGTGGCGTCGTAATACCACCAGCGGCCGCCCAGCCAGACCTCGAAAAAGGCATGAAAGTCGGGTTGCGGGAGCCCGTAGGCGTAGGCGCTGCCGTAGCGCGCGGGGATGCCCATTGCGCGGCAGAAGGCGACGCCGAGGTGGGCGAAATCCCGGCAGACCCCGGCGCGAAGGGTCAGGCATTCGACAGCGCTCGTGTGGGCGTCGGTGATTCCGGGCTCGTAATCGATGTGCGTGTGGATCCAGTTGCAGATCCCCGCCACGCGCTCGTGGCCGGGCGCGAGCATGCCGAATTCTTTTGCGGCCAGCCGCACGAGCTTGTCGGATTCGCAATACCGGCTGGGATAGAGAAACCGCACGACCTCGGGCGGCAGGTCGATCAGCGCGGTTTCGGAAATGTCCTGGGGCCCCGTGGCCCGGTCCAGGTCGCGCTCCACTTCGGCTTCGTAGACAATCTCCAAATCGCCGGCCGGAGCGGCGACGCCATGGAACCTCGTCGTTCCTTCCGGCACGATGTGCTCGCGGAATGGAATCCCGTGGCTGTTCCGGATGCTCTCGCGGATCACCCTCTGCGACGCGTTTTTTGCGGCCGCCATGTTGAGCAGCAGCCAGCCATCCCGGCTAACCTGGTAGCAGAGCTGCGCGCGAATCGAAAACCGGTGTGTTGTCGGCATCCGGGAGATCGTAAACGACAACAAGCCAAAAAGCTTTTGATTTCCCGGAGTCTTCTTACAGAATCGCCGGGCCATGCCCACCCACTATATCGCCTGCGATTCCGGTGCCAGAGCGGCCGCGTGCTGCACGGCTCTGCAGTTTTTATATCCGAAAACAGCGAATCCATGAAATACTCCGGCAACCGCAAGCCATAAACGTCCATGTCCAAAGAAAAGCTCTCGTTCATCCAACTCGTCAAGGCCTTCTGGAAGCCCTACGTCCACCTGCTCCAGTATCTCAAGGCCTACAGGAAACGATTTATTTTGGGGTTGGTTTTCGGAAGCCTTGCCGGTGTGCTCAACGGCATCTTTCCGCTGGTCATCAAGCTCGCCGGAGATGCCATCCTGGCACCCGGCCAGTCGGTCGTCAGCCCCACCGAGTTCCTGAAATCCGGCGTGGATTCGGGGCCGGGCATCGAGAAAGTCTTCTGGATCGCGCTGCTGATCCCGGCAGCCATGGTGGCCAGGGGAGTATTTTCGTATCTCAACTCGTATTGCCTCGCGTGGGTGAGCCTGCGCGTCCTCCGCGATATCCGCACCCAGTTGTTTTCGCACCTGATGGCGCAGTCGCTGGAGTTTTTCAACCGCTCGAAAGCCGGCAAGCTCATTTCGCGGGTGATGAACGACACCCGCATGGCCCAGAACGCGCTCACCTCGATCTCGGGGGATCTCGTGCAGGGCCCGATCGCCGTGCTCACCGGGGTCCTCGTCCTCATCAAGCTGGACTGGGTCTTCAGCCTCACGACCCTCTTCCTGTTTCCGATCTGCATTTTCCCCGTCCTCTTCTTCGGGAAAAAAGTCCGCCAGGCCGGGAAGGCGGAGGAAAACGAGGCCGGTCAAATGTCGGTCATCCTCCAGGAATCGTTCGCCGGGATCCGGATCATCAAGTCGTTCGCCCGCGAAAGCTACCAGGCGGCGGAGTTCGACAAATCCAGCGAAATCCAGTGGAAGAACAGCCTGCGCGTGCGGAGGAGCTCGGACATCGTCCAGCCGCTCATCGAGTCGGTGTCGGCGCTCGGCGTCGTCCTCGCCCTGATGTATGTCTATTTCTTCAACATCAGCTTCATCAAGTTTGCCGCGCTCTGCGCGGGAATTTTCCTCCTCTACAACCCGGTGAAATCCCTGAGCAGGATCCCGATGCTCATGCAAAAATGCATGGCTTCGGCGACGAATATTTTCGACCTGCTGAAGCTCGTTCCCGACATCCAGGACAAGCCGGACGCCGTGGTGCTGAAGAGCTGCGCCGGGCGGATCGAGTTCGACCACATGACGTTTTCCTACGGGGTGAACAAGGCGGCGGTCGAGGACATCTCGCTCTCCATCGATGCCGGAAAAAAATACGCGCTCGTCGGGGCGAGCGGCGCCGGCAAGAGCACCCTCCTCTCGCTGATCCTGCGGTTCTACGACGCGCAGAAAGGGTGCATCCGCGTGGACGGCCACGATATCCGCGACCTCACCCAGCACTCGCTCCACGAACAGATCGGCGTCGTTACGCAGGAGTCGTTTCTCTTCCACGACACGATCTACGAGAACATCCGCTACGGACGGTTGGACGCGACGCGCGAGGAGATCATCGCCGCCTCGCAGTCGGCCTTCGCGCACGACTTCATCCTGGCCCAGGCGGACGGCTACGAGACGGTCGTCGGCGACAAGGGATGCCTTCTATCCGGCGGGCAGCAGCAGCGGCTGGCGATCGCCCGCGCCCTGCTCAAGAACGCGCCGATCCTCCTCCTCGATGAGGCGACCTCCGCGCTGGATTCCGAATCCGAACGCATGATCCAGGCCGCCCTCGAGCGCCTCTCGGAGGGCCGCACGGTGATCGCCATCGCCCACCGGCTCTCGACGGTCCTCAAATCCGACTGCATCGTCGTCATGGATCAGGGGAGGATCGTTGACACGGGCACGCACCACAATCTGCTCGGGAAATCGACCCTCTACCGCAACCTCTACGAACTCCAGTTCCACCACCACGAGATTCCCGCGTGATGCGGGCGGGAGTTACCGCTTCAGGAAATACTGCATCGGGAA
>Ga0247840_10006176_pt1 | contig 17468 bp, 19 predicted proteins | sample LaCruzMarch2015__FD_192404 | JGI IMG/M metagenome (GOLD analysis project Ga0247840, IMG submission 192404) | Freshwater microbial communities from meromictic Lake La Cruz, Castile-La Mancha, Spain - LaCruzMarch2015_17m | ecosystem: Environmental > Aquatic > Freshwater > Lake | place: Spain... | reverse complement strand
CAAGGTGTTTTAATCGAATCGAGCAGTTTTTACAGCCAATTCAAGATTACTTACGGTTATTCTATGAATACCTGTTTTTAAGATGGCCGTGATTTGAGAAGTGGACTTTACTAAACCACCAGCCCATACTTCAGCTTTGATGTCTTTGATGAATTCAGGAAAGATCTCATAGATCAAAGAAGGCAAGAATTCAACCACATCTGGTTTCGTAGTTTCAATGATCTGTAGGCTTCGTTTAACCGACTTAGAATCCATAATGAAGACTCTTAAAATGGCTAAACAATGATTCTTTTGGGTCATTTCAATGATCTTGGGTTTAGAACTAATGACCCCATCGACATGCATCTGTTGGATCAAGAACTGAGCCCCATATTCATCATTCGCTAGACCTTGGATCAATTCGATATGAACGATGACTTCACGATGATTCTCATGAGCGGTCTTGATCATATAGCTGAGATGATTGATATGGACATCTTGTAGGATAAAGACTTTTAAAGGGGTCATCAAGAAATCTTCTAGACCCTTCATTGAGGTAATAACGGGGATGATGTTTTGTTTAGAGATCATTTGTTTTTCCCATGGTGTGTGAGACAAGGATGTCTACGCCACTGTCACAGATATTATGACATATAATCTGCTCAATGGTTACAGGAGCACTCAAGCTTACTGTCTCTAAGACCTTTAGAGCTTCCATGATAAGTTCTTTTTTAATGGGACCACTGGATACAACCGGGCATCTTTGATGAAGCGCACCGTTGATCTTTACGGTCGATGTCAACATACGTTTAGGCTCAATGGCTTCTTGTATCCCATAGATGTTGCCTCTATTACAGGCATTGCCTGTCGTCGTATAAACGCCATTCTCTTCATTCACTAAAACTTTACATCCTTTAGGACATACGATACAGATAACTTGTTTATTCATCGCTGAGCTCCACAATTACGTTTGAATTGATTTTATCTAGGATGACTTTCGTCAAATTAAAACTTTGCATCTCTGAAGGATGAAGATCTACCTTTGGGATCTTTAATAAGACTTGGTCATTACAAATGATCCTTAAGATGCCTTTAGTCATAGGTTTACTTACTCTATATTTCAATAAGACAGTATCACTTTTAGGATTGATACTTTGAGGAAGCACATAGTTTAAGAAGCCTTTTGATTTGACTGGGATAAGATCTAAGGAATCATTATCTTCGAAATACTTGATGATCGAAGAAGCCACCAAGATACCTTCCATAGAGACATGATCAACCAAGTCGTGGATATGAAGCACATTACCACACGCAAAGATACCAGGCGTAGAAGTCATCAGTTCACTGTCTACGATAGGTCCCTTCGTTTTAAGATCTAAGCTAACCTTGGCTTTTTCACTTAAGACATTATCAGGAATAAGACCTACAGAAAGTAAGACTGTATCGACCTCAAAGTTTTTGGCAGTCTCAAACAGTGGTTGACGATTCTCATCGACCTGACATAAGGTAATACCTTCTACTCTTCCATCACCTTTGATTTGAGTGATCGTATGAGATAGATAAAGCGGTATATCGAAATCATGAAGACACTGAACGATGTTTCTGGTTAAGCCATTGGAGTAAGGCATAATTTCTGCGACACCAACGACCTTGGCTTTCGCCAAGGATAAACGACGAGCCATAATAAGCCCTATGTCTCCTGAACCTAAGATGAAGATCCTTTTCCCAACCAAATAACCATCCATATTGAGATACTTCTGAGCATTACCTGCGGTCCAAACACCTACGCAACGATCGCCTGGGATCTGGATATTGCCTCGTGTTCTTTCACGAGCACCCATCGCTAAGACGATGACTTCTGCTTGGATAGAATAGATCCCATTTGGTTCTGAGACAGTTACGATCTTATCTTCACTGATGTCTAGTACTGTCGCATCGATAATATAAGGAATCTGTAGTTCCATAAATCGATCGATGTGATGTTGGGCATACATAGGTCCTGTATATTCTTTCTTATACATATGGAGGCCAAACCCATTATGGATACATTGATTGAGGATGCCTCCTAATTCATTTTCCTTCTCTAAAAGTAAAATATCTTGGATACCTTTTTCTCTTAAGGCAATAGCACAAGCTAAACCGGCAGAACCTCCACCGATGATGATGACTTTATTTTGTTTCATAGAGATCCTCCATCGGAGTTAAGAAAGAAGTATTGTCGTTGTCGTAGAGGACTTGTTGTTTAGGAATGTTGAGTTCTTTAGATAAGATATCAACGATCTTTGATTCACAGAAACCACCTTGACATCGACCACTACCAGGTCTTACCCTTCGTTTAATCCCTTTGATACTACGAGTTGAACATGGTGAATGGATCGCATTGATGACTTCTTGAGTAGAGACATCTTCGCATAGACAAACGATCTTCCCATAATTAGGATTCGTTTTGATCAAGGCATTTCTCTCTTCCAGAGACATCAGTAGTAAAGGCTTAGGATGGATATAAAGTTCACGATTAAGTGTTTCTGGATGAAACTCAGGTTGAACGAATTGTTCGATCACATATTGAGCGATCGCAGGTGAACTCGCTAAACCAGGTGAATCTATTCCGATGACATTGACCCAGTTCTCATGATTCTCGATGATGAAATCCTTAGTAGGACTACCAGGTCTAATTCCAGCGAATTGTCTAATCATTCTATTTTGAGGTAAAGGTTTAATGATCTCATGAATCTTAGAATTGACTTCAGCTAAACCAATAGAGGTGGTATCTTGATGAGTTGGATCTTCAACGAGTGTACTGTTAGGTCCAAACAATAGATTACCTTCTACGGTCTTTACAGCCAAGACCCCTTTTCCTTTCTCAGTAGGTAAAGGAAATAGAATATGGTTAAGATAAGAGGCATCCGTTTTATCAGTGACTTGATACTCCCCTTTTTTATAGATGAGATGAATTGGATAATCGGCTTGAGCTAAACGAGCGACCTTATCTCCATAAAGTCCTGCACAATTGATGACCATCTTGGCTTCATAAGATGATTTAGGAGTCTTCACGATGTATGTTGATTTTTTCTCTACAGCGATAACTGCTTCACTGTTTTTTAAAGTGACCCCATTAAAACAGGCATTGTCCATTAAGGCATAACCTAATTCCCAAGGGATAATGACTCCTGTCGTAGGGAAAAACAACGCTTTGATGACAGTGTCGGCGATATGAGGTTCTTTTTGTCTTACGATTTCTTGAGATAGTAGTTCACAAGGGATATTACGTTGAGCAGCTTTTATCTGCAGTGCTTTAAGCATGTCTATCTCTTTATCATCGTGTGCAACGACCATACTTCCACACTGTAAAAAAGGTACTTGAAGATAAGTACAAAGTTCTTTTGTTAGTGCAGCTCCTTTTACGTTTAAGAGTGCTTTTAAAGTATCGTCTTTAGGATCATAGCCTGTATGAATGATCCCAGAATTGGCACTACTGACTTCATTTAAAATCTCAGCGTTTTTTTCTAGGACCAATACTTTAAGATTGGTCAAACTGAGTTGATAGGCTAAATTGCAGCCTACGATACCTGCTCCGATGATGATGATGTCAAACATGGTTACCTCCAAGTAAAAAAGCGAAAACATCTATTATATGTGGTCTCGCTTTCTCTACCGGTGATTAACTTGTATCTAAATTATACACTATAATGAGTGTTTCTTAAATGGTTAAATCAAATCTTATTCATCTTGTTCGATTGTAAAATGCATGACGTCTGAGATTCCATAGACTTCTGATATCTCAAAGACACGTCCTTCTTCATCAAAGTTCTTAACGACGGTCAAATAAGCTGCAGTTCCTTCAGGAACACCAAGATACTCAGCTTCTTTTTTTCTTAGATTAAGACCTTTCATCGTTCGGGTAGATTTACTCATCTTGACACCATACTTTGCTTTTAGTTCTTGGTAATAAGGCTGGTCTTTTTTAAGTTCATTTTCTAGATTTGGGAATCTTCCAGCTGGGAAATAGATGTTTGCATATACAAAGGGAACATCATTTCCAAAATAGATTCGTTTTGTATTTAGGGCTATATTTTGACCTAAGGATAAAGCGATATTACCTTTAACATGTTTTTCTAAATCTATCTCTAGGGTCTTGATTGAAGGTGTTGACTTCGCATTTTTAATGATACTGTCATAGATGGATATGAACTCCTCAAAGAATATTTTAGGAATACTTGCGATACTGACTTTCCAAGTCTCGTTTTGATAGGTCACTCGTTTTTCTCTCTCAAGAAGACGATAAGCACTTTCAACCATGCTTGATTCAATTTCAAGTTCTTTCGCTAAAAGTTCAGGTTGTGGTAGATCTGTGCCTTTTCTCATCAAACCGCGAGCGATCAAAGATCTTAATTGCTGTTGAACTTGTTTATCGTAGGAAATCTTAGAGCGTTTATCGATGTTTATGTCAGTCATGAGATCACCACGGTGGAGTTGAATAGAAGGTATTCACTAGGATAAATGGTATTGGTATAAAAAACTGGTTTCTTCTGATCATCAAAATAAACGCTTCTGATGACATAGGCAGCATCATTAGGTTCTACATGAAGTTGTTTGGCATCTGCATTATTAAGATTTTCCATACTGAGATCATGGGTAGATGATGAAATATTTAACCCATAGAATGATTTCGCTAAACCAACGACTGAGGCATTGGGATTTTGAATTACAGATTCCAATTTTGGGAAGGATTGGGTAGGCATGATCAATTCTACGCTATAGACTGGGACATCAAAATACATCGATGTGAGTATTAGACGATAGGCTTCTTCTCCTTCTTCCAACAATAGAGCACTAAAAGCCAGATCATGATCAGATACGATATCGATGAGGTTGATGCTCTTGGTGGTTCCCAAAGCTCTAAATCTATTCTCGATGTCTTTGAAATCATGGAAATCAACATCAAGAACAGGAACCGACCTTACAAAAGTCCCTTTGCCTTGAATACGAGTTATCAAGCCTTCTTCAGATAGAAGTTGATAGGCTTGCTTAACTACGATGTTGCTGATCTCAAATTTCTTACATAGTTCTTCTTCGGTAGGCAGATGATCGTTTTGCTTAAGTTGATGTCTTTTGATCGCAAAACGAAAACTGTCGGCAAGTTGAACATAAATCGGTTTACTGCTGAGTTTATTGATACTTACGTAATTCATAATTTGATTGTATCACTTTTTTCGTTTTATATACCATTTATATTAGGATTTGTTATATTATTTTACATTTATAGATTTATTTAAAAATGTCTATATTTATATTCAAACTTAACCACTTAATCCTTATAATATGGTTTAAATCAATACAAATCATCTGAAAAAGTAAAACCATCCTGTGACAGATGGCTTTACTCATTTAGGGGGATAAACCTATGAAGGAAATGTGAAATGAATTAAGATTCTAGAGAATAATAAGAGACAATATTATGACGATCGCAAGTGCAGGTATCGCATTGGCTGCTTTGATTTTAGCCATTTTACTCATTTGAGTTCCAATCATGATGGTGACGATGCCCCCTACTGCTAAGAAATTACCTAACACATAGGGTGTCATGAGTGGTGAGATAAAACTTGCACATACAAAGACGATGGACAGAATAATGACCTGTGGGATACTTACCAAAGCGATCGAATAACCGATAACAGATGAGAAGATAACAGCCGTTGAGAAATCAAGAACAGATTTAGACATCAGGATGGAAGCATCTCCTGTAAAGCCTTCTTCTAAAGCTCCAAAGATACCAGTTCCACTGACACAAAATGCAACCATGGCCATTACGAGAAGTTCAATAGCTAACTCGCTGGTCTCTTTATTCCCACCCACTTTTTGAATGGTCCATTTTGAGATTCTTTCTAGTTTATCTTCGATATCAAGAAGCTCTCCAATGATCGCTCCTAATATTAAAGATAAGATAACGACAGTAAGATTCTTCGTATCTACTACTTTAAGTATCCCCATCGATATGGCTGCGAAACCAAAGACTGTTGGTAAACGATCTTTTAATCGAGTAGGTACATTATTACCTGCTAATCCTCCTATGATTCCTCCAAACAATACTGAACAGGCATTAAATATGATCCCAATAGGCATAGTCCTTCTCCCTTGATTTATGGTTCTTGAAATCGCACGTGGTGGTTTTTCGAACTTTATTCTCGTTTATTCTTTGATATTCAATGGATCATAGATGATCGATCCACCTTCTTTTTCATAGCGTAATCCTTGGCCAGCAAAGGTCTTCACAGGGATCCCAATCTTTGGATCTGCGATGATGGCTTTCGCACAAGCGATCTTTCTTAGGATCATATCTGATGAGACTGGGGTTGGTAGATGTCCAGGAAAGATACGAGTGATCTTAAGATTTAAGCCCATCAAACGTACCATAGACTTAAGATAAGTCATTAAAGGATCACAATGATCTAGAAACATCCAAGTATCTGTATTGGTCAAAGAATCTCCCGCAAATAGATAAGAGGTCAACTCATCAAAAAGACAGATACAACCAGGAGTATGTCCAGGCACAGCAATCGTTTTAAGCGTTCTTCCACCTAAGTCGAAGACATCTCCATCTTTTAGATCAATCGTCTTAGGAAGACCTGAAATGAAGTCCCCTTTGATTTTTTCGGCTTCATCACCGATCATAAATCGGATATCGTTGAGTCTAAAATCAACTGTGCACATTTTATGATAGATTGGGATATCTTTATCACTCATATAGATCTCAGAGTCAGTGAATTCTCCATTACCACCCGCATGATCAGGATGACCATGGGTATTGATCACCACTAAAGGAAGATCAGTTAATTTTCTTACGTATTTTTTTAAAGAACCAATCCCCATGCCTGTATCGATCAAAGCGGATTTTTCAGTTCCTAAGATAAGATACATCTGTTCAGTTGCTGGTGCTGAGATCGCATAGACCCCTTCTCCAAAATCTAGATGCAGAAATTTAACTTCCATATTTATTTCCTCAAATTTTCTTTAAAGAATTCAAAGACTCTATCACTCATGACTTCTTCTTCATACCAAGGATTCCCATGATGACCTTTTCCACTGAAGGTTTCTAATATCACTTGACCTTTCGCAGCGATGATCGCATCTGCGAACGCAATGGATTGTTGAACAGGTACGATAGGATCTGCTTCCCCATGTTGGATCAAGAAAACAGGTAGATTCCTTTTTAAGTGTGTACAAGGTGACGCTAGCTTAACCAGTTCAGGTATTGTGGTAATAGGCGCTCCCATAAATCTTGATTCTGGTGATAAGGGATCATTATGATCCGCATCTCCAAAACCATTATCTCGTATAGCAGGATCCATTTCTAGGAAATTACCAGAAGGACCACACCAATCGACGACAACTTGGACATTACTACTAAACGAAGCATTACCCATATTTAGATCTTCAAATACTGATTCATCATTGGTAGCCCCCAACATGGAGACGATATAGCCTCCAGCGGAGGGACCCCAGACACCGATTTTTTCGGTGTCTAGGTCATAATGAAACGCATTGGCTCTAATGAACCTGATTGCGGCTTTAGCGTCATAGATCATGGCTGGAAAGCGAGCTTCCCCACTCATACGATAACTTACACTGATAATGGCGAAACCTTTATCTAGTCCTCTTAACATTGGGACTAGATTGATATCTCTTTGGGTACCAAACATAAAGGCACCCCCATGAAAATGAACGATGACAGGATAAGGACCTTTTGTCTCGGGTAGATAAATATCCAAGACTTGGGCAGCTGATTCTTCACAGTATGGAACATCTAGATACTTATGTTTAATGGTGTCTAGTGTTGATTGTGGAAGAAGTGGTATAACGATCTTAGGATCTTCCATATTATTCACTCGCCAATTTTTTAACTTTTTTAGCTTTTTCATTTTGATAGATGTCAAAGCCTACTGCCCCTAAGAGCACCATACCTTTGATGACATATTGGACATAGGTACCCATATTAATTAATTGCATCCCATTACCTAAGACGCCTAATAATAGAACCCCAACGACGACACCACCGATCTTGCCTTCACCACCAACAAAGGAGATACCGCCTAAAATGGCTGCGGTCATACAAGTAAATTCAGTACCTGGACCAGTCGAGGATTGAGCTGAGCCTGATCGAGCAAACAAGATCATCGCCGCTAACGCTACAACGAATCCACAGATCGAGAAGACATAGAGCTTCATGCGTTTAACGTTGATCCCAGCCAAGCGAGCAGCTTCAGCATTTGAACCTAAGGCATAGACATAACGTCCAAAGTAGGTCTTATTAAGCACGAAATTAGCGATCAAGACCACGATCAACATGATGATGACACTGACAGGAATATATCCAAAGACATAACCTTGGCCTAGAAACTTAAACGCTTGAGGAAGATTGATGATTTGTTTAGATCCAGAGATCGTATAAGATAAACCTTGATAGATCGTACTGGCACCTAAGGTAACGATTAAAGGATGAACGCGTAAGGTGTTGGCCATAAAGCCATTAAAGAGACCTAAACCAGTACCTAAAATCAAACCAATGATGACACATTGATAAACAGGTAAGCCCACATTGATCATAAGCATAGAAGTTATGACCCCTACCAAAGACATCTGATAACCAATCGATAAGTCCATTCCCCCAGAAATCATGATGAAGGAAAGACCAACCGCCGCAACGATCACATAAGATTGTTGAACGAAGATATTGGTGAGATTACTCACAGAAAAGAAATATGGAGACATGATACTGAAAGTAACGCATAGAGCGATAAATAAGATAAAGATCATGTATTTCCCAAAGAAATCTGATAAGTTTAGTTTTTTCATAAGGTGCTCCTTTAATTCAATCCAGAGGCTAATTCTAAGATACGATCTTGAGTAAAGTCTTTCTTATCAAGTTCACCAGCGATCTTACCTTCATGTAGAATCAATATACGATCAGCCATTCCTAAGAGTTCAGGCATATCCGAGGTGATCATCAAGATGGCCTTGCCTTTAGAGGCCAAGTCGATCATAAGATTATAGATCTCATGTTTAGCTCCAACATCGATCCCTCGAGTAGGTTCATCGAAGATCAAGATCTCTGAATTGGTAGCCAAGGTTTTCGCTAAAACTACTTTCTGTTGATTTCCACCTGAGAGATTTTTTGTCATTTGTTCTAAACTAGGTGTCTTAATATTGAGTAGATCTTTATAGGTTGATGCTTGATTCGTTTCTTTTTTACCATCGATGATAAAGCGAGATGATAATTCACGAATATTGGCGATCGAGATGTTCCACCGGATCTGTTTCTCTAAGAAACAACCTTGAAGTTTACGATCTTCTGGGATCAATCCTATCCCATTTCTGATGGCGTCTTTTGGAAGATGTATATGAACTTTCTTCCCATGGATCAGGATTTCACCTTTATCCATTTTATCGGCTCCAAATATTACACGAGCCAATTCAGTTCTTCCACAACCCACCAAACCTGCTAATCCTAAAATCTCTCCTCTTCTTAAGGATAAATTGATGTCTTCATCACCATTACCGTAAAGATGCTTGATTTCCATGATGGTTTCTCCGATTGGATAGTTCTTATCGGGATAGGTCTGATTGAGTTCTCGACCAACCATAAGCGAAATCAGTTCTTTGATACTTGTTTGACCAATAGCTTTAGTAGCGATGTATTTACCATCGCGCAAGACCGTTACACGATCAGCGATCTCAAATATTTCCTCCATACGATGAGAAATATAGATGATCGTAACGCCTTTGGCTTTGAGCTTACGAACGATGTCAAACATCTTATCGATCTCAGCAACTGATAAAGGAGCACTGGGTTCATCCATGATTAAGATCTTTGCATTTCTAGAAACAGACTTTGCGATCTCAACCAATTGTTTTTGAGATGAAGGCAAATTTCTTACTTGTTTCTTAAGATCTAAACTGACACCCATTAAATCAAAGATTTCCTTCGATTTTCTTTCCATCTCTTTAAAACTGACCAATTTTCCTGTTTTTTCACCGAAACATATGTTTTCAGCCACCGATAAGGATTCCATTAAATTGAATTCCTGATAGATAACTTCTACGCCTTCAGTCTTAGCTTCATGAGGGGTCAAATGGGTATATGATTTCCCATTGATGATGATCTCACCCGCATCAGCTTGAATGGCTCCAGCGATGGCTTTTATGAAGGTGGATTTCCCTGCCCCATTTTCACCCAATAAGGCATGAACTTCACCTTTTCTAAAGTCGATAGAGACCTTATCTAAGGCAACGACGCCAGGATAACGTTTGGTAATGTTTTTGATCGAAAGGATGATGTCTTCCATAGTGGGCTCCTTTTAAAAGTAATACCGAAGTAATCAATACTTCGGTATTACTTATCGTTAATCTTATTTTATCAGGGATACAATTATTGAGGCAATACTTCGACAGTGGAGTCGCCAGTATAACCAGTAGCAACACCTTTCATGAGGCGATTCAAAATCGTATAAGTTCCTTCAGGTAGACCAACAGTAACACCATCGATGGTAGGTCCACCAATACCGACTGTTCCTCTAAATACTGACAAGTTTGTTTTTGATTGATTGATCAAAGTAGTAATAGCATCTGAATTATCGCATGAGAATATAGCTAGTTTTGAGAAATCTAAGCCAGCCTGAGCCATGAAGAATTCATTGACTCCGGTTGCAGCATCTGCATTATAAGTCATAACGCCAATCGCATCTGAATTCTGTTGCCACATATTTTCAATGATGGTTCTGCCTTCAGCAGCAGTCAAACCTTCAGTTGTCGCAACAACTACGTTGAATCCTAAAGATGCTAATTTTTCAGCGATACCATTTGAACGTAATCTTCCTGAATCGGTCGTTGTAGATTTGATAACGATGACTTTTCCAGTCTTGTTTCCAAATGTTGCTGTAGACCAGTTACCCATTAAAGTAGCTGCTTGTTCGCCCCATTTGTATTGGTCAACATTCATAACAACATCAGCACCAGCAACACTACCACCAGCGGTTACAATCTTAATACCTGCATCGTGAGCTCTGGTTGTAACATCTGCCAAGGCAACTGGATCTGTAGCGAAAATGAAAATCGAATCCACTTTCATCGTGATGAAATTTTCAATCTGAGAAATCTGAGTCTGGACATTACCAGCAGCATCTGCAGTTGAAACAGTATTCTTATCAGCTTCAGCGGCCGTTTTAATACCCCCAGCTACGAAACTGATGAACGGATTTCCCATGTCATTCATGGATAGACCGATCGTATAACCTGTCTTTTTAGCGGTACAAGCACTTAATCCAACAACCAATAACAATGAGAATAAAACTGCCATTATTCTTTTCATTTCTTTTCCTCCTTGTGACTTAGAAATGTATTCTAAAAACAGTATATTCAAGTAAGCGTTTACAGACAATTCTATTTAAGGTATAATTTATTCACTAAAGGAATAAATATATGGAAACGGAATATATCACCGAGTTTATCATGATTGCGAAGTTAAGAAGTTTCTCTTTGGCTGCGGAAGAATTATCAATGTCTCAGTCTTCTCTATCTAAACATCTTAAGAGCTTAGAGACTCAACTGGGAGCTCCTTTGTTTGATAGAACCACACGAAGCGTCTTATTGACGCCTTTTGGTCAAGACATCTTACTGTCGTGTGAAGAGATTGCTCAAAGTAGTTCTAAGATCAGAAAGCTCGCCAACAATCGAGCAACTTTAAACAGAAATCATCTTTTGCTTACCTCTATTCCCGTCATGGCTCAATATAATATTACAGGAACCATTACGAATTTTCTAAAGGCAAATCCAGATATTCATCTAACTTTCTCTGAGAATGAACCTGTCGTAATGAACAAGATGATGAAAGAAGGAGGTTATGAACTAAGCTTTACCCGAATCTCGGATAAAGAAAACATAGAATTAGAGAGCATCCCTTATCAAAAAGATAACTTAGTGGTCGTCTTACCAAAAGACCATCAATTTTCCAAGCGGAAAATCATCCAAATCAAAGAACTGATCTCTGAATCGTTTATCTTTCTAGATAAGGATACTTTTCTATATGATCACCTGGTTGATCTATGTAAAAAGAATGGATTTATTCCAAATGTGGTCCAAACTGCTTATCGACCAGAAAACATCATCGATCTGGTTTCTAAAGGGATGGGCATCTCATTACTGTATCGAAAACTCTTTGATTACGTGAATAATCCAAATACGGTGGCCGTAGAAGTATCTCCCCTTCATTCAAGTACGATTGGTTTATCAAAACTAAAAAGCCATAAGCTATCCTATGCAGCGAATGCTTTTTGGGAATACATCAAAGAAAACAATAAAAACATCTAAGCTCTATCAACAAAAAATCCCATGAGTGGGATTTTTATTTTAGTTCTAGGAGTTGAAGCAATCTGTCTTCTTGATCGGTATGTATCTTATAGAGGGTACTAATTATTTCCTTGTTATCAAAAACTTGTTGAGACAGATCTGACACAAAGATGCCTTTTGGGTTTACTAAGATATATATAAAAATCGATTCTTGACCACCAATAAGAGGAAACACCAAAGTATATGTGAAAAGATCTGATGAGGTGGCTGGGGTATTATAGCCCTCTTTGACGAAATCCGCGGTATTGATGATATCTAGGATCTCAGAGATATTAGGTTCACCTGTTATCTTTGAGATGGGTTCTTTATATAAACTAGACCATAGTGGAAGATACTCACTTAAAGTTACAGTCTGAGCAGTATCGATATTCTTATCTTTTAGTGTTTTATATTGTCTAACAGATCCACAAGCTCCTAAAAGAAACACAAACAAGATGACCATTAGTTTACGCATAAAGTCCCCCTTAATGGACTCATCATAACGGTTTAGAAGCTTAAAGTCAAAATACCTCTAATAAATATAAAACTCTTCCTAAGAAGAGCTATTTTAGTCTGGTGCCCGGGGACGGATTACAATTTAATCGTTCGAAGATTGCATAAGGCTTCATAACACTCTATTCTACAGCCTTATTTTACCATAGTTGGTATAAGGTTGAGCATGATTTCAGTAGAGCGTGCAAATATCGTGCAAATGACATCTAAGTATTTTTCATGGTACGGGAATTTTTTCAACACTCGTTTTTGCTAATGATTACTCTCGAAATCCAATATACTTTCCATAAACCAGGTTTATTAGTTTAGATTAAGATCAATTTTTCGAGACACAAATACTAAATTATGCATTTTTAGTCAATTGGTGAGATATCAAGAAGCGACTTTCTATTTCACCATTAATGTTGATATCGCATTGCCTATTTCATTAACCGAAATCCCATTTAATGGATTTTCATCAAAAGAATGATTTGAGGGAAATGATATGCGACCATCTATGAGTGATGCAACTCCTTGATATCCTCCCATAAGTATAGCGTGACCTTCATCAGTCATTCTTAAGAATAATAAATATGAGCTGTTATTTCTTAACATTAAAACATCTTCAATAGGTGCTGTTTGTACTCCCTTACTTGCTCCGCCAGTTTGAAGCACTATTATTGTTTGTTTGTATGGGATTGTATTTGTACCATAACTCTTTACAATTGTTATTTCTGACATCGTAAACACAAGATCGTTTCGAATTTCAACAGATTGATTTGTTACTTCTCCTAAAATGATGAAGTCTGAAGAATTCGTCATTTCAGAAACCGTTCTAAAATGTTCTGCCCAGTCAACATTATTCAGTTGATAGGAGACACTATTATTATCTGAACATCCTGCTAGTAATAAAACGAGCGTCACCGATGTTAGTAAAATCTTTACAAAGCTTCTCTTCACTGTTTTGTTGTTCATATTATTTCCTTTCAATATATGAGATTAAGCTGTGTCACATCATAATAAGTTGGTGCATATATTCCCCACTGATCGTAATAGACACTTGAACCACCATAGTACATTAACGAGTCGATATTGTTTGACATAGTATGTGCAATGCCTAATATATGTCCCCACTCATGTGTGCATATAGCACTATTTTTGGATGCGGTATAATTGTTCATGTAGGTAGTATTCAATTTAATTGAGCCATATGTGTATGTCCCAGAAGTTAACACCGGACCAGGAGTTCCCATTGCATTCCAACCAGTAGATTCATATGCATATGTAATAACAGAGACTGTGGCATTTAATTGACTTGTATAGTAAATTGAAATATTTGCTGATATTGCACTTAACTGCACATTCCAACGATTCATGCTTATGTTCAGATTAACGTAATACGCATTTGAAGTTGAAATATAATATGATGGTGAAGAAGTCCATTTCCCTCCAAATACTTCCGCCTTTGTAGAAATCGGATTAACCATCATTATGAAGAATAAACTAAAAACTAAAATTCTCTTCATTACTACTCCCCCTTTTTGATAATTGATTGCTTTATTCGCTAATCAATTTATTATATTTAGTATATATTAGATAAGATTTTATATAATTTTATTGTTTATAAAGCAAAATTTTTGTTTAAACTGTATGGAATCTTATACTAGTCAACAAATTTTTTGTTTCTGCTTAAGCTTATTCTCACGGAAAAGAGGCTACCATTGAAGTTGTAGTATATTTCGCCACTGTATTTTTGTACGATATCACGAATAATCTCCATTCCAAATCCATGAGCTCCATCAATTTTTGTTGTTTTAAAATTCGTTTTGATTGGGTTTATTTCTGAGGAGTTTTCAACTTGAATTAGGTAGTGGGAATGAGTTGAAACAATTCTCACTTTTACTAATTTAGTTATTGTTTTTTCGGCAGCTTCACATCCGTTTTCAATGAGATTGAATAGTAATGAAGTAAAATCAATCATACGTAAGTCATCGGTACTTGGAATCGGATTACTTACTGTAAACTGAATATCTTGATGTTTATTAGAAATTGACGACAATATCATATCTGAACATTTATTTCCTGTGTTAAATTCTTTTCCTATACTGACAAATTCATTATTGATTTGATTAAGATAATTAGCACATTCCTCATATTCTTGATTATCAAGTAAAAATTTTAATCCAATAAGATGATTTTTGTAATCGTGACTTAGCTTATCATGCCTACTCTGTTCTACACTGGTATCTTTTAAAAATTTCTGAATAAGAGACCCATTGAGTTGAATTTGATTTTCTCTACGTTGATTATTTGTAAATTTTAAGATCATTAATAGTAGAATATATTGGAATATTGAGGTTATGAGAACTACAAAAACTAAAATAGTGTATATCTTTCTATCTATTGGTAAAACACTCGCTTTCTCAGATAAAAGTGGTATCAATAGGTTAAGGGAAAGAAGTCCTAACCAAAAAAGTGTTGTAGACTTATTTTTAATAAGTTTAAATAATATGCGAATCGAAATTAAGCAAGTTATTAAGATTAGGATCCGTCCAATTATTGTTACGCTTATCAATATTGTACTCAAATTATTTATGTCTAGTGTATCAAGATTCAAAATATAATAAAGAATGGCATTGTTTATACTAATTCCAAAGATAAAAATCAATGCAAGAAATACACTTAGAAACAAAGCTTCTTTCCTATTTAAAATTCGGAAGAATATTACTAGAAGAAAATTACTGATCATCAGAATAATAGCCATTGCTATTTCGTTATAAGCAAATTGAATTATAAATAGTAAAAAACTTAAACATAAGAAATACGCTGTTAAAGTTCTTCTGAATCCAAAAAAATCATCTTTTAAAAGAAAATAGAGTATAGTGACAGAAAAAATAGAGAATATTAACGAATTTAATATTTGTTCAATCATCGCAAAGCATTCTTTCGGTATATTTCTCCAAAGCAATTTTCTTTCTATTTCTACTAATTTGAAAAATCTCATTGTTTCCGTATGAAGTGACGAAATAATTCTCTTTATACGATGTTATGAATCGAATGTTAATAATCTGATACTTATTTATCTGAATAAACCAATCATCCAAAGTCACTAAAATTTCAGAAAGATTCTTATTAATGAGCTCATATTTTTTTTGATAAGTATAACAAAAACACTTACGGTCGATAATCTCAAAATAAACAATGTTGTAGAATTCGAAACCAAGTATTCCATCTGGTGTTTTCCATAGAACGTCCTGTTTAAATTCTATTTTCTTGATGGCTTGTTTTAGAACTTCAGGCAATTTTAGATGTATCTCATCCTTTTTAAGAAATCTAAATACATTAATATTAAATGCCCTCTCCATGTACTCACTATGACCAGTAACATAGATTATAATTGGCGAACTTTTATTAATCTTATCCACAACTTCTATCCCATCCATTTTCGGCATATCTATATCTAATAGAACAAGATTATACTCCCTACTTGAATTAATAAATTGCTCTCCCGAATTGAAAAGATCTATATCAAAACTCGACTCTAGTTTTGATTTTAAGATAATGCTATGAATAATTCTTAAAAATATAGGATCATCATCAACAATCGCAATTCGAAGCATTTGTTTCTCCTAAATTTTCATCAGTATATCATAAAAAAAACTATCATGATTTGGTTCATATGCAAATAGTTCTTAATTTGTAGAGTTATTATTTGACTCAAGTATTCGAAAGCAAATCGATTTTTCAGCATGATTTCCCCACCTTATATATTTCATAATACTATGTCGGGTATAAGTTATCAAGTTGACTATGCAACATTTGAGTTTATAAAAATGAACAGTATACTAAAGCAAACAAAACTCCAAATATTCGAGATTCTTGATTGTTCAGGAGAATTACCTATTCCTGATGTTAAGCGAAAACTAATTTTCAGCAAATACTATTTTAAAGTAACTACTTAAAACAAAACCCATTCAAACTTTAAATAATGTAGAAACTTGATTATACGACAATTTAATAAAGTTGAGATTTCCACCGATATTATAGACAGAAGTTTTCAAACACCTAATTGATCACACTTTATTTCTATAAAAACAGTATTCTTCTAGAGTGGAACAGTGTTTTACTTCTATTCTGATATAAATTTATAGAAATGTGCAAATTTTACGCAAGAAGGATTTTGTAAATTCTAACAGAGCATTAAAAAATCCTTATAATATAAGGACTTTTTTGAAGATCGTTAGATCTTAGATTTTAACTGGTGCCCGGGGACGGATAATAATTTAATCGTTCTAAGAGTGCATAAGACTGCATAACACTGTATTCTACAGCCTTATTTTACCATAGATGGCATAAGATTGAGCATGATTCCAATAGAGCGTGCAAATATCGTGCAAATCAGATCACTTGAATTTGCATGGAACGAATTGAAATCCAAGACTTCAAACTTCGGTGTTCATTCAGGTTGGTAATTACAATATTGTTTCTATCTTGTTTGTACTACAATGACGTTTTACAAAGGGACTTCGCTTTTCTCAACACACTCCAATGTGAACAGTTTCTAGTCATGATTCTAACTTCGGAATATGCAATACTTTTAGAAGTTGTTTAAACCT
>Ga0247840_10006175_pt1 | contig 17474 bp, 15 predicted proteins | sample LaCruzMarch2015__FD_192404 | JGI IMG/M metagenome (GOLD analysis project Ga0247840, IMG submission 192404) | Freshwater microbial communities from meromictic Lake La Cruz, Castile-La Mancha, Spain - LaCruzMarch2015_17m | ecosystem: Environmental > Aquatic > Freshwater > Lake | place: Spain... | reverse complement strand
CGTACCAGCCGTCCAGATAGGTCTCCAGGGGGCGCTCCTCGAAGACCTCGTGGGTGTAACGGGCGCGCGCCTGGGTGAAGTCGTCGGCGCCGCGGGTGGCCGAGCCGGAATGACAGCAGTCGAGCAGCACCGCGAGGTGCGGGCCCCGGGCCGCGACCTCTTGCAGCAGCACCGCCAGTTCCTTGTCCGCCAGGTCGAAGCCGCCGGGCTCCCGGCTGTCGACGCATACCAGACCCTCGTCGCGCCCGTCCGGGTAGAGGCGCTTGAAGGCCGCCGCGGAACAGGAGCGGGCGCCGTGGCCCGAGTAGTGGAACAGGACGGTATCCTCCGGCCCGGCCTGGCCCAGGTGGGTGCGAAAGCGTTCAATCAGATTGCCGCGGGTCGCCTGCGCGTCCGTGAGACATTCGAGGGCGAGCCGCCCCGGGTAGGCCCGGCCGAGCCAGTCCGCGACGGCCCCCACATCGTTCACGCAGCCTTGCAGCCGGCCGACGGACACGGGATAGGCGTTGATCCCGACGAGCAGGGCATAGATTCGATTCGTGTTGTTCGGCATCGCGAATGGTCCTGTGGTTGGGTCTGGGTTGGGTACGGTCAAGCATCGTTCCCGCCGGCCGTTCTTGCAAGCCGGCGCGGACCCCGACGCGCTCCCCCTCCTGGCCCTGGTCTGCGTCTTCTGCCGTGACCCTCAACTGCGCGCCAGCTTCGCCCTGATCGAATCCCTGAAGCCCGGGGAGGTTCTGGCCCGCCCGCGGATGGAGGCACACCTGGCGTCGGTCTTCCCCGAGCGCTTCAGCCCGATCATGCTGGCAGGCCTCGCCACCCGGTGACCATGTCCGACTCGACGCCCGCAACATCGCTAAGAAACCGGGACCTCTTCGTCACAGACCCGCTGTCCTGAACCATCGCCAACGATGGCGTCTCCAGCAACAACGTCGAAGACCTCGACACCCTGCGCTACGAGTTGGCGACCTTCGTCTGCGACGGCGAGTACCGGACCGGAGCTGTCGACCCGCGGCAAGCAGGGGGTGGGCCTGCACAGCGCGGGCGGCACCATGAAGGCCGGGGTCGGCAGCGTGCGCCTGCGGGTGCTGGGGATCGTCCTGTCGTCCGTCGGTCTCCCGGAAGACCTCTCGGTTGCCCGCCTGATGCTGGACCTGCGCGACGATGACCGGCTGGATGCGCTGCGCGGCAGGATCGCGGCGGCAGGCAAGGACCCGGACGCCGAGTTCGACCGTTTCTACACCTCCAGAGCCTTCCTGGACGCCTACTTTGCGACCTATCCTCACCTGGGCGATGTCAAGAACGTCAACGGAACTGCGTGCCCGCGTCCCCGCCCTGGTGCAGGCCCTGACGGACGAGGGCGTCCTGATGGAGACCGACGGCGAGGTCCAGCTCCAGACCACCGAGGGGGCCGCCTGGGAGTCCGAATACCGCAAACGCCGCGCCTCCCTGCTGAACAACGAGCCCCAGCTCGCCGCCGAGCGCGGCCAGTTGCATCGTCAGCGGCGCCCGGCTGTTCCTCTCCAGGCCCAGCCGGTGAAGAGTAGCCCCGGCCCTGCCGGCCGCCGCGACCGACACCGAGCTGCTGGAGGCCCTGAAGCGGCGCGACCTGCGCGGCTGGAAGGACCTCACCGACGCCCTGCCGACCCGCTGCGACCAGGCACTGGCCGCCGCCATCAAGGCCGCCGAGCCCAAGGCCCGGCGCGTCAGCCTGCCGGGTGCCACCATCCACGACGGGACTGAACTGGACGACTGGCTCACTGAGGCCCGCGCCAAGATCGAAGCAGCGTTGGAGCAAGGGCCGGTGATTCTCTAAAGGAGCCGGGGCGTCCCGCCCCGGTCCTCGCGTGACTTGGACGGCGTGCGTCCCGCGTACTAACATAGAAGCCACCAGCCCCGACCTTAGCAGATAGAGCATGTCGTCTACCGTCAACTTCAGCGGTTCCCTCCCTCCCAAACGCCCCCCCCGCACGGCTCGCTCCGAGCGCCTGGGCCTGCGCGCCACCCCCGAGCAGGAGCGGGTGCTGCGCCGCGCCGCCGAGGTATCCCACAAGTCCCTGACGGATTTCATCCTGGACAGCGCCTGCCAGGCGGCGGAACAGACCCTGCTCGACCAGCGCCTGTTCCTGGTCTCTGGCGGTGAATATCAGGCACTGCTGGACCTGCTGGACCGCCCGGCCCAGGACAACCCGGGCCTACGCGACTTGTTCTCCCGTGCCGACCCCTGGGATATCCCATGAGCCTGGGTGCGCCGCAGCCCCTGGATACAAGCCATCGGACCGACACCTTCGACTGCGGCAAACCGGCGCTCGACACCTGGCTCGCGCGTCACGCCCGCCAGGCTCATACCAGCGGTTCGGCCAAGACCTTCATCGTGGCCGATACGGATCGCATCATCGGGTACTACAGCCTCACCGTTGGCCAAATAGACAGCCTCGACGCCCCGGCGCGGGTCCGTCAGGGGATGGGGCAGCATCCGATCCCGGTCGTCATCCTGGCCCGGCTGGCCGTGTCGCGCGCGGACCAGGGCCGAGGCGTCGGCCTTGCGATGCTGCGCGATGCGATCCGCCGCACCCTGACCATCGCCGAGCAGGCCGGCATCCGCGCCCTGCTGACGCACCCGATCGACGACGCGGCGGCGCGCTTCTATGCCCGGTTTGGTTTTATGCAGTCATCCCTGCACGGACAGCAATGGCTGCTCCTGCTCAAGGATGCGCGACGCCTGCTCAGTGGGGAACCGCGAGGCACCACCCAACCCGGACTGTAGGTCGGCTTTCAGGCCGACTGCGGCCAATCAGATAACCGCATCCGGCGCCGTTGGGCTAAACCTCGGGCGCACCCAGAACACACAGCCAGGACCCCGAGACATGCCCAGCACCCTGACCAAGGACCAGCGCACGGCGCTGGAAAAGCTCACCCTCAAGGCCCGCGAGGCGGCAGAGGTCGCGGCCCGCGCCGCCCTGGACAACCTCGCCGTCCACGAAGAACGACCGCGCGCCCACCTGGACGAGGACCAGCGCCGCCTGCGCAACCGCCTGCGCGCCCGCGGCCGGGCACTGGGGGACCGGTTGGACCCGGGCGGCAGCCAGTCCATCGACCAGCTCGCCGAGGCCGCCGCCTACGAACACTGGCACCGGCTGCTCTTCACCCGCTTCCTGGCCGACAACCACCTGCTGCACACCGGCGCCGAGCACGGCGGCGTCCCCGTCACCCTGGAAGAGTGCGACGAGCTGGCCCCGGAGCTTGGCGCCCGCGACGGCTTCGAGCTGGCCTGCCGCTTTGCCTCCGAGACCCTACCCGGCATCTTCCGCCGGGACGCCCCGGTGCTGGACCTGCGTCCGGCGCCCAACCAAGAGGTCCAACTGCGCTGCCTGCTGGACGAACTGCCCGCCGAGACCTTCCGTACCGACGATGCGCTGGGCTGGACCTACCAGTCCTGGCAGGCCAAGCGCAAGGACGAGGTGAACAAGTCCGGGGTCAAGATCGGCGCCCGCGAGCAGGTAACCAGCAACTCACTCCCCCATTGGCAACAAGGCGAAGCCTGGATCCTCGTCACCTGGCGCCTCGCCGACTCACTACCCGCCGAGAAACTTCACGCCTGGCAAGAGGACAAGGACGCTTGGTTCACCCACCACCGGCCTCCTGCGCGCCAAGCCCAACATCCAATGGGACAAGGACCGCGGGACCGAGCCAGCGCGCGACAAGTCCGACTACCCCTGGTTTCGGCACGCCGACGAGCCGACCGGGGGGCTGCGCCGGCGGCCCCGACTTCATCGGCAACCGCTGGAACAATGTTCACCTGACCTTGGGCCGGAAGCGCGCGGCCCACAAGCAATCCTCGCGCCCCGGACCAACGCAAGACACGGCCGGACCGGCGGAACTTTCTTGATTGCCGGCTTTGCCGGTGCCACCATTTGTCTGCTCCGGTACGTTTTCCCGATCAGGCACAAGGAGCCAACCCAATGAGCACCTCGTCGATACTGCGAGTCAAGAGCATCCAGGTTGATGGCCTCTTTGACACATTCGATCACCGAGTCGAGCTGAATCTGGACGAGCGCGTGACCATCCTGCACGGCCCCAACGGGGTTGGCAAGACCATGCTACTGCGGATGACGAATGCCATGCTCAATGGCCGGTACGGCCTGTTCCACGAAGTGCCGTTTCGCCGTTTCGCGCTGGATTTTACGGACGACACAAGCCTTGATCTGATTGCGAGCGGCCTCGATGCTCACAATGACAAAAGCGTGGTGCCCGTATTGGATCTGAGGCTATGGCGTCAAGGCAAGCAAGCAGAAACATACAGACTTCCGCGGGATGAGATCTGGTGGCGTAAGTATTCAAATATAGGGCGCGCCGACACTTCAAGCGCGAAAGTGCCTGCTTGGGTATTGGCAGCGAGGCTGGCTGAGCGAGATTCGTTGAGCGACGGCATTAATGAAAGTCTATCGGCTGCTATTGCCAGCGCGCGGACCCTATTGAGCCAAGGCACAGAAGAAGATGAACCGGCGTGGCTCAAAGAAGCGAGAAATCGGATGTGCGTGCATGTAATCGAAGCGCAGCGTCTGCTGCGTGTTGCATTCAATGATTTACGAAACGACGCTGCCGATCCGAAAACCACTCTTACCGTTGTCAATTACGCTAGAGATATGAGTGCCCTCGTCAAGGAGACGATGGCGCGCTATGGCCAGCAATCGCAAAGCCTTGACCAGTCTCTTCCCCAGCGGTTATTGAATGCCGGGGCAGCCCCCTTTCCCCGAGAAGCCCTCAAGCAGCGTATGCGGGACCTGGATACCCGCCGTGCCGAACTGAAGGAAATCGGACTGCTCGACGAATCGGATAATCATCCGCTTGACAGTGGGGCACTTGATGGGCTGGATGAGTACCAGGAAAGCGTACTCAACCTATACGCAAACGATACCGAGCAAAAGCTCTCCGTCCTCGATGACCTTGCCAGACGCACGCGATTGCTCTTGAATAATGTCAACCAGAAATTCCAGCATAAACATATCCGAATCGATCCGGATCGAGGGATCGTTGCACAAGGTCGCAAGGGCGAGCGCCTGGAACTTGAACAGCCTCAGGTGAGCAGCACGAGCTGGTCCTGCATTACGACCTGCTGTTTCGAGTACGGCCAAACACCTTGGTCTTGATTGACGAGCCTGAACTGTCACTGCATGTCGCCTGGCAGAAGCGCTTCCTCCCGGACCTCTTGGAGATCGTTGCAACCGCTCAGTTCGATGTGCTGATGGCGACTCACTCGCCCTTTATCGTGGGCGATCGATCAGACCTGATGATCGGCTTGGGCGCGGAGTCGGTATGACGCTGATCGACTACAAGGACGCCGGGGTAGTCGCCACCGAGGTCATCATGACGCGCCAACTCCACGCCGGCAGCTTCCTGATAGTGGAGGGCGAAGACGACCATAAATTCTGGAATCCGCGCGTTGCACCCGGTCACTGCGAGCTCGTCATCGGCAATGGCAAGCCGAACGTGGAGGGCGCGCTGGCCCGCTTGGACAAGGGCCGCTTTCGGGGCGCGCTCGGGGTCGTGGACGACGATTTCGATGGGCTGGAGGGGCGTCCCCGGCCTTCGCCCAATCTGATCGGCACCGATACCCATGACTTGGAGTGCATGTTGATTCGCTCCCCGGCTTTGGAGCGCGTTCTGGCGGAACTTGGTGCTCCCGCCAAGATCCGGGAGTTGGAAGCTCAGCAAGGTCGTTCGGTTCGGGATGCCCTGTTGGAGCGTGGATTGGAATTCGGCCGGCTGCGTTGGGTGGCGCAGCGTCGGGCTTGGGAGATTCCGTTTCACAAGCTTGGACCGGAACGGTTCCTGAACCGGGACAGTTGGTTGCTGTCGCGAGACGATTTTCATGATGCAGCGGTAAAGACCGGTGCAGTTCCATCCATCGGCGATCTGCGTGCGGAGTTGGAAGCGCTCCCGGTCGCCGATCCTTGGTCAGTCTGCCAGGGTCATGACTTGGTGAGCATCCTGCGCATCGGTCTGACCAGGGTGTTGGGTAGTCTCAAGGCAAGCAAAGGATCGGCAGCGCCGACTGGAAGGGTGTGCGGCTGCGGGTGCAATTGCAGGGCGGATTCGCGGGGACCCTGCTCGACATCCGCACCAAGCCGGCGGATGCGGGGTCAAGCGTGCTCGAGGCGGACCGGCGGATGCATCCGCCGGACGCGGACGGCAAGGTGTCCCTGCTGGTGGAGAATGATGCCCTGGAAGGCAACTCCGCCCTGCTCGTGGTGCTGCGTAAGGGGCAGCTCGTGGCGAAGCGGGCTCTGACGATCGGCGTGGGGTGAAATGGAGCCCGCGCGTCCTGGCCTGTGCTCTGGGGGCGCCGCACCCCAGTGCGGCGCGGCCTCGCAGGCGACTGTGACGTTGCGTGCTGCCGATAGGCTTGCGCCGCACTGAGGTGCGGCGCTCCCGGCGGCCGAAGTGATGATCGAGGCCGCCCGCGCGTTATCCGGGGCAGGATGCCCCGGCTCCTTTATCCGGGGGCGGGACGCCCCGGCTCCTTTGAGGGGGATTGATCCATGCCGATCGACGCACTCGACCAGCTCGCCGCCCAGGCCTTCGACGGCTTCATCGTCCGCAAGGCCTGGTACGCCGGTTCAAGGGCCAGTATCCGGTTCCGACCTATGTGGGCGAGTTCCTGCTTAGGCGCTACTGCTCCAGCACCGGCGAGGCGGAGATCCAGGAAGGCCTGGACATCGTGCAGCGCTGGCTCGCCAGCCGCACGGTGTGCGCCGGGGAGGAGGATCTGTTCAAGGCCCGCGCCAAGGAGCAGGGCCGGGTGAAGCTGATCGACCTGATCACCGCGCGCCTGGATTCCAAGAACGATAGCTTCGTGGCGGAACTGCCGGGCCTGCGGCTCAAGGAGGTCCGTCTCCAAACGCGATGCCCTGGATACCATGGCCCGCGGGCGGGCTGCTTTCAGCTTCGCGCAGTGGCAGGCCTTCCTGTTGCGCAGTGTCGGGTTGGTGTGCCAGTACGACGTGGTCTGCTTCGACGAGGTCTCGGGCATCAGCTTCGACCAGAAGGACGGGGTCAACATCATTACATGCCGGGTTGGGACATCCCCAAGGTCAACCTTGACCAACTAGCCGACCATTTCGGCCGGCGGATCGGCTCCGCGGAGTTTCGCAACACCCACTTCAGCTTCCAGATGGGTATGGACGGTGTGGAACAGTTCGTCTCCACCCCGGAGCTGCAAAGCGAGGACAGCATCGGGGACGACCCGCTGCCGCCCGGACAGGTCTGGGTCCTCTCGCCCGGTGGGCTGGAGGAGCATCCCGGGCTCTACCGCTTGGACGTGATCCAGGGGCCGGGCTCCGGGGTCAAGATCCTCAACCAGCCGCCGCCCGCGCCCTTCAAGGAGAGCCTGCGCTGTGCCGAGCAGAACCTTTACACACGGGCGAAGACCCTGGTCGGTGACCGGGACCCGCGGGCACATGAGTTCTCGGTCCAACTGCGTGCCTTCGACGCCGGCAAGTCCGGCAGCGCCACCGGGGTGGGGGCCTTGCTGGCGCTGTGTTCGGCTCTGCTGGAGAAGAGCCTCAAGGGCGGACTGATCGTGGTCGGCGGGTTGAACCTGGGCGGGTCCATCGAGCCCGTCTACAACGTGGTCAGCGTGGTCGAGGCCGCCGCGGACAAGGGGGCCAAGACGATTCTCCTGCCGGTGACGACGCGCAGGCAGCTCATCGAGTTGGATGACGAGATCGCCACGCGGGTCACCGTGGTGTTCTATTCGGACGCCCGGGATGCGTTGCTCAAGGCGCTGATCGAATGAGCTATTCAGCTGGCATAGCTTCCGGGTCGGGGAGGGACACCAGGGTCTCAGGGTCAAGTGGTTTGCGCGGCCCTGTCGCGGCCGCACCGCCCCCCAGCGTCGCTGCGCGACTTTCACGACTTAAAGCCGCTCCCACGGGGACTTTCATCGTCCGGGGTGGCTGGTCTTGCTGCCATGGCTTCAGCGCGCGAGCCGCCCGCTGAAGCGTCGGCCTCCAGTTGGGTTCGACCTTACGGGTGCTCGGTACCCCACAACCAGGCCGCGCCGCGTACACCGCTCGAGTCGCCGTGGACCGGGGGGAGGATGCGGGTGGCCAGACCGTCGCAGAAGAGCCAGGGACGGATCAGGGCGGGGAGGGCCTCGTAGAGGTGGGGGAGGTTGGACAGGCCCCCGCCCAGGACGATGACCGCGGGGTCGAGCAGGTTGATGACGGTCGCGAGGCTGCGCGCCAGGCGCTCGGCGTGGCGCGCGAGCGTGGCCGCGGCGGCCGGCTCGCCGCGGGCGGCGGCGGCCCGGATCTCCGGTGGCGTGCGGGTGAGACCGGTATGGCGCTGATGGTCGGCGGCCAGTCCCGGCCCGGACAGGAAGGTCTCGATGCATCCGTGTTTACCGCAGTAGCAGGGCGGGCCGGGGGACTCGTCGGGCTGCGGCCAGGGCAGGGGGTTGTGGCCCCATTCACCGGCGATGGCGTTGGGTCCGGCCAGGAGCCGGCCCCCGACGACGATCCCGCCGCCGGTCCCGGTGCCGATGATGACCCCGAAGACGCTGGCCGCGCCGCGGCCGGCGCCGTCGGTGGCCTCGGAGAGGGCGAAACAGTCGGCGTCGTTGGCCAGGCGCACCGGCCGCCCCAGGCGCTCGGCCAGGTCCAGGTCCAGGGGCCGGTCGTTGAGCCAGACGGAGTTGGCGTTGCGCAGCCGCCCGGTGAAGGGTGAGAGTGCCCCCGGGGTGCCGATGCCGATGCTGCCCGGTTGACCGGCCGCCGACTCGATGGCGGCGATCAGCCCGGCGATCGCCCCCAGGGTCGCGCCGTAATCGCCCCGGGGCGCCGGTATCCGGTGCCGGGCCAGGACCCGGCCCTCGAGGTCAAGGGCGATGGCCTCGATCTTGGTTCCGCCCAGGTCCACGCCGATACGCATGTGAACTCCTTATCTCTCACAAAGGCACAAAGCGTCTCTTCTCCGTGTCTTTGTGCCTTTGTGAGAGGATTCATGGTGCCTCTGTGAGAGGATTTACGGTGTCTCTGTGCGAGGATTCATGGTGCCCCTGTGAGAAAATTTACCGTGTCTCTGTGAGAGGACTAATAAGCCAGGGGCCACGGCAGGGCTCAGCCCTGGGGGCCGAAGGGGCTCTCGGAGCCTGACGGGTTGGTGAAGCGGTCATTGAGCGTCTGGACATAGGCATCGCAGTTCTGCAACACCTGCTCGACGCGGCGCCGTGCCTCGGGGCCCCAGCCGGCGGGGGTGGCGACGAGGACGGTCCGCCAGGGCGTGGTGTTGTAAGCAAAGGCGGCCGCCAGGTTGCCCTCCACATTGGACGCCGCGGCCCGCAGGCGCACCCAGTCCACCAGGCCCTTGGTGGCCAGGCGGCGGATCCCGAAGTGAGCGGCCAGGGCCAGCCCGGCCAGGATGCCGAACAGGGCCTTGGGTCCCCAACTGACCTGCTCGAGGACGGTGTACCAGGGCGGATCGTAGGTCAGACCCTGCCAGTGCCCGGCACCGATGCTCCAGAACAGAAACATGACCCCGACGATCGCCAGGAGGATCGCATCGGCGGTCAGGACCCGCCGGCGCCAGCGCGACAGGGCCTGCGTCAGGATGGGTGCGGCGCCCTCGCCGATGTCGTTGGCGGTCTTGTCCAGGGCGCCGACGATGCGGTAGGCGCGCTCCACCTCCACCGAGTGCATCCGGCCGTGGATCTCGGCCAGATCCGCGTCGCGCTTGTTCTCATAGCGGCGGCGCAGGGCCGGGTCCTCGATCGGGCTGGCCGCCTCCGGGCAATAAATGGTATAGAAGCGCCCGGCGGTCAGGCCCTCTTCCCCCAGTGCCCGTTGCCAGGCGGCCACCACGTCCTCCGGATTGTCCTCGCGGGCGGTCATGTCGATCTGGTTCAGGATGAACATGAACTTGCCGGGGTCGGCGCGGTGGATGGTCTTGCCCACCAGGTGGTGCAGGGTGTCGCGCATGGCGCCCGGCTCCGGGTGGCGGGCGTCGAAGAAGACCAGGACCAGGTCGGAGAGGTCGATGATGTGGTCGACGATGCGCAGCGTTGCGGTCCGCTGCTTGTCGGCGTCGAAGCCGGGGGAGTCGATCAGGATCTTGCCGCGCAGGACCTCGCTCGGGCAGGCCTTCAGTTGCAGATAGGCATCGATCCGCGCCCCCTCGCCGCTGGCCACCTGATTGATGCTGGTGGAGATCCGATACAGCGGGAAGCGCGGGTCCGCGTCCAGGGCGACCCCGGGCAGGGCCTGGGTGGTGGCGGCACGGCTGTAGCAGATGACGGTGAAGCGATCATCCACCGCCTGATTGCCGGTGCGCTGGACCTTCTGCCCCAGGTAGTGGTTGATGAAGGTGGACTTGCCGGAGGAGAAGGTCCCCAGGACCGAGATCAGGGGCCACCAGGGGATCTGGGTGGCGTAGGACTCGCCGACCGGCGACAGCCCCATGGCGTGGGCGACCTTGTCCAGTTCCCGGAAGCTCTGCACGGCGCTCAGGAGCACCGGGTTTTCCTGCTCCAAATGACGTTCCAGGTTGATCAGGCGCTGGGACACGACCTCTTCTGACGGCATGGGAGATTCCTTATGAAAAGAATGAACTGCGAATGCTCAGGCGCGCCTGCCAGGGACCGAGCGGCGACGCCGCGTCCGCCTGCCGGCCGGGCGGCGCGAGCGGCGGTCGGCCTCGGGGTGGCGTTTTAATTGACCGCGGATGGTATACCGATCGACCTTGGCGCGGTAGTCTGGCGCTCGCCCGGGGCCCGTCCCAGGGGTGGCGGCGCCGGTCAGGGCCTTGTGCGGTCACTGGCAGGCGCGCCGGTGGTCGTGCGAGCGGCGCGGCGGGGGTTCTCGGACGCCCCCGGGGAGGTCCCGATTCCCCGCTGCTTTTTCCTCTGTTCTCCGCGCGTTGCTTGAATGCGTACGGGGCGCGCGTGCATACTGTCCGGCGAACAGTGTCGCGGCGGTCGCGGCCGCCCTCGCCGGCCGATATTTCGATCCGGACTATAGCGTTTCGTGTGCGATACGATGGGAACTATGACTAGAAGTAAGCTCGGTGCCTGTTTTCTTGTCCTTGCCGCCTGGGTCGGAGCCGGCGCTGCCGCGCCGCCGCCCGCGGACCTTGGCGAGTCGGTCGTGGTCCAGCAGGCCCAGGGGGCGCCCAGCGTCTCCTTGGGCGGGACCGTGATCCCCTACAAGGAGGTGGTCCTGTCGGCCCAGTTGCCGGGCCGGGTCGCCTATCTGGCCGGGATCGAGGGCGATAACTTCAAGGCGTCCGACCTCCTGGTGGGGATCGACGACGCCGAACTGCTCGCCAAGCGGCGCGCCATGGTCGCCCAGATGGCGAGCGCCGACGCCCAGTTGCGCAACGCCGGGGTGCAGTACAACCGGGAGATGTTCTCGCCGCGTACCAACGCCTCCCCGGGCGGCATGGGCGTGCCCAATCTGTTCGACCAGATGTTCACCCGGCCGATGGAGGGACTCGTCGGTGATCGGGAGCGCGGCGCCGAGCGCGGCGCGGACCTCTTCGCCTCCGGCATCCAGGTGCAGGAGGCCCAGAATACGATCATGCGTCTCCAGGCCGAACTCCAGGCCTTAGATACCAAGATCCGCGACGCGCGCAGCATCGCCCCCTTCGCCGGGGTCATCGTGAAGAAGCTCGTCGAGGTGGGGGACACCGTCCAGCCCGGCCAGCCGCTGCTCAACTACGCCGATGTGGAGTATCTCCAGGTGGAGGTGGACGTGCCGGCGCGCCTGCGCCCGGGGCTGCGCGAGGGCATGGTGGTCACCGCGGAGTTGGACCTGCATAACCGCCGGGTGCCGGTGCGGGTGGCCCAGATCTTCCCCGTGGCCGACAGCCAGCGCCATACGGTCAAGGTCAAGTTCGATCTGCCCCAAGGCGTCTCCGCGCCTGGCATGTATGCCAAGGTGCTGATCCCCGACAGCAGCGACAGCGGCGCCGCGGCGCGTGCCAATCCGGTGATCCCGCGCAGCGCGATCCGCTACAACGGCAGCCTGCCCGGGGTCTACGTCCTGGGTGACGGCGGCGAACCCCAGTTGCGGCTGATCCGCATCGGCGAGGACCAGAGCGACGGCTTCGTCACCGTGCTGAGCGGCCTGGCGGCGGGTGAGCGGGTGCTCGTGAACCCGGGGCCGCGCGTGACCGCGGGCTGGGCCAAGGAGCCCCCCCCGGCTCGGTAGCAGCGTCGCTGCGGCTTAGAATAAGCGGACAGGATTGACAGGATTGTGCAGGATCAACAGGATTTGAAGTCGGATGACTGGGTCGTTTCTGTCATCTTGTGAATCCGAAATAATCCTGTTAATCCTGTCTAATTATCAACTGGCCGGCGCCCTTTTCCGCCAGCCTTGTTCCACCTGATGTGCGGCATCGGGCCCGCGCCCGACCCGAACGACGCCGTGCCGCAGCGGATTGCCTGGAAGTCTCATGAGCCAAGAAGTGACTGTTGCCCCCGACCACCAAGAGCCGCCCGTGGCCGAGGAGCACCTGGGGATCGCCGGGCGCACCGCCCGGTTTTTCATCCGCTCCCCGCTCTCCCCGCTCTTCTATGTCGCCATGCTGCTCATGGGGCTCCTGGGGCTGATCCTGACGCCGCGCCAGGAGGACCCGCAGATCTCGGTGCCCATGATCGACATCATGGTGCAGTACCCGGGGGCCTCGGCGCAGCAGGTCGCCAATATGGCGATGCAGCCCCTGGAGCGGATCATGAGCGAGATCCCCGGGGTCAAGCACGTCTATTCCGCCTCCCAGCGCGGCCGGGGCTTCGTCACCGTCGAATTCGACGTGGGCCAGCCGATGGGGCCCTCGCTCGTGAAGGTGAACGACAAGCTCGCCTCCAACATGGACAAGATCCCGCCGGGGGTCCTGCCGCCGCTCGTGAAGAGCAAGGGTGTGGATGACGTGCCGATCGTCACCCTGACCCTGTGGTCCAAGGACCTGGACCAAAACGGCGTCCCCGATGTCGATGACGGGCAGTTGCGCCTGCTCGCCCAGGACGTGCTCCAGGCGATCGGACAGGTCAAGAACACGGGGCCCGGCATGATCACCGGCGGGCGGCGCGAGCAGGTCACCGTCGATGTCTATCCGGAGCGCTTGTCCGGCTATCAGATCAGCCTGGACCAGGTGGCGCAGACGCTCAAGACCGCCAATGCCGAGGCCTCCGCCGGCGGCCTGGAGACCAGTGGTTCGCACTTCACGCTCACCAGCGGCTCCTTCCTGACGGGTGTGGATGACATCAACCGGCTGGTGGTCGGCACCTTCAATAAGGCGCCGGTCTATATCCGTGACCTGGCACGGGTCACCCTGGGACCCGAGGATGCGACCCAGTTGGTGGCCTACTACACGGGACCGGCGGCGGCGCGGCAGGACGCACCCCAGGGCCGTCCGGCGGTGACCATCGCCGTGGCCAAGAAGGAATTGACCAATGGCGTGACGGTCGCGAACGACATCATGGACCGGGTGGAGGAACTGAAGGACAGCCGCATCCCCAACAATGTCGAGGTCAGCGTCACCCGTAACTACGGTCAGACGGCGGACCAGAAGGTCACGGAACTGATCCTCAAGCTGATCAAGGCGACCTTCTTCGTCTTCGTGCTGGTGCTCTTTGCCTTCCGGGCGCTGCGCCCCGCCATCGTGGTCATGCTGGTGATCCCGGTGGTGCTCTTCATGACGGTCTTCGTGGCCTGGATCTGGGGCATCACGATCGACCGGGTGAGTCTGTTCGCGCTCATCTTCTCGATCGGCATCCTGGTGGACGATGCCATCGTCGTGATCGAGAACATCTACCGGCGCTGGCTGGCGGACGGCCGCACCGACGACGCGACCGCGGTGGACGCGGTGCGCGAGGTCGGCAATCCCACCATCCTCGCCACCTTCACCGTCATCGCCGCCCTGCTGCCCATGGGCTTCGTGAGCGGCATGATGGGGCCCTATATGGCGCCGATCCCCAAGCTCGGGTCGGTGGCGATGTTCATCTCACTGTTCGCGGCCTTTGTCTTCACCCCTTATCTCGCCATCTCCAGGTGGCTGCGCCCGTCGCTTGCGTACCTGGCGGCGGCGGAGAAGCGCGAGCACCGGGACGCCGAATACATCGAGCGCTTCTTCCGCGCCATCCTGACGCCCCTGATCGAGAGCCCGAAAAAGCGGCGCATCTTCCGGCTGGTCCTGTGGGGGAGTTTCCTGTTCGCCTGCTCCCTGTTCTATTTCCAATGGGTGGCGGTGAAGATGATGCCGCTCGACAACAAGCCCGAGTTCTCGGTCGTCATCGACATGCCCCAGGGCACGGCCCTGCCGGTGACGGCCAACCTGGCCGACACCCTGGCGCAGCAGTTGCGGGCGCTGCCCGAGGTGACCGCCCTGCAGGTCTATGCCGGGACCGCGCGTCCCTTCGACTTCAACGGCATGGTCCGGCACTATTACATGCGCACCGAGCCCTGGCAGGCGGAGATCCAGGTGCAACTCACCGACAAGCACGAACGCCACCGCACCAGTCACGAGATTGCGGTCGCGGCGCGCGAGACCCTGGACGCCCTGGTGGCGGACCTCAAACCGGCGCTGCGCCCGACGCTGGCGGTGGTGGAGATGCCCCCCGGGCCCCCGGTCCTGCAGTCGGTGGTGGCCGAGATCCATGGGCCTACGCCCGCGCTGCGGCGGCAGTTCGCCCAGGATCTCACCGATTTTTTCCGCAAAGCGGAGAGCGCCCGCGACGTGGACAATTATCTGCGCGGGGGCTATGACTATTGGCGCTTCGACGTGGACACCGAGAAGGCGGTGCGGCGCGGCATCTCGGTGGACACGATCAACCGCAACCTGACCATGGCCCTGGGCGGGGCCCCCATCGGGGACATCAAACAGGGGGCGGGCCAGCAGAGCGGCCACGAGCCCACCCAGATCGTCCTGCAGGTCCCGCTGGCGGAGCGCTCCCGGGTCGACGCGCTGGGCGACCTGCCGATCTCATCGAACCAGGGGTTCACGGTCCCCTTGCGTGAACTGGGCCAGTTGCGTCTCGCCAAGGAAGAGGATGTCATCTACAACAAGGACCTGCGTGGGGTGGAATATGTGGTGGCGGACGTCGGCGGGCGCCTCGCGGCGCCGGTCTATGCCATGTTCCAGGTGCAGGACCTGATGGCGGCGGCCGCCTACCGGGCACCGGACGGCACCAGCCCCGCCGCCGGTGGGGGCCTGGACGACGCCTTTTACTGGTTGGGGCCCCCGCCGGCCTCCGACCGGCTGTCCGTGGCGTGGGCGGGGGAGTGGACCGTGACCTTCGAGACCTTCCGCGATATGGGCGGGGCCTTCATCGTCGCCCTGCTGCTGATTTATATCCTGGTGGTCTGGGAATTCGGCAACTTCCGTATCCCGCTCGTGATCATGGCACCGATCCCGCTCACCCTGCTGGGCATCATCCCGGCCCATTTCATCATGTTCGAGTTGGGCCTGGGGGGGGCCTTCACGGCTACCTCGATGATCGGCTGGATCGCGCTGGCCGGCATCATCGTGCGCAACTCGATCCTGCTGGTCGATTTCTCCATCCACGAGATACGCCAAGGCACCCCGGTGGCCGAGGCCGTGATCCGTGCCTGCAAGGTCCGCACGCGGCCCATCCTCATCACCGCCCTGGCGCTGGTCGCCGGCTCCAGCGTCATCATCACCGACCCGATCTTCCAGGGCATGGCGATCTCGCTCTTGGCCGGCACCGTCGTCTCCACGGTCCTGACCCTGATCGTCATTCCCTTGGGCTGCGTGGCCAAGGCTCGCGATATGTGCGCGGTGGCCGCCGCCACGGCGCTGCATCTGCCGCCCGGCGGGCTGCCGTGCCAGGCCGAGGTGGCTGCGCTCGATGCCGCACGGCGGGAATCCCGCACGGGCGGCGGGTCCGGGCTCCCGGCAAAGGTCGGGGAGGTCTTGATCCTGGTCTTCTACGCCGTGCGGGGCATCTTCATCCTGCTGTTCGATTTGGCGAAGAACACCTTCAAACCCAAGCCGCCGCCGCGTCCCAGGCGCCCCAGGCCGGGACCGTCGGCCGCAGCCGATGGCGGTTCCGGGGCGGGCGCGGGCGCGGCTGGGGCCGGCTCTGCCGCGCCGGCCGGTCCGCTTCCCGCGGCGCCCGCGACCATGGACGCGGCGGTGACGGCCGCCGCCGCTCCCAAACCGCGCTCCGCCCTGGTGCTGCGTCCTCCTGCCGCGGCGACACCGGACGCGGACACGCAGGACCCGACACCGCCGTCAGCGCCGGCCCCGGGGACGCCCCCCGCGGTACGCCCAGCCGGGAGTGCGCCGACCCGAACCACGGCGGCCGGGGCCGCGGGGCGGACCGGGGGTACCAAGAAGACCGTCGCCAAGCCGCCGACCCGGGCGGGCACGGTCGCGCCCAAGGGCGAGACCTCGAAGGCCCAACCGGCGCCGACGCGCTCCCCGCGACGCGGGATCCGGCTGAAGAAGAGCGATGAGGAACCCGGCGGGGACGCGTCTTGACCCCCGGGGGTATCCCGGCCCTGGCATGGACGGCGCATTGGGATACCGGAGGCAACCCGCGCGGCGCGGGGTCTGGCCGTCGGCCGGCGCCGCTGCTCGTCGCGGCGGGGCTTCTGGCCTATCTTCAGTTGGCGCAAGGCAATCCCTGGGGGTTGCCGGTGGACAATGACGCCAATCAAAGCGGCAGCGCGGGGGACCAGCGCCCCCCTGGCCCCGACTGGATCCAGGGCACCAATACCCCGACCGGGGCCGCTCGCGGTGCGGGGCCGGGTGAGTCGGCCCGCGACCGGTTTGGGCCGTCGCCGGACCCTGGTCGCGCCGCGGACCAACCACCCGCATGGAATGGCGGCTGGTCCGGCGGCGCTGGACCACCGCAAGGAGCGGGCGCCGCCGCCGATCGTTTTCGCTCCGATGTCGATGCGACCGCTGCGTCGGCGGACCCCCGGGCCTGGCCGCCCGGGTCGGCGCCCGCCGCCGCGGGTTATCGTTATCGCGGCGACCCGCCGCAACCGGGCGGCAGTGCGGCTGGGTGGGCGGACCCCGGGGCCTACCGTTTCCGTCCCTTGACCGAACGGGAGCAGGCGCGTCAGGGGGCGCGCGGGCGCCCGCTGGACCCGGGCCAGGGTGCTCCCCACCCGTCCGGCACCCTGCCGGCCTGGCCCCCGGGCGCCGCCCCCGACGACGAGGCCAGCCCCTGGCGGTCGCGTTGAGCCGGGCATCCCGATGTTGTGACTTTAAAAAACCGATGAGGAAGAACGACATGAGAATCGACAAGCGCATGGTTTCGGCGGCACTGCTGGGCGCCGTCATGGTCGCCGCGGGGGTGGCCCGGGCCGATGGGGCCGGCGCCCAGTTTGCGGCGGACATGGTGCGGCGCGCCCCGGACGGTCAGGTCGTCGGGGGCAAGATGTTCGTCGGCGACGCGCGCACCCGCATGGAGATGTCCCAGAAGGGTCGGGATGTGGTACGAATCG
>Ga0247840_10006174_pt1 | contig 17475 bp, 18 predicted proteins | sample LaCruzMarch2015__FD_192404 | JGI IMG/M metagenome (GOLD analysis project Ga0247840, IMG submission 192404) | Freshwater microbial communities from meromictic Lake La Cruz, Castile-La Mancha, Spain - LaCruzMarch2015_17m | ecosystem: Environmental > Aquatic > Freshwater > Lake | place: Spain... | reverse complement strand
GCTTGGCGCCGGTCTCCTTGTCGTCCCAGGTGTCAAGTTTCAGGCGCCCTTCCACGTAGAGCGGTTGCCCCTTCTTGGCGTAATCGCCGGCGATTTCGGCCAGACGGCCCCAGAGTTCGACCTCAACGAAGGTGACCTCCTCCTTGGTCTCCTCCCCGACCTTGTATTTGCGGTTGATCGCGAGGCTGATGCTCGCGATTGCGGTGCCCTTGGGAGTGGTCTTGACTTCGACTTCGCGGGTGAGGTTTCCGATGAGGATGACTTTGTTTACGTTGGCCATAATAATGTGTTGGTTAGTTAGTTGAAATTGTAAGATACGCCAGCTTTTTAGTTATGCAAGAAGGAAAAGAATAGACAGGACAACTGCTCGTCCGCTGGCAAACTGCCCAAAAGTTGACGCCACCCATAATCAAAAAGGAACATCGTCGTCCGGGAAATTCGCAGCCGACGAAGGGGCCGGGGGCCGTTGAGCAGGCCGCTCAGCAGCACTCCGCGCAGGAGGCCGACTTCCGCCACCGCTACCTTCGCCACCCGAATCGCGCCCTCCCAGCAGTTGGATGTTTTCGCCGACAACCTTCAATTTGGACCGCTTGGCCCCACTAGCCTTGTCGTCCCACTGGTCCAGCTTGAGGCGCCCCTCGACATAAAGAGGCCGGCCTTTCTGGCAATACTCGCCAACCACCTCGGCCTGGCGCCCCCAAAGCTCCACATCCACGAAAGTAACCTCCTCCTTCATCTCCTCCCCAACCTTATACTTCCGATTGATAGCAAGGCCAATCGTAGCAGTGGCTGTGCCCTTGGGAGTAAATTTGACCTCCGGGTCACGAGTGAGGTTTCCAATAAGAGTAACGCGGTTTACATTTGCCATAAATTTAAGATACTGGGATAAATTTCCACAAAGAACAACAATACCAGAAGCGAGCGAGAAGTAAAGTCTGTTTAAACACAGCAGCATCAAGAAAGCCGCCGGAAGTTGCGCCCGAGAATTTCAAAAACCATAGCCGGGTGACTCCCGGCGCTATTGAAACGAACAAACCTCTTCACACCCCGCTCATAGACCGAAGTGACCGGATTATGCCCAAGCCAAACCGGCGCACGCAAATCAGGGTGCATCCGCAACCAATCACTGGCAGTTGGGTAATCCGCAACCCTCTTCGCCCCATAAAGCACCCCAGAGGCAGAATCATCAGCTCCCCGGATTCGGCGCGCACGACTGTGCTCCTGCAAAAAGGGAAACATCCTCGGGTCATTAGGCCCCAACCCCCGTTTCACCGCCGCTGCAATATCAGAACTTGTAAAATGCATGGAGATAAGATACGCGGCTTGATTTGAGAAAAGTCAATCGATGCTCGTATTCCGTGGAACAGGCGATAGCCTGTTGTTTTGGCTCCATAAAGATTCGTGCACGCGTTTTTCGGGGAAATAATTGAGCAGATCCAGCGTCTCGATGCCAGCGCGAACACCATTGTAGTAATTAATCCAATCCGGCCGATTCGCTAACGCCTAGAAATTCTGCCGACCTCACTTCGTGACCGAAAGCCACCAAAATTGTGAGTTAACGGGTCGCAAGATGGACGCTTTGCAATTATTTTTGATTTAAGGAGGCAATTTGGCAACAAAAACAGACTTACGGTTTCTTAAATCGCGTGTGTTTCCCGCGTGGGAAAACCCGCTCAGGCACGCAGTTAACTCGCCATAAATGACGCACTGCCGGTAAAAACAGTCAACAACTCGCCATAAATGACGCATTACCCAAAATAGCGAAAACTACCGAATCGTCTTAGGCACCTCGCCTTTCCCTGTCGCCGTCTGAACTTTGCGGCCAGGCAAATCATTTGTAACGGTCGCGCTGTGCACAACGCGGCTCGCAGAATCGATTGTTTTATTCAAGGTCATCTTCACCTCTTCGGCACTCACGACATGGGTAGTAGTATTGACGCCAAGGTCAACCAAGCTGGGGTGCAGCTCCGGCAAATTAACGGAAGTAGAGAAACCTGTAACAGGAATCGGAACAACCTTCGTGCTTCGTTTGTCAATGAATCGAAGCTTGTTGTTTTCGCTTATTGCAATATCTCCATCTTCCACCTGGAAAGCCAAAGAAGCCAGCGCAAGCGAGTGGTTCCCGCGCCGTCGCGAAGCCGCCTTTTCAGCACCGGTCACTCCAAGCGGGAAGGGTTCAGCGGCTAACCATAGGCCGTCATCCATCCGACAAAACATGACTGTCCCACGGACCTCGGTGCCCGTCTCATCTATCATGGGTTTGCTATGTGTGATGATTTCTGTAACTTGCTTCGTTTTTTTTGCTGAACTGATATCCATATCGAGTATATTTAGGATGTGGAGCCGGTTTTATCAACAGCAACAGGAGATTTTTTTTGCGAATCGCAATCGATTCCTGCAAACAAAGTCCCGCTCGTTGATGTCTCAATGGTGCTAGATAAAATCCCGGCAAACTATCGCCGATGGGTTGTTGCCGGCGTCTGGGACTTCATTGGCCACTCACGAGAAATTGACTGGGTTACAGATATCAATGGTCATCTCAATAGAGGCAACTGGAAGGCAGCGGTGGGAGACTGGATGAAGGAACAAGCGGAGCGCCAGGGCTACCCGACACCCTATATTGCCATCGGCAATTTACTTTGGGCCTCCATGCAGGTTCATGGAGTTCCAGATGGGGCACCTAAGCGCCTAAGCGATTGGGCCGCTGACATCGGGATCTAACTCGCGCAAAACAGGATTAGCAGAGGCATCAGCACAAACACGGCCAGACCCGCCACATGGAGGCCGAACAGACCGATGAGAGTAACCTTGCGGACGGCTGCCAAGATGTCCCGTCATAGCAATTGACTTGTGGCCATGTCTCCGAATTCGCCCGCTTTTGCCAACAGTAACAATGCGGTGACAGCAAGGACAAACAGTAAACGTCATCGCCATATTAGTGCGTATGAATCTGCCAGACTTCCTGGGTTTGGTGACACAGGAGAGAAAGCGAGCCCCCTTTGCCGCTGCCGGTGTCGATGTTAACATGCTGCGCAAACCGCGTAATGCGAGGGACAACAGAGTGCCCACAATATGTTAGGGAGAGCCTGTTAGTGCAACGTGCAGATTCGCGGTTGTAGCGCCGCGTGAATAACCCGAGGACAGATTCACTTCCGGCTACCCCCCAATTCTCAGCGTCAAGATCGCGGTCAGATAAAGCGGTTTCCGGAATAATAAGTTCGTGTGGATGGAGCCCGGCATGCACAACATGAAACCGGTTCTCCCCGTCACCTACAATGCGGACATGAGGGGTTGCCTGGAATTGGTGGGCGACATCCTTAAGAAAACACCACCCATCACTCGTTAAATCCCCAACCCACCGTCCCCCATAAAAGTGAAGAAACGACCAAACATCCCAAGGGGGAGTAAAATCAGGTCCGCTGAGCCCAGCAATTCCAGCGGGAAACCCACCGTCGGCGTTATCGCCTAAAAACCCGGCCAGCATGAGGTTGAAATCGTGATTGCCAAGAACAGGGAACAGCCACGGCTCTGAAATTAATTGAAGGCACTCGACATTATCGGGCCCACGGTCAGTAAAGTCGCCTACAAAAAAAAGACGGTCTTTCTGAAAATCAAACCGTGCGTGCGCAAGAAGCGTATCAAGCGATGCCCGATGCCCGTGAAGGTCGCCAAGAATAAAATCGCGCCCACAAGCATTAGCGGGCATACGACAAACCGTTGGAGGTGTTGGCTCGCTCATAAAACCGTACTACCCGCCAGCTTGGGCCCGTTTCACAAAGTTTCCAGCTTTTTTTTCAGCAACAACCCGAAGCGCCTCCTCCGCTGCCTCGCTGAGCGTTTTACCGAAGCCAAGACTATCCTTGGTAGCATCAGGCTCGCTAGGAAAGGTGTATTGGCGCAGGTCAAGCTTGCCAGTTCCAGGAGAAACAAGGCGAACAAGGAAAGGCTTCGGACAGTTCGGGTTGTGCTGAACAGCAAAGGTTTTCTCAGCAATCCCAGCCGGCACGCAGTTGTCGCCAACAGTCCCCGTCCGCCGGTTCCACGAATCAACAGTCGGCGCGCTCCCGGAACAACTCCGACAAACGACATGAAGCCACGGCTTACAGTCCTGATTCGGCGTGTCGTGATAAACAAGCAAGTTGTCTTTTTCGCCGCAAAATGGGCAAGGCAAAACATCTGCCGACCAGCCCGGGCCAGTGAAGCGCTTGTAGCCTGCCGGCACATCGACCACACCACCAACCAACCGCGCATCAATCCACAGCGCGTGAAAATCCGACTCCTGAATAATCACCCGTTTTCCAGAGCGAATGAAAAAGCGAACATCGGTCCCGTAGCCAGCTTTCCGGGCCTTGTATACGTTAACCGGCCTGTGAGTTTCTGGGTTAAAATAGCGTCCGAGCAAACGACGATTGGTGAGTTTCATAGGTGAGATTTATAATGACGCTGGAATATACTTCTGGAAAGATTGCAAGGTCAAACTGTTGGGATTTGAAGTTAGGATAGGAAAGACGACTATTTTGAAGGCTCCGCGAAAAGCCGATAATTCGTGCGCGAAAATTCTAGCCACCATAACAGGGTCATTGCCGAAAACGCCGCACCCCCACGCGCCAAGAATCAAATAATCAGTTTTTTTAGCGGCCGCCAATGCTAAAACGCACCGAATCCGATACCGCAAAACATCAGGAAGCGCGCGCTCCTGCTTGCTCGCATTTATCACTCGCGCATTAGGGGCCGCGCAAGTTATTACGTTGGCGTAGAAAGGTGTTTTGACCAGCTTGCCCGCAGAATCGCGAAAGAATGCCACATCGCGTGACCAAAGCATCTTGTCGGAATAGAAACCCCGCGACTCACGTGCGCCTTCATAAAACTCTGGCCGCTCAACAATCGAAGCATAAAGAGATGACGACCGTGCGAGACTCTCTTCCTGTGCATCTTGACCATTCAAAAAACCGCCGCCTGGGCGCCTAGCGGAAGCAAAATTAAGACAGGTAACCCTCCCTGAGCCAGCCATTCGGGCAACAGCATCGATAGCGCTCTCTTGCGTAACACAAATAGCCGTCTCAGACCATTTCGGAATAGACCAGCCAACCCACTCCACGAGTTCGGCGGGTCCGCCAAAACTAATTGTAACCCACTGCCCACCCAGAGAATACCCGCCATCCTTGCATATCCGCAAAGTCTCAACCGCCGCGCTTTTTAGAGATTCACAGCGCCCTCCGTCGCGCGTATGCGGGTTTGAGGGTCGTGCAGCGGGGTTCATACAGTCTCAGCCTCTGCCTCAACAGCATCCTCCGTGACCATGCCATTGCGAATAACATGAAGAGCGTGCGCGCGGGGCAAATCCTTCCCGCGCAATTCTAGGCGCCGGATATACGACTGGAGTGCCTTCGCCTCCATCCGAGGAGCCTGCCGCGCAATGTCGTGGAATTTCTTGTAGAATTCCAGCCCATGCACATGCGTTCCAGCGTCATCGTCATCGTGACAGTATTCGTGAATCAGCAGAATAACGAGATTGCCAAAATGTTCGGACCGCCCACACAGATTTTTCTTCAAGAAATCCCTGTTGATGGCAATATACGTGGCACCATCCGTCCACCCGTCAGCAGTGTCGCTAACCCCCACCCGCAACGCACGAACCTTTTCGCGGCAATACCGATGATTATCGTCTCCACACTGAGCGATGTCATGATTAACAGCGCTAAGAGCGGCGATGAAATCAAGCTCCTTTGCAGTGAGAGCGTTGTCAGGAATAACCGAGTGCGTAGACTTAGTGCCTGCGACAAGCTTTTTAAAGGGAACGTAGCGAACGCCGTCCGCAAAATGGTATGGTGCAAAGTGCTTAAAAAATTCTTCGGGGGCAAGGTCAAGTCCGCCATCGGAAAGTGCCTCAAAAATCGATGAGTCAAACACGATGCCCCCCCGCTGCTCCATAAGCCTATCGGCCTTACGGTCACCGGCCTCCGCAAAACTGACGGCTAGCGAGCCGCAAGGAAGCAGCGTCATTGAATTTGCCGCCCGCATGATTGTGTTGATGCTCCAAAGCTTCCCCTGAATGTCTTCAAATAGCTTTTGAGCGCGGATTTTAGAGAACGATGAATACCCGGGGTCGAATGACAATAAGACGGAAATTCGCTCTGCATGACTAAGGTTTGCGTCTTTTTTCTTGTCAGTATTTACACCGGAGAACTTTTTCAAGGTATTGGCGATGCGCTTGTAAACAGGGCAACTGCGCATGGCCTGATTTCTGGCAAAGTTAAGCGTTAGGCGTCCCTTAGTCACGACGACCCCACTCAACCCATACTGACGACCAGGCACCCGTTCCACAAAAACCCCCTGCTGATAAATGTCGATTCCGGCGCTATAACCGTCAGCACTTTTAAGCTGATAGTAAGCGTCAGAGTCCTCGGAGGCCCACTTGCATTTAGATGGGGGAGTATTAATCTGCTTGCCGTTCAAGAAAACAGGCACCTCGACATATTTGCAAAACTTTCGAACCTCGGAAACCGCAGATAGCAGGTCGCCGCTGCCAAGAGACTCGTAAAGCTTAGTGCGAATCGAGCACCCTTTCCCGCTGGACTTGCGTGACCGCTGCTCAAAATCAAGCCCCCAGTTTTTAAGGTCAACAACAAGCTCAAACGGCCCGGTCTTCCAAACAGAAAAGCCCTGCGCAAATATCTGACCTCGCCCCATGCGATACTCACCATACTTTGCGTCCACCACCCGGTTCTCCGAATCCACTTCGTGCGGCGTCCCCAAAACAGCAAAATACTGATCGACGGCCTCCTGCGTTTGAATGCCGACACCATCATCATCAATACAGAACTCGTCACTGGTCAGACGAATATCGATTTTCGTGGATTTGGCATCAATCGAATTCATAACACCCTCAAGAATCGCCTTTCCAAGAGTGCCCGCCTGCCGGGTCATCGCCTGGTAAACAAGATTCGCATGTGCGCTAAATGTTTTCCGAACCGTATCTTTCATTGCTGTAAGATACGGGACTTAACCGCCTACTCTACAATAATCCGCGCAGGAATCGCTGGGTTCCGCACGGTGCACTCGGTTCTCCCCGCCAATTCGACATCTGAAAATTTGCCGCGAAAGAAAGCAACCTCAGAGGCCTTGTCTGGCCCCGCATATTTAGAAACATCGATTCCGGCGCCGTTGGGATGACAAGCAGCGTATGGCGCTAAACCGGGATGAGCGGCGGCAAGGGCCTCCAACCTTCTGGCAGAGACATGAGGCGAAAACAAAGCCGCCACCGCTATATTTTCGGTATCTCGCGCAAGAAGGTTAGCATGCGGCACCGAAAGAGCCATCGCAGCATACATCTCCAAGCGCACGCTATTATCGCAAGCAGCAAGAACGCGCGTGTGAGAAATATTTTCCCAAGGGAAATTGGGGTGAGAAATTATCTCAAGCGAAGAGTCGGAGTTGGCAGGAGTGTCCGGTAGGCGATGAAACACCTCAAGTAGCGAACTGGCCGAGGAAACCCGAATCGACGCCAGGTCCGTCAATACAGCAAGGTCCGTCCCAGGCTGGGACAAAAAACGAAGAATAAGCTCAGAGTGTGGGCTTTGCTGACGAATAGCAGTATCACGCATTCGAGCATCACGCATTCGAGATTGAGGGATCTTGTTTTTTAGAAGCATCTCCCGCACAAAGCCTTCGGGAGCATTTGGATGACAAATCAAGGCGCCCAGTGCAGGCGCAATGAAGTCTGCCACGACGGAAGTCCGCTGACTACAAAGTTCCTCAGCAGTATCAACAACCTCCTGTCCGGATAGATAAGGAGAAAAACCAAACTGCCCAACCTTGTCTATGTTATAAAACCTGTTTTCTTTCCGCGCAGAAAACCGATTGTATCCATCCGTTAAACAAAGATTGGCAAAGTCGTTACGAGAGGGGTTTCTGCTAAGAACAGCGGCTAATTCTTCGGGTAAATCCCCCCTCTTACACAACGCCGTCGTAACCAGAGAGTGAAACGGCTGCCCCCCGTCCGAAATGTATTCTAGGGCGATCTTCTGAATATATGGTTGCGCTAAATCACCACGAACACATACACCGGCCGCATACGCAGCCAAAAGTCTTTCGGGGACCCTCCCTCCACCTTGGTCAAGATTCGGGTTGGCCATCATAACACCTCGCGCTGCGGAAGTGGTATCAGGCATATCCATGAATCGTTTTAATGTCGCAGCGGGTATCTTGGGGTGAGTGAGGCAAAATATAGACAGGTCACACCAGCGCTGTTTAGTTTCATGTAAAAGACGGAGCTGCGAAATTTGTTCGTTAAGAAATTTTTTATTTCGAGGTGTCGAAAACTCAACACAACCAATGTCATCAGCTAGCTGAAAATTCGATGTAGTTAACTCGATACCGGTTAAAAGGCGCCGCATTTCATCGCGGGCCTCGGTTGGGAGCAGCGGAAGCGCGTCGGCAGCTTTCAGAAAAACACCTGTTTTATTACTAGCAAAACGCGCCAAAGCAGCCGCCATCCTTCGTCCATGAGACCGCAAAAGAATGTGGCTTAAAACCCGCTTGTTTAAAAATTTCGGATATCGCACTAAAAGACAGTGTCCCGTCCGAGTCGCTGCGTCAACCTACGACTCAATAACAGCGCTGAGGAAATTCCAGAAACGCGGCCACGATTTTGCCGCACAGCGCGGCTGATTAACAGTGAAGGGGATTTTGTTGACCAGAGCGAACATCGACAACGCCTGGACAACGCGGTGGTCGACAGAGGAAATCACACCATTATCCAGTAAAAGCTTCATCTGAGCCGGCATCGCATCGAGCCGGTTGCTCTCATGTCCGCTCAAAGAGGGCCATTTAGCCATCCCTTCTTCTGCCGAAACAAGCCCAAAAGCGTAGGCGAAACAAAAGTCCTCTGAGTGGAGCGGCGTAAAATCCATGTGCCCCGAAGTTAAAGCCTCTTGAAACGCACGAGCCTGCCGAAGCAAAGTTCTATCCACGCGGATAGGGTCCGGGCTCACGGCATCCAAAGCCTCATAAGTCAATGCCAGCTTGGCGGGCGGATTGGTAAGTCGAACAGGGTCGCCACACAACGCGGCCGCACTAGCCCATTGAGATGTTCCATTATCAAGAGCGAGAAGCTGCTTCTGAGAAAGGTTAACGATTTCGGGGTCGCGACAGATATTTCGAGCCGAAAGCATTGCGCCAAGGGTAAAGCGCTTATCCAATTTGGTTTTCCAGGCAAAAAACTGCAGGAAGCGAAATGCCGTCCCTGACTCCCCCACATCAATGACGGGCCCGCCCCAGGAATCGAGCGCCCCTCCAAAGCTTCGGATATCATCATTGGGGTCGTCGGGTAAAGGGGTTTTAATCCCGCGCAGAAAATTAAGGAACGCAACGCGGATAAACCAGCTCTTGTCACCCGGAACAAATTCTAGGGGGTTTGTCATTTTAACGTTGATTGCCTCTACTTACAATAACACGATAAACGGTTTTTGGCCATTCACGCCTCACGCCATCGGTAACCTGTGAGATGGATTGGGTGTTTAAGACGCCACCAGCCAGAAACTCAGGTTTAGGACGAAATGTAACCAACGTCCCACCAAAACCGTCACAAATAGAATCGACAATTCCCGGGTTTCGGGCTCCTTGCGCCACGGTCCGCATCATCCATTTGCGGCCTCCGTCATAAATAGAGTTAAAACAAAAATAATCGGCCATCGCCAAAACAAATGGAATGCCGATTTGGTTTTTTGCCGCATGCTCACCAAGAGCAGTGATGTCAGGAGCCGGCACACCGGTGCTGAAGTCACGCACCTGAACACAGCCCGAGGACTCATCAAGAGTTATATCAATGAGTCCGCCCGCCGCGCCATAGGATTGAGCCGCGTTTAATACAACGTGCCAAACCATCTCCAACGCCACCGGCGGCGCCTCTAAAAAGTTACATCCCCGGTATGAAAGAAACATGCCAGGCCGCGCGCGCATCGACCCAATAAGCCGCTGAGAAGGAATAGTAAAAGCCATGCAAACAATATACGGGTTTCACTCAGGCCGCGTTTAAAAATCGCACACGTTCGAAAACCACCTACCCGCCCCGAAAAATCAATGTGGCCCCGGCGGGACTCGAACCCGCAACCAACCAGTTATGAGCCGGCTGCTCTGCCATTGAGCTACAAGGCCTACAAAAAACAAGATACGGGTTTTGCATCGACAACCAACAAAAATCAACTACTGCCATTATGCCTACGAATAAGCCGAAGGTCTTTGACGTAGTGAGCCTGTCGCCACTGCTCAGCGCCTTCACATTTCGCACGAACCATATCATCAATCACAGATGTCACGATCCATGTCTCGGACCTCTCGCGATGCGAAGGAATTGGCTGCTGCCATTTTTCGGCATAGGCAACGACATCCCGCTTGCGAGGAGTTTCGACAGAGGCATAGCAAAACGGGTCGGGAGATTCTTTCGGGGCGCACATTAACTGTGTTACTGTTAAGTTCTATCGCGCCCAACTAAAACCATCCCCAGAACACGGTCGCAGTTCGCATTCATCTTACCAGAGCAGCACTGATAGATTAGAAAATTCGACACCATAACGACCATCCTTGATTTCTTTAACCTCTCCACGCTCACCAAAGCGAACTGGAACGGAAACGCGACTGCCGACCTGAAACTTTTGGGTTTCAGCAGCACCGCTCGTCTCGCGCCAGGCTATTGCTGAATCCGCTGCGGTCACAGTCCGGAATATGGATTTTGCTCGGTGTTGTCGAGCAAATTGTCGGCATGGGCAAAATTCAAGGCATTGGAGACGTTGCTTGCCATGCGAAATCCCTGCTGTTCCAAAAATTCCAGAACATCGCTGTGAACGCGAATTGTTTCGGCAGGCTGCGAACTCTCCACGGGGACAGTTTTACCAAGAACAACCACGGTAGATTCGCTGGAACTGGGCGGCAACACCAAGTCAAGTGAGATTGCGCCGGAATCCTCTCGCGCAGAGGCTCGAACACGCGGGTCGCTTAAAAGCCGCAAAACATTCGCTGAGTAATCATGGGCCTGTTCTCTGAGTGCCCGAAGGGAGTTTAACCCAGGAACGCCGACACCGATAGCCATCGCCATCGCCAACACGGACGTCCCAAGCGTAGCCCCCATGAGGCCATCAAAAAGCCCCTTCCTGATTACGCAAACAGCCCCCACAGCACATACGATAGCCAAAACAGCAAAAACCCCGGCTATCCCAAGCCCTAAATAAGCTTTCTCAAATTTATCAAGCCAGATGTCGTTAAGAAGAGCATTTTCGAGAGTTGATTGCATATTCATAGAAGAATCTGGCTGGCTGATTGACTCAAGTGGATACATCCTGTGGGGCTCGGTTGGCGAAGTTGGACGTCCGCAGCATCTATATGTTGTGATCGCTTGTGTCAATCAGCCAGGCACGTAGAATAATTATACCACAAACTTTTGGCATCATAAACAAACCAATGCTGCTCCCTGAGCGAGCAGTAGTTTTACAGGTAGCCAGCGACGACCTCATCGATGTTAAATGGCGTGATGTCGCCACCAAGTCCGAACACAAAATCGGCCTTCTCGCGGCTATCGACAATGACACCCCGCGCTTCAGCATGCAGAGAAAACAACTCGAACAGAGACAGTTTTTTAGCGTCCCACACTCCCTTACACACGGCCAAGATGCTCTTTTCGTTTGCCCGAACATTGTTTGGGAAACTAGGGCGACTCTTTAGTGCCAGGTCACACCAAAGTACCTTCTCATCCTGCAAGTCAACAATCACGGGGATGGCGAAAGACGTATCGCCAGTCAAATCAAATTTCTGCTTCACAGTCCGCGCGTCAAAAATACCACCAGCCTGCGGATTGTCACGCTCCATCCACCCAGCAAAGCATTCTGGCAAATCCTTGTAAGGCTGCTGCGAAAAAGAATTGACGCACATAATGGCATAACGGGCGCCAGCAGCGAAGGCCGCCTTGCGGTCGATATCGATGAATTCGCACGCGCCACGCGGGGCATCAACAATATCACCACTATGGCAAATGCCCGGTCCGCGAAGATTCATGTAAGAAATATCGCCGTGCCGATGCCAAGAAGAGTTGAATAGAACCACCGACAGGTCAATATCAACACGGGTGTCGCCGTTTTTCCACCAAATGAAAAGGCGAGTGAAATCTTCTGTCAAAGGAAGTCGCGAACCCCGAGGAATTGTTTGAAGTGCCTTGGCGGCGCTCCGCTGCGAAAAAGGCACGGCGTAGTCACCCATGCACGGCTCAATAAACACATTGCCGAGTTTTGAAAGTTTGGCATAACGCCGCAGCAATTCCTTGCGCAGACCTTTTACTACACGGGTATGCAGCGCCTTGGGAAGCGATGGAAGCGAAGGGATGATCTGGGCGTTGGCTGTGCTGCCCTTCGGGAACACAATGCGAGGGTTGGTATTCCGAAGGGTAAAATGACCATACGCCTGCAGCAACACGCGACTCGAAATATCGGAAACCACACGCTTCAAGGAATTCCAAGTAGCAGTAGCATCAGCCGGAGACAACCGGAGTAAAGAATCCAGACGCCGGATGAAGTCGCCAGGCCGCGATGCCATCTCAGAAATAGCAGCCTGAATGTTTCCAGAAGCAACAGCCGTTTCAACGCGAGTGCCGTAGGTGGGAATGCGCTTATCTGCACGCAATGCGCTAAACGCCGCAACACAGTTGGGGAAGATTTTGTGGAATTCACCTGGATGAAGTGACTCGCCAAGCCGCAACCACTGGGAGCGCCGGGGCGCCATTGCCTCCGCCAATCCGACAAGAGGCTCCAGTCCTGCCATTAAAAAGCGCCGAGCTGCACGCGGCATCTTCTTGAAAATAACATTTTCGGCCAGGCAAACATCTCCACCACACAAAGCGGCGGATACACGGAGAATATCGGTAGGAGAATTAACGCGAGCCATCAAAGAATTCGCGACATCCAGCTTCCCAGACGAATAAAAGGCACCAATTGCAACCGCAAGGTTTTCCTTGAGAGGGATTTGCTTGGGCGGAATAGCATATTGAGGGTGCGTGGTGATAACCCAGGCTACAACGGCCTTGTCATCAGCGGAAAGCGGCGCCTTCGCCGCCAAGAGCGTTTTAAAAATAACAGCGATGTCCTTCTCCGAGCCAATGTCGATCAAGTCAAACTTGATGTCCTGCTCCAAGGTCTCGCGCTTCTCCTTGGCATACTGAGGAAGCAGCAACGACCAATAATGAACCAGCGCATTGAAGTAAAGCTCGAATTCATCCATTTCCATGACCTGCACAGGAAAATTCGGATACATGGGCGAAAACTTCCGGTGAGAACCTCGCGACTGCGCAAGAATAGGGCGCAGTTCGTCGTAAACAGCTTCGAGCTTGGCTTTGGATAGAGTCGCGAGCCGGTTGAACGCTCTCCGGGTAAAACGATACCCGTAGGATTCGACGTTCTTGGCAAGAGTTGCCGCAGAAACCTTGGAGGCTGAAGTGCCTTTTGAAGGGAAAATGAATGCCCTCCGTTTACGGAAAATAAGTTCGGTTGTGTTCATAGATAAATCCCGGAAAGTGCGCCCGCTGGATCAGGTAATGTGGTTTAGAAGGAAGCTGACGCGTAGCCGGTAATAAAATCTTCTTCCACAATACGCGGCCAAGAAAATTTGTCCAGAAAAATCTTTTGTTTTTTTACAAACCCATCAACACCCAGGAGAAAACCGCCCCAAAACCTCAGGGTCTGGCATATCCGGTGCCTTTTCCATCCGAAGCAGCTCAGCGTAGCCTGCGTCAGGGCTGGTCGCGCAGGCCAGTCCCGAAGTCACAAATGCAACGTGCCGTAGCCCATTTGCAAATTTGGCATTAAGAATCTCCATGTATTCAGCTTTTGCGCTCATGCCAAAAACTACACTGTCATCGCAGCAAAAGCAACCGAAAAAACTCCAATCACGACCAAATCACGACATACGAAAGAGCCGCGCGGCCGGTTGTAAGAAGGTAGCGCCCAAGCCGGTTCGAAGAAAAACCCAAATCGCGCCACAATCACGACAACGAATGGCGGTGGTTTTTGTGGTCGCAATTTGCGACCACAAAGAAAGGACTCCAAAACAAAGGCATCCGCGTGCAGGATCTGGAAGAATCCGGTAAACGCAGAACACCATGAAACCATCGCAATGCGGTCATACCCGGCCAGTGCCAACGAAGGGAATGTGCCGAATCCGGCCATAATCCGGCCAGATCCGGCCAAATGCCAGTGAAGTGAGAGCGGAATCTGGAAGACACCATGGCGAGATGTTGCTGCCGCAATCCGGCAATATCCGGCAACAAAACCTCATACGGAAAAACTTCCGGAGCCGCTTAAATGGTTTTACAAGCTGGGCTACCGTCCGATTTTGAGCCACCAACGCGGCCCTCTAAACGCAAAGGCTTGGCTGTAATATCCTCCATGCTCAAAGGTTTTCCGAGGGACGCTCTCACCCGCTTGGCAAAAGCTTCTTCGATGCGCTCTCCCTCTGGCGTTGCCAGGAACTCCCTGGTCAAATCAACAGCATGAACATAAGAGCTGATTGCGGCCTCGCCCCCTTTTGGCGCATAATCGGGGAACTTTTTATCAAAAGCCATTCGTCGCGCCCAAAACTTAACGCGCTCATCAAGCGGCGGCACGTGCTTCGCAATATCCTCCTTAGGAATATGGTCAACACCGTGCTCACCAAAACCAACCTGAAATTTTGTGGCCTTATCCCAAAGATTCCAGTCTGCCTTTCTCTCATCCCACTCCGGCTCCGGAATCTCATCGGGCTTATCCTCTGAGTTAAAGTAAGAGTAAGAGCGAACTCCGCTGATGCCCAGAACGGCCTTGTCGATTTCTTCATGCTCCGTGAGATAACGGCCAACGACCTTGCCATTAGGCAGCAACGCAAATGACGCTGAAAACGTGAAATCGCGACTTGGGTCGCGCATTCCAGTTGATTTTATGCGATGATGGGCCGCTTCCAGTTCGCTCCAAGCTTGCGAAAGCGGGTTTTGCCCATCGTAACAAAACTTCCGTGTTGACTCGTCATCGCGCACCGGCTCTGGGTCGTTCACGTTGAGTCGCGCGGCATCAACAATGCGGGATGCGCGCACAGCTATATGCTTAGCCACCAAAACCTGCGTAACCGACTCAACGCTCGCAATCATGCCAGAGGTCAACTTACTAAGCCCTGCAAGGTCATCAACCTCTAATAAAATGCCATTGAAAACCTTTACGCTCATGGTTGAAAACTAGGCTGCGAGTCGGCCTCTGTCAACAGACCGAGCTTCTCTTGTTTGCGACACTCACTTTTCTCTTATTTACGACACGGCAATTTTTATTGTTTGTGAGCAAATCTTCGTTTTTCGTAAAATATCGAAGTTGATTGGTTATTAGAAACAGAAAAAGCGGGGCCATCCCGGGGCTGTCATGCAGTGCGGCGGGAATTAACCCTGAAGTTGTGAATGGCGCACCCGACGAGCATTGCCTTGTCGGGAAAAGCGGGTTTTCTGGTTCGCAGAATATCTGCGCAAATGCGGGAGCGTTTGACTCCCGAAATGGCATGCTCAACGACGATTCGTTTGCGCGCAAGGCGCTTGTTGAATGGCTTGTTTCGAGATTTTTTACCATTGGGTCTTCGTTCAGGTGTTCTCACCTCGGCATGGGGTTGCGTGTAACCAGAAACCCCCCTGTCGCCAAGCACGGTTGAGCCACGTGGGAATTGCCACTTCTCGAAGTCGATGCAATGCTTGTCATGCCATCTACCAGGCCGGGTTTTACCAAGCAGAACAACACGCTTATCCCTGACAGCGATGATGTTTTTGACGGCGTATCGCTTTTTGCGCCCACTGTAACGGGCTTTGCGAGTCATGCCGTGCTTGGGACGACAAACCGGGCGGTCTGTGCCATCAACGATAAAGGTGAGGGAAGGAAACTCAGCCAGGGTTTTTGCGAGGTTATGAGCCTTTCGTTCCGACAGGCAGAGTTTTCGTTTGAGAGCAACTTCAAGGATGGGTGCAAGGCGATGAGCCCAAACACAAGCTTGTGGCTGGCCCACCCCAAAGAAGAATGCCATGACGTCGAAGGTCGGGTAAGCCTTGAACCAGAAGAGAATGAAAAGGAGTTTGTCACGCGAGTAGCGCAACGTGGCATTGCGCCCAGCCCCAAGCGCGCGTTGCCGACAAGCGCCCGTTCTGAGCACAGGTCGCGCCTTCTCGGCAGCCAGCCATGCTTTGTGAAATGTAGATAACAAAGCGTCAAACTCACCGACTGCTAGGCCGGTGAGAGATTTTATGGCACGGGGAGTCGAAAAGAAATGTTTCATAAATGCTAAGAGCTGAGTATCTTAGCTAAACCTGTGATTTTCACAACCCAACGTTGCTACCCTCTGAAACGTCCCACGTCTGCGATGCAGACTGTGTTATTGGCGCTTGGGCATCAGGCTAAGAATATCAGGCATAGGACGTTGTTCTTTATCCGCAATGGGCTTACTGCATTTGAAGACGGGAAGCTGAGAGGCGAGCTTCACGAAAATATGATTACGGCGCTTGATGCTGCCGAAAGGCACATTGCGCTCATTAATGCTAAGCGCACGGAAAGGGCGAAGACGAAAAAAGGAAAAAAGAAGGCCCCCAAACTGATTCAATCTGTCAGAGAGAATCCGTGGGCGATACTTAACACGACATTACTCGACAACATTGTGCGTGAGGAGCCAGATATCTCGCCAAGTCATCCCTACAAGGCCGTGCCTTCGGCGCTAGCACAGGGAGTCATTCAGCAGGTTTACTCTGACGTGCAGGGCTATCTACGCTCATTGAAAGAATACAATGCTGCGCCAGAAAGGTTCACAGGTCGGCCCGCCTTGCCTGATTACATAGGTAAAGATGCCGTGTCGTCGTTTGAAATTCCCCTTTCCCGCACCACAGGAAAGACACTCCCGCCAATTAGCAAGAAAGATGTGGCGTGTGACGTGGCATGCAAGGAATATCTGAGTGGGGAGCAAAAGGCGGTGTGGGACAAGTATCAGCTTGACAAGGAAATCGAAGCCTTGGCAAAGCATCTGCCCACTAACTCCCGCCCCAAGTCGCTGCGCGTGACCTTCAACAACGGCATGCCCCGCCTCGTTGTGGTGTTTGATATCGACGTCGAGATTGAAGATAAGAGCGTTATGGCGACGGTCTATAAAAAGGCGTTCAAGAAGGCAGGGAAACGAAAGACGAAGTTTGGCGGGACTGTTCAAAAACGCCCGACAGAGGATATGCTTGTGGAGGCACTTCAAACCATCAAGCAGACCGATACGGTGGCTGGACTTGATTTCGGTATGACGAACCTCTATGCGCTCGTCTTTGGGGATGGCACAAGGGGGAATATCCTGGCGGCCGCGCGCCTGGTCAAAAAGCTCGAATATCAACACGGGAAGCTTGATACTTGGAAAAGCGCAAACATGCCTAGCCGCCTGAAAGAGTTGCAAGGCAAGAAGGTAAAA
>Ga0247840_10006167_pt1 | contig 17488 bp, 16 predicted proteins | sample LaCruzMarch2015__FD_192404 | JGI IMG/M metagenome (GOLD analysis project Ga0247840, IMG submission 192404) | Freshwater microbial communities from meromictic Lake La Cruz, Castile-La Mancha, Spain - LaCruzMarch2015_17m | ecosystem: Environmental > Aquatic > Freshwater > Lake | place: Spain... | reverse complement strand
TGGAGCTACGCATATAATACTTTTCAAAGGCTCATCGACCTGCACATTCAATTTCCAACCAAAAAGTTTTAAAATAAATTGACTTATCTTTTGCATAAATTATAATGTATTGAATTGAAAATCATATCAATTTCCATAAATCAGATTTGGCGTCAAAGATAAGCTAATATCGTCAAAAAATTACTTCGACGAATTAAATAAATTTTTCCGTTAATTTCTGTTCAAAATGCTGTTAATAATTAAAATTGCTAAAACTATTTTCGCTGAACCTTGTTTTTAGCTATAATTATACTTAAATACAGGATTTTATTTAATTGCAAAAATTAATTTCACTATTTTTGTACTTCATATTTAAAAACACAAATGAGTTTAATCGAACGTATTCGTCAGCCAATTACAGAAGATTTAAAGGTTTTCAAAATTTTTTTCGCACAAGCGTTAAAGACAGATAATCCTTTGTTGGCCGATGTAAACGAATATATTGTAGAGGCAAGTGGCAAGAAACTTCGACCAATACTTACGCTTTTATCTGCTCGTTTGTGTGGGAATATAAACGATTCGGCATACTATGCTGCTTTGGCTGTTGAATTGTTGCACAATGCCAGCCTTATTCACGACGATGTGGTTGATGACACTTTGGAGCGACGAGGGCGTTCGTCTATAAATGCTCGATGGACCAATAAAGTCGCAGTGCTTTCGGGCGATTATATGTTGTCAAATTCGCTTATTTGCGGCACAAAAACCGAAAATTTAAATATACTCAGATCCATTGCTCGCATAGGTATGGAACTTTCAGATGGTGAATTGCTACAATTGACCAATATGCAAAAAACTGAAATTTCGGAAGCTGACTATTTTAAAGTAATTCAGAAAAAAACAGCGTTGCTTTTTGCCACATGCGCCGAAGTTGGTGCTATTTCGGCCGGAGTTGATAGCGTTAAACAGCAACATTTATTTCGTTTTGGCGAGTTGCTCGGTCTTTGTTTTCAGATAAAAGACGATATTTTTGACTACTATAAGGATATAGAAATTGGTAAACCTACCGGCAACGATTTGCAGGATGGTAAAGTTACCTTACCGCTTATTTTCGCGTTGCGAAATTCGGACGAAGCGTCAAGAAATAATGTAGCTTCCATAATTCACTCCAAAGACTTTACAAGTTCAAATATTGACCAAATAATGCAATTTGCTCGTTCAATGGGTGGTGTAGAATATGCCGAAAATAAAATGAATGAGTTTAAAATTCAGGCAATTAACGAGCTAAATATCTTCGAAGATTCGGTATACAAAACAGCTCTTATACAATGTGTTGAATTTGCAACATCCCGCCAATACTAACAATTTATTTGAACTGTAAATCTTATATCTCGTCGTAACTAAAAACTTGTAACTCGTAACTAAATCCATGGCATTAATAAAAGAAGTAAGGGGTTTTGTGCCCGAAATTGGCGACGATTGCTATTTAGCCGAAAATGCAACCATAGTTGGCGATGTAATAATGGGAAACGGTTGCAGCGTTTGGTTCAATGCCGTGCTCCGTGGCGATGTAAATGCCATACGCATAGGCAATAATGTAAATATACAGGACGGTTCGGTACTGCACACTTTATACGAAAAATCGACTGTAGAAATTGGTGATTTTGTATCTATCGGACATAATGTTACTGTGCATGGAGCTAAAATTGACAATTATGCTCTAATTGGCATGGGCGCCACATTACTTGATTATGCGCATGTTGGTGAAGGTGCCATTGTAGCTGCCGGCGCGTTAGTTTTAAGCAATACAATTATTCCACCCTATACGCTTTGGGCAGGAGTTCCCGCCAAATTTGTAAAGGAAATTGAGCCCGAAAAAACAAACGAAATGAACCGACGCATTGCCCACAATTATGCTATGTATGCGGGATGGTACAAAGAGGAAAAGTAAAAGTTGTTTTTGAACGCAAATTACGCAAAAAAACGCAAATTTAAATAAATTATTGCTGAGTTATATTATTGGAAAACAGACTTCTAATCATTATGTATTATTTGTGAAAGTTTGCGTAATTTGCGTTCTACTCTTTTTCGGAGTGGACTCAAGAAATAAATTCAAAAAGAATGGCAACGCGGACGGAGTATTTCTTTTAAAATAAATCTGTCAAAGTAGAATTAAGATTTCTGTGAATTTGCGTAATTTGCGTTCTTTTTAATTTTCAATTACTCAAAACAGTCTCTACATCTTGAAAATCTAATCCCCAAGCCTCGGCAACACCTTTGTAAACTACTTTTCCGGCCACCACATTCAGTCCTTTTCGAAGTTCAATGTTTTTAGCACAAGCTACTTTCCAGCCTTCGTTGGCCAATTGCAAGGCGTAGGGCAAAGTGGCATTCGTTAGCGCCAAAGTAGAAGTATAAGGAACAGCTCCCGGCATATTTGCAACGCAATAATGCACAATATCGTCCACTATAAATGTTGGATTTTCGTGCGTTGTTGGCACACAAGTTTCGATGCAACCACCCTGATCCACAGCCACATCCACCAATACAGTGCCGGGCTTCATTAGTTTTAGCATATCGCGGGTAATTAAATGTGGTGCTTTTGCACCGGGAATTAATACGGCTCCTACTACCAAATCGGCAGTAGCGATGGCTTCGCAAATATTATAATGGTTCGACATTAATGTTGTTACATTGGCGGGCATTACATCGTTCAAGTAGCGCAAACGCGGCAAGCTAACATCCACAATGGTAACTCTTGCACCAAACCCGGCAGCCATTTTAGCCGCCTGCGTTCCTACAATTCCGCCACCGAGAATAATGACGTTGGCAGGTGCCACTCCGGGAACGCCACCCAACAAAATTCCCTTGCCTTTCATGGGCTTTTCGAGGTATTTTGCACCTTCCTGAATAGACATGCGACCAGCAACTTCGGACATTGGAACAAGCAGCGGCAAACTGCGGTCGGCTTTTTCTACGGTTTCGTAAGCCAAGCAAACGGCACCTTGTTCTATCATGGCATGTGTAAGTGGCTCACTGGATGCAAAATGAAAATACGTAAATAGCAACTGATTTTTCTTAATCAACGGATATTCCGAAGCAATAGGCTCCTTTACTTTCATTATCATTTCGGCAATTTCGTAAACCGATTCAATGGTTGGAAGAATGGTAGCACCCGCTTCTTCGTAAGCATTATCGGCGAAACCGCTATTTTCGCCCGCATTGGTTTGTACATACACGGTATGACCGTATTTTTTGAACTCGGCAACTCCCGCAGGAGTTAAAGCAACGCGATTCTCGTTGTTTTTTATTTCTTTTGGAACTCCAATTATCATAATTGTAACGTTTTAAATTTGTATATTTATTTTGATACAAATATAACTGATAAAGAAATTTATTGTTTTTATTCTAAATAAATAAGAAATTATTTACAATATTTGCTATATTTGCAAAATATATTTCTTTTAAAGCAACTATTTATTTCACTAAACAGAAATAATAACTGTACATTTTATCTTTCCAAATATCAAAAAACAATGACTATCGACGAAACCGACAAAAAAATTCTTCGTTTATTGCAAACCAATGCGCAATTTACACTAAAAGATATAGCCAATAGCATTAATCTTTCGCTCACTCCTGTACACGACCGCGTAAAGCGGCTCGAAAAAGAAGGGTATATTGAGAAATACGCCACTATTCTGAATAAGAAAAAAACAGGCAATAACCTGACTGTGTATTGTCACGTTACTTTGGTAAAGCAAACCATCGACTTGTCGGGCGCTTTCAACGAAGCAATTCTGAATTTCCCTGAAGTGGTGGAATGTAATTTTATTTCGGGCAGTTTCGATTACATGCTCAAAGTTGTTTTGCCCGACATGGAAAGTTATTACCATTTTCACCAACAGAAATTATCGGTTTTACCTTCGGTGTCGTTAATAAGTAGTTTTTTTGTTATTTCGGAAGTGAAAAACACCACCGAGCTACCGGTTTATTGAAAAGTCGTTATAAAATTCTTAATTCTACTTAATTCTACTTTGACAGATTTATATTAAAAGAAATAGTAACGCGGATTTAGCGGATTATTTCTTAAAAGATAACTGATTTATGAACGGATTATTAAATTTCATAAATGAAATTTGCAGATTGAAGATGTTGCGTCTCTATATTTCATCCTAATTTTGACTTGTCAAAATTTAAATCCGAATTAAATCCGTTATTTATTCAATAAAAATCAGTATTAATCTGCTTTATCCGCTTCTCCCGTTGAGACGGGACGTCGAAATACTCCGTCCGCGTTGCTATTCTTTTGAATTTCTTTCTTTTAAAAATTAATCTTTAATCTGTCAAAGTAGAATTAACTATAATAAATATTTTTAGCACAAAAGAACACAATAGAATCACAGAAGTTGAAATTAGTATTATAATTCAACAGAGAAGTGAATTTTAAATATTCAAAATTATTGCTTTTGTTCCTTTTGTGGTTCAATTCTAATAAAAATTTGCTTTTTATTTTATAAGGTAAGTAATGGACAAAATATAATGTCGTATTTTGAACGCTAAGCACGCTAAGACAGAATCCCGATAGCTATTGGGACGCTAAACTTGTTCCGCATGGCGGGAGATTTAATTGTCGGCACATTCCAAATCGGCAGCTTCGCCTTTAGTGTGCTGACTAAGTTTTCGTTGGTTATTGTCAACTCTTCCAATGTGAAGTATTTTCCTAATTTCCTAATTTCTTGTTTTTATTCCCCTTTAGGGGTTAGGGGTTCATAAATCACTCACCTCCCACGCACTTAACCAACAATTAGGTGTAAATCTTAACTTGAATACAACCAACAATTATCCAAAAATCAATTCGGATCATTTGATAGTTATTTCAAACACGCATACTCCCCATAAAATCAGTAATTCACTGCTGATAAATCAACAAACGAAGAATAAAAGCAAGTGGGAGCAATACATAGCTTCCGAAAAATTACTAATTGAAGAATCATTAGTTACAATAAAATCAGAGAATAGTTCTGAATTTGGACGATTAATAAACGAAAATCACATTTTGCTACGCGATGTACTAGAAATTGTCCCTCACGAAATAGATATAATGGTAACAGAGGCAAGAAAAATAGATGGCGTTCTAGCCTCTCGAATGACAGGTTGCGGTTTTGGAGGCAGTACCATTTCGCTCATAAAAGAAGAAGCAATCAATACATTCGTAGAACAAATGAGCGAAATCTACGAATTTGAAACAGACCTAAAAAACTCTTTTTACATAGCAAACATTGGAGATGAAGTATTTAAACTCTATGAATTAGAATAATTCAATAGTATATATTTTAGCTGCGATAATAAGCAAAAATCGGATATTATTTATATCAAATGTAGTTTATTGGTTTATATTTTAGCTTTCGAGACTACAATTTCACTGTTTCTTCAAAAAAAATCATATTTTGTCTGCGATAATAGCCGAAAAGTGATTATATTTGCAGCCATAATATCTTAAATCTGCAAAAATGAATGCTGCTCCTAGTATAAAAGAATGGATAAATAAGCTCCAACAAAATGGTAAGCTTTACTTTTCCATGGAGCAGGTTACGGAAGCTTTCCCGAACATACAATCTACTGGTATTCGTAGCGCACTTACTCGTCTTTCAGCAAAAAACAGCATTATCTCAGTTTGGAAAGGGTTTTATGTGATTGTCCCAATATCATATACTGCCAAGGGAATTCTACCTCCGGTTATGTATATCGACCATTTAATGAAGCACATTCAACGTCCTTATTACGTCGGATTACTTAATGCTGCGGCATTCTACGGCGCTGCACATCAGCAGCCACAAGTGTTTTCGGTAATTATTCAATACCCCACACTTCGCGATAATAACAAAAAAAATGTTCGTTTACAGTTTGTGACACGACGCAATTTCCCTGTAGATGAATTACTTGAAAATCGTAAAACTCAAACCGGATACGTCAAAATATCCTCCCCTTCTCTTACATCTGCTGATATCATTCAATACGAGAAAGAGATTGGAGGGTTGAACAGAGCATGTACAGTTTTGAATGATTTGATAGAAGTGCTTGACTTTTCAAAAATCCCGGATAGCTTTTTTGTTGCTGTTAGTACAGCAACGATTCAACGCTTAGGATATTTATTAGAAAATGTTGTCGAATCACCTGAATTAGCAAATCAACTATACGAAAAAGCATTAAAAGCAAATTGTAGCTTTCAGACGATTCCACTAAAAATTGGTAAATCGACAGTAGATAAAGCAACAGACAAGAAGTGGAAAATCAGTATTAATACAGACATTGAAATCGACGAGTAGGTCGGGATTCAAAAACCAACGATATAAAATAAATTAATGATACCGGTATCAGCAATAGAAGAGTGGAGAAATAAAGTGCCATGGCAAACAAACGAACAAGTCGAACAGGACTTGATTATATGCCGGGCGCTTACAGAAATATTTAAAGATGAATTCCTGGCACAATCGCTGGGGAGAAAAATTCAAATACCAGGATTTTGCACCATTATGGAAAGCAGAACATTTCGATCCAGATAAATGGGCTGAAATGATTAAAAATGCAGGTGCAAAATATGTGATTTTGACATCCAAACATCATGAGGGATTTACTTTATGGCCAAGTAAGCAAAGTTGGAATTGGAATAGTGTGGATATTGGACCTCATAGAGATTTATGTGGCGATTTGTCGAAGGCCGTAAAAAATAAAGGGATTCACATGGGTTTTTATTACTCTTTGTATGAGTGGTTTAACCCTGTGTATTTATCAGATCCCGAAAAATTTGTTTCCGAACGAATGATACCTCAATTAAAGGATTTGGTTACACGTTATCAACCTGATTTGATTTATCCCGACGGAGAGTGGGATTATCCAAGTTCGATGTGGCAAAGTGAAAATTTTTTATCTTGGTTATACAACGAGTCATCTGTGAAAGAAACAGTGGTTGTGAACGACCGCTGGGGTAAAGAAACTCGGAGCAAACACGGAGGTTATTACAGCACAGAATATGGAAATGTCAATGGAGACGAAAAGGCAGGAGATATGTCAAGTCATCCATGGGAAGAGATACGTGGCATTGGCACTTCGTTTGGTTATAATCAGATTGAAGATTTAAAAAATTATATGTCATCACAAGACTTAATTCATTTATTGGTGAAAATAGTTTCGGAAGGTGGAAATCTTTGTTTGAATATTGGACCTACAGCAGATGGACTTATTCCTGTTATCATGCAACAACGATTAGCTGATATTGGTAAGTGGCTCAATTTGAATGGAGAAGCAATTTATGGTACTAAAATTTGGGGAAATCGCCCCAAAGCAATAAAAGAACCTACTGTTTTTTACACAGTGAAAGGACAAAATTTATATGCAATTTGCACTTCGGTTTCAGCAAAAAAAATTGAAGTAGATGGATTGAAGATGAGTGCAAAAGTTAGCTTGTTGGGCTCACAACTACCTATTAAATCGGTCTTTTCAGGAAATAAACTAGTCATTACTGTTCCTACTGTAAGCCTTTTAAATAATCTACATGAATTTGCGATGGTTTTTAAAATTTCAAATGCACTATAGTTTATAAAAATACAAAATGATTAAAGGAATTCTTTTTGATATGGATGGCGTTTTGGTAGATTCGGAAGAATATATTTTTGAGGCTACCAAAATGATGTTTGCAGAACATGGCGTGACTGTAAAACTGGAGGATGCGCTGCATTTTGTAGGAATGGGTGAAAATAAATACATCGGCGGAATTGGCGAACGGAATGGATTTGTTGTTGATATAGAAAGAGATAAGGCTCGCACGTATCAAATTTACGAAGAAATAACCCTTGGAAAATTAATGCCATTGCCAGGTGTAAATGAGTTTATAGAAAAATGCAAGGAATTGGGTTTTTTAATGGCCATTGCCAGCAGTGCCGACAAAGTAAAAATATTGATTAATCTGAGAGAAATTGGACTTTCGCCTGATAACTTTCTGGCAATTGTAAATGGGCAGGATGTGGAACGCAAAAAGCCATTTCCGGATATTTATTTACTGGCAGCCGAAAAATTGGGACTGAAACCGGAAGAGTGTTTGGTGGTGGAAGATGCCGTTAGCGGAGTTAGTTCGGGCAAAGCTGCCGGTTGTAAATGTTTAGCACTAACTACCAGTTTCCCTGCCGAAAAACTCACTGAAGCCGATTGGATTTGTAAAGATTTGAGTGAAGTGCCTGCTCAATCGATTGATTGGTAATGAATACTATATCAAGTCGTCTTTTTTATTTATAAAATATATTCAATTAATTCAATTACTATTTTAATATACATCCAATGAAAACAATTTTTTTAGCTCTTTTTTTAATTACATTTTCGTTTTCATCTCTTTTGGCTCAGACAGTTCCTGCTTATTTCGACGAATCAAAATCAATTGACGAACGCATTTTTAGTTTAGTCAATGAGTTGACTTTAGATGAAAAAGTGCAACAGATGATGCACATTTCGCCCGCTATTCCACGTTTGGGCATTCCTGCTTACGATTGGTGGAACGAGGCATTGCATGGGGTTGGACGTTCGGGCAATTGCACCGTTTTCCCTCAAGCCATTGGATTGGCAGCCACTTTTGATGCCGATTTGGCATTGCGAACAGCCACCGCAGTCTCCGACGAGGCGCGTGCCGTTCACAATGCTGCCATTGCCAAAGACAACCACGCCAGATACACTGGTTTAACTTTTTGGACTCCGAATATCAACATCTTTCGCGACCCTCGCTGGGGGCGAGGACAAGAAACGTATGGGGAAGATCCTTACCTGACAAGCCAAATTGGACTCAACTTTATGCAAGGTTTGCAGGGGGACAATCCCAAATACCTCAAGACGGCAGCTTGTGCCAAACATTTTGCAGTACACAGCGGCCCGGAACGTTTGCGACATGAATTTAACGCCAAAGTGTCAAACAAGGATTTGTACGAAACCTATTTGCCCGCTTTCAAAACATTGGTGGATGGTGGCGTGGAATCGGTGATGTGTGCCTACAACCGAACCAACGACGAACCTTGTTGCGGGAGCCCATTTTTATTGGTAGATATTTTGCGCAACAAATGGCAGTTCAAGGGGCATGTGGTTTCCGATTGTTGGGCAATTCAAGATTTTCATCAAGGGCACAAAGTTACACCAGGTACTGTTGAATCTGCTGTGTTGGCATTGCGCAATGGGGTGAACCTCAACTGTGGAAGTACTTATTATCCTAATTTGGTAAAAGCTGTGGAACAAGGATTGATAAAGGAGGAGGAAATCAACCAATCATTGTCGATATTACTGCGTACACGTTTTAAATTGGGGATGTTTGACAAATTGGAAAGTGACCCTTATTCAAAAATTTCACCTTCGGTACTTAATTCCGACAAACACCGTAAAATAGCATTAGAATCAGCCAGAAAATCTATCGTTCTGCTGAAAAACAACGGTGTTCTTCCATTAAGCAAAAATGTTCAATCGCTTTATTTGATTGGTCCAAACGCCACGAGCACAGATGCTTTGATTGGTAATTATTACGGATTGAATCAAAACATGGTAACCATTCAAGAGGGCATTATAGGGCATTTGGCGGTGGGTTCGGTGATGCAATACAAACAAGGATTTTTGGCTGCACGTATCAATTTGAACCCGATTGACTGGACTTCGGGAGAAGCCAAAGATGCCGACGTAAGTGTTGTGTCAATGGGATTGACGGGGAATTTGGAGGGAGAAGAAGGCGATGCCATAGAGTCAGCCGATTATGGCGACCGATTGGATTACAACTTACCAAAAAATCAAATTGATTTTCTGAAAAAACTACGCAAGGACAATAAAAAACCGATCATTGTTATTCTGAATGTGGGAAGCCCAGTAAATATGGCCGAAATCACTGGATTGGCCGATGCTGTTATTTGGGCATGGTATCCTGGTGAAGAAGGTGGAAATGCAGTGGCAGATGTGCTTTTTGGCGACATTTCACCGGCAGGGCGATTGCCCATCACTTTTCCAAAATCACTGGAGCAATTGCCTGCTTATGATGATTATGACATGAAGGGCCGCACCTATCGATACATGGATCAAGAACCATTTTATCCATTTGGATACGGACTTTCCTATACAAAATTTAGCTATTCAGGATTGAAATTGAGTAAGGAAAAAGTAAAAAAATCCGAATCATTTCAAGCTGAAGTGACAGTGCAAAACGACGGAAAAATGGAAAGTGATGAGGTGGTACAGCTTTATGTCAAACGTGAAAACGAGAAAATAGCAACACCACTTTTCTCCCTTAAAGGGTTCAAACGCATTCATTTAAAAGTGGGCGAATCGACCAACGTGAGCTTTAGCATTACACCGGAAATGTTGAGTATGATTGGCGAGAATGGTGAAACTTTAATTCAAAAAGGACTTGTAAAAATATTTATAGGTGGTTCATTACCAACGCAAAGGAGTCTTGACTTGGGTATGAGCCCTGTGCAGCAAACCGAAATTAAAATTACAAATTAATCTTGTTGAACAAAATATTTATTCAATACACAATGAGCAAGTTATCAACGTTTAAACCAATACTGTTATTTTTCTTTTTCGCAGTCAAGTAGGGCGATATATAAAACGAAAATAAAAGATAAATGAAAAATTCACTTACTTCACGAGCTATTTCGGGAGCAAAGATGCTGGGGCTAGGATTGTTCGTAAATCCTACTTTTGCAAGCTCGCCACGACCCAATATCATCCTCATTTTGGCGGACGATATGGGCTATTCCGATTTGGGTTTTATGGGTTCGGGAATTGAAACACCGAATATTGACGGTTTAGCCAAAAATGGCATCACTTTTTCGCAGTATTACAATGCTGGTCGCAGTTGCCCCACAAGAGCATCGTTGCTTACCGGACTGTACGCACATCAAACCGGTATGGGCTGGATGACGGCTTCCAATCTCGGAACGCCTGGATATACCGGCGATTTGAACCAACAATGCGTAACCATTGCTGAGGCATTGAAACAGACTGATTATAAATGCTATATGACTGGTAAATGGCATCTGGCTTACGAAGGAAATATGAAACCCGAAGGACCAAAGTACAACTGGCCATTGCAACGTGGTTTTGACAAATATTTTGGTGATTTGGCTGGTGGTCGCAATTATTATTCACCCGAAACGCTTACCAACGGGAATGAAATGCTGAAAGCACCCGCAAATTTTTATCTCACTACGGCCGTTACCGACTCAACAGTTTCATTTATAAATCAACACTTTAAGACACAAAATGAAAAGCCATTCTTTTTCTATGTGAGCTATTTTGCACCGCACCGCCCATTGCAAGCCCTTGAAAAAGACATTGCCAAATACCGTGGAAAATTTATGGAGGGTTGGGACAAAAACCGTCAACAGCGTTTTGAGCGGTTGAAGAAAATTGGAATGATAAACAAAAATGCAGTTCTCACCCCACGGGATAAAAATGTACCGGCTTGGGAAAGCTTAACGGAAAGTGAAAAGCAAGTTTGGGATGCCCGTATGGCTGTTTATGCCGCCCAAATGGATTGTATGGACCAAGGCATCGGACAAATTATTGCAACGCTGAAAAAAAATGGGGAATTGGAAAATACGGTCATTTTGTTTTTGTCGGACAATGGCGGTTGTGCCGAAGGACAAGGTGGAAATTTAAGTGTTGAAGATTTACCATTGTTGGGAATTGATGAAAATCAGCAGAGTTACCGCACCAATTGGGCAAATGTGAGCAATACGCCTTTTCGCGAATATAAAAGCTTTGTGCATCAAGGTGGAATTACTACGCCAATGATTGTGAGCTGGCCGCAAAAAATCAAAAATAAAGGCAAAATTACGTCACAAGTAGGACATATTGTTGATATAATGCCTACAATAATGGATATTGCAGGAGCAAAATATCCATTGCAGTACAATGAAAATGAGATACTTCCATTGCCAGGCAAAAGTTTACTGACTAGTTTGAACGGCAAAGTATTTAAAAGAGAACCGCTCTTTTTTGAACATGAAGCCAACCGTGCCGTGATTGACGGAGAATGGAAATTGGTATCGAAAGGAAATTATCAAGCACCTTATGTTGGTAGTTGGGAATTGTATAACTTGACAAAGGATAGAACCGAAACCAAAAATTTGATTCAGCAATATCCTGAAAAAGCTGCTGAGCTTGAAGCACTTTGGAACAAATGGGCAACAGAAAATCAGGTGTTTCCGCTTGATAACAGTGGTTGGTTTGAGAAAATAGAGGCAGATAAAACCAATTAAATTCTGAAGAAATAAGAAATTAAAGCTACTTATTATATCTTTAAACGAAACTGTTATGAGCAAAGAAGGCGTAAACCGAAGAGATTTTATTCGTTCTGTGGGCATTACCGCTATAGGAGTTGGGTTGTCGGGAACGTCTGAAGTATTGGCAGGAAATCACGAAAATAAGCCATTAAATGCAAGGCAGACAATAGCCGAAAAAGGTGTTCAAAACAGTCCTAATCGATACTCACGAGCATCTTCCTGACGAAAAAGACCGCTTGGGTAACCGGTTGATTATTGGTGATAAAGGTGATAAAAGCAATGACTGGACATTCCTTTTCAGCCATTACTTGGATTCGGATATGTTGTCGGCAGGCATGTCGGCTAATGATTACAAGCGATTTTTTTCTCCCGGAATTGATCCGTTAGAAAAGTGGAAAATCCTCGAACCAATCTGGCAAAGGATTAAGCATACTGGATTTGCGCAGGCTGTACGAATAACCATCAAGGAATTGTATGGTATTGATGAGCTTTCGGAGCATACGGTTATTCAGTTGCAAAAAGCTTACAAGTCTATGATAGCGCCTGGTTTTTATAAAAAAATAATTCAGCAAAAAGCCAACATCGAATCATGTCAGGTCAATGGTTATCCTATTCATAAATCTGAAATGCCTGATTTTTTATTGTCCGATTTTTGGGTCGATTCACTAATTACCGATGTTGGGAACAACGAATATGCAAAAGCCGCCAATATTAAACCTGCATCTTTGACCGATTGGCATCGGGTAATTGATTGGTGGTTCAACAAGTACGGAAAATATGTGGTTGCCATTAAAATCAGCTTGGCATATTCGCGTAATATAGATTTTTTAAGCATCCCTGCGGAAGTTGCAGAACCTGTTTTTAACGAAATAATCGGCGGAAAAGTTGTTTCTGCTGAAGATAATAAGAAACTCGAGGATCATCTTTTCTGGTATGTAGTAGGTCAGGCCACAAAGTTGGATTTGCCGGTAAAGATGCATCTTGGATACCATGCACAATGGAACGGAAAAAACGACCAAATGCAGTTGTCAGCGGTGCGCAACAATCCTGCCGATGCTTGTCGTTTATGCGATGAATCGAAAGATACGCGCTTTATTTTCCTACATATCGGCTATCCATATTACGAAGAAATGCTGGCTGTTGCCAAACAATATGCCAATGCAACGATAGATATGTGCTGGTCGTGGATTATTAATCCGGTGGCTGCAAAAGACTTCCTGAAAAAATTTATAGTTACCGTTCCGTCCAATAAAATCCTGGTTTTTGGAGGCGATCTCAAACCTGTTGAATGTGTTTTGGGTCATTCAATAATTGCCCGTAACGGAATTTCAAAGGCATTGGCCGAACTGGTGGAAGAGAATTACATCAGTCTGAATGAGGCATTGGCGCTTGTTGAACCCCTTTTAAACGGCAATGCACGAGAAATTTTCAGGTTGGAAGAGAAACGAAAATTATTGAAAAATCTGGATTGGAATCGTATTTAAATTAAATAAAATGAGAAAGTCCCTTTTTGTATTGGCGTTGTTTCTAATTGGCTACAAATTAATTGTTTGTGGTAAAAATAATGACGGTTTGCCAATATTGCGACTCGTTTATCAGCATCCAACTCCGGTTATTACGATACAACATCGTGATGCCAAGAATATTAAATTCGGTTTTGAAGGTGGCACAGTGGTGAAGGATGGCAAAACATACCATCTTTTTACTTCCGAAATGATGGACAATCCGATATGGGTGAAAATGCGTTTGGCGCATTGGGTAAGCACTGATAAAACAAGGTGGAAAAGAGCAGCCACCATACAAACTTCTACCGGCGATTTTACGGGGAATGACCCTCGAGCTGCTTTATGGTCGCCCATGGTGGTGTGGGATGCGGCCGACAATCGCTGGAATTTATTTTATGTGGCATATAATGCTGCACCCTGCACACCTGAACAAATGCGGTTGAATATGAATGGAAAAATTTTCCGCAGCGTTGCCAAAATAGCTGGGAAAAAAGGAATTAATGGTCCATTCATTGACAAAGGTATCGTGTTGCAATCGGACAGCGTGGATAGCTGGGAAGGTTTACAGGGAACTGATTCATTCTACCCGTATCAGGTTGATAATAAGTGGTATGCTTTCTACGGAAGTGCCAACACCGAAAAAATGCCCATCGAACATTGGTTGGTAGGTTACGCAAAATCGAAAAGTTCCTCCATTGCTGGCCCTTGGAAAAGATGTTCGGAAATCAATCCTTCAAAAATTGAAAAAACCTTCATTGAAAATCCTATTGTGACAAAAATTGCTGATGGCTATATTGTTATTTATGACAATTTGGTTTCAGATGCCATGGGTTGGGCATTTTCAAAAGATGGAATCCATTGGGGCGAAGGACAAAGCTTGAAAATTCAGACAAAAGATGGAAATTGGGCAAAAGATGTGCGAACAGTTTTGGGTTTGGTCCCCGAAGGAAATGGAAAATATACCGTTTTCTATACTGGTTTTGAACAAAAGCCTGATTGGCCTCGACTCCTTACAGGCATTGGGAAGGAAACTTGTGTAGTGGGATTTGTGGAAATACAAATAGAATAAATATAATTTATTGTTTCTAAATTATAGTAATTTAATTATTTAAATTACATTTAAAAACACACAAAACAATTTTTCATTTTTCAACTTATGTTATTCTCTATGTTGACTTTTGGTTAATATCCATCATTCAAAATTTGCAATAAAGTTATTACCTACATCGACAATAATCTTTTTGGATACTTTTTGGAAAAACCCAGTTGGGAAGGGGAAATTAGCGGCGATGGTGCTTTCGACAAAAACACAGGAAAGGTTTCGCCCGACGTGCTGGATTATCTCAAGGAAATGAATATTCACATTATTCGTTATCTGGGTGGAGCGTATAATGATTATTATCAGTGGCGAAGATGTTGAACGTAAAAGCCTTTTCCCTACATTTCTTTGCTTACAGCCCAAAGAATTGGTTTAAGTTTGGTCGTGGAGGATGCTGCATAAGTGGCATTACAGCTACAAAGCAGCTTGAGCTAAATGTCTGGCTTTAACCACATGCTTTCTGGCTGAATAGCTGACTCAAGCAGACTGGATATGTAAGGATTTAAGTGAATTACATATATGTTTTGTTTTATACTTTTTAAATATTTTATGACAATCAAAAACTTAAAAGAAGCATTTCAGTTTGCTTTTAATAAAAATGCTGAAGCCATTTATTTTAAACCTGAACAAATTAATTTGATAGGAGAATCTGTTAAGTATGTTGATAATACTATGGTTTCCTGTGCGTTGTCACATGGCATATATCTACTAATTTCAAAAAACAATCAATCGCTGTATAGGTTTTGGTCGTTTAGTCATCCTGCAATTAAATGCTTTGAGAAAAGGCAATTTAATAGAAATAAAGAACAATCGTGGATTAAATATTCACTAAATATCTTTGGACAATTTAGTAATCATGGTATTGATATTGACTCCGGCTACGATATCTTTTTATGGGGTAATTTGTCTGATAAAGAGAATGCTAGTGGTCAAATTGAATCACTCACTTCCTACGCACTTAACCAACAATTAGGTGAAAATCTTAACTTGAATACATCCAACATTTATCCAAAAATCAATTCGGAGCATTTAATAGTTATTTCCAACACGCATACACCCCATAAAATCAGTAATTCACCACTGATTAATCAGCAAACAAAGAATAAAAGCAAGTGGGAGCAATACATAGTTTCCGAAAAATTACTCATAGAAGAATCATTAGTAGCAATAAAGTCAGAGAATATAATTGAATTTGGACGATTAATAAATGAAAATCACATTTTATTGCGCGATGTACTAGAAATTGTCCCTCCCGAAATAGACATAATGGTAAAAGAAGCAAGCAAAATAGATGGCGTTTTAGCCTCTCGGATGACAGGTTGCGGTTTTGGAGGCAGTACCATTTCGCTCATAAAAGCAGAAGTAATCAATACATTCGTAGAACAAATGAGCGAAATCTACGAATTTGAAACAGACGTAAAAAACTCTTTTTACATAGCAAACATTGGAGATGAAGTATTTAAACTTTATGAATTAGAGTGATTTTGTCAAGTATTTTGCGCCGTTTACTTGACAAAATGAAAATATATTGTATCTTTGTGGCTTAAAAACCAAAGATATGACAGTATCTAGAAGAATAGACCAACGCATTCAGCAGTTGCAGGCCGGAACAACTTTCGACTATCAAACACTTTTGGTAGAGCGGGAAGAATATGCAGCAGCCACAAAAGCATTGGAACGACTAATAAAAAAGGAAATTATCAAGCGAATTACTTCTGGTATATTTTATAAACCCAAAGAAACGGTGTTTGGAACACTAAAGCCAAATGAAGAAGAGCTGCTTAAAACCTATCTATTCGAAAATGGGAAAAGAATAGCTTATATAACTGGACTAAGTTTGTACAACCGAATGGGGCTTACTACTCAGGTGCCAAAAATAATCAAAATAGCTAGTCGGGACAAACGTATCTATGCCTCTGTCGGAACTTTGAAAGGTAAACCTGTAAAAAGCTATATCGATGTCACAGATAAAAACTATAATTTGTTGGAAATCCTCGATGCAATAAAAGATTTCAATCAAATACCCGACCTAAATACAGAGTCAGGCATTCTCATACTTACAGAAAGATTGAAAAGTCTGACAGACAAAGAAATCAATCAGATAATACAATTTGCTCTGAAATATCCACCCCGAGCTAGAGCACTGATTGGCTCAATATTGGAGCTAATGGACAATAAACTTGATCTCACTCAACTAAAGGTCAGTTTAAACCCACTTTCAGAATTTGAATACAATATCAGCGAAAAAGTTTTACCGAATGCTCGGGAGTGGCGAATTAAATTATAAGGAGAAAGATGAGACTACACGAAAATGTAGAGTTATACAAAGATGCAATTACCGCCACTGCTCAACAAATCCACATTCCGGAGATCTATGTCGAAAAAGATTATTGGGTAACGCTGGCGCTATACAATATCTTTTCGTCTGAAGTAGGAAGTCAGGCTGTTTTCAAAGGTGGTACAGCCTTGTCAAAATGTTTTGGTACAGTTGAGCGCTTTTCTTATCCAAAGTAAAATATTATCCCTAATTTGCCATCTATCTACATTGTAAATAATTAATATTCAACTCAACTTTTGATAATGTTGTTTTGATAATATTA
>Ga0247840_10006166_pt1 | contig 17489 bp, 8 predicted proteins | sample LaCruzMarch2015__FD_192404 | JGI IMG/M metagenome (GOLD analysis project Ga0247840, IMG submission 192404) | Freshwater microbial communities from meromictic Lake La Cruz, Castile-La Mancha, Spain - LaCruzMarch2015_17m | ecosystem: Environmental > Aquatic > Freshwater > Lake | place: Spain... | reverse complement strand
CTGCAGGACACTTGCCAGATGGGCGCACCGCTTGGGGTCTTTTTCGAAGATCCGGGTGCGGAAGCGTCCACCGCCTTCGAGAATCTGCGCCAGGGCAAATCCGTAGGCACCTCCTCCGAAAATCACAACCCGCACGTCATCGCCCGGAGCCGGACGTCCGCGTAGCAGCGGTGCCAGAGACTCGATGGCGCGCGAGGCTCCGAAGACAGTGACAACATCTCCGGCGAGCAGGGATTCCTCCCCATCGGGCACAATCACCACGCCGCCCCGGTGAACGGAACCAATCCGAACGCGGGCCGGAATCTCCAAATCCCGCAGAGGACGGTTCACCGCCGGGCTCCCGGCGGGAAGCTGAATCTGCTGCAATTCGATGCGTCCCCGCGCGATCTCTTCGACCACGAGGCAGTCGGGGTTGCGGATATATTTGGCCAGCTCAACCGCCGCAAGCCGCTCCGAGCTGAACAGGTGGTCGACATCAAAGCGGCCGCGAAAATCAAACAGCCACTGTTCCTGTTGGACCTCGCTGTGGACGCGGCAAACGGCCTTTTTGGCACCGAGGGCCTTGGAAAGGGATGCCGCTACGAGATTTGTGCTGGAACTGCTCGCAAGACCGAAAAAGGCATCGCACTCGGAGACTCCCGCCTCCTCAAGCGCGGTGACCGAAGCCCCGTTTCCCTCGATCACCCGGACATCCAGTTTGTCGTTGGCTTCTGCAACCACCCGCTCGTCCCGCTCGATCAACGAGACATTGTGGTCCTGCGAGCAAAACAACTCGGCCATATGAAGGCCGATCTCCCCGCCGCCAAGAATGATGATATTCATCCGAGGCGGGAGTGTGGGACTTTTCGCTGCGAAAAGTCATTAAGATTCCCTGAGGAAGCGGAGAACTGCCGCAATGCAAAACTCAAACGCACGGAATCTCGATTCTCAAGGAACCTCAGGACTCGGCGCCGTCGCCGCGGCGGGAGCTTTGGCCGCTTGAGCCGTGGTTTGGCGCCACCGCAGGGGAGTGCCCTCGGGAAGCAGCCTTGCGGCCCGGACGATGTCCCAATTGGTCAGGCGGAAGCCTCCCAGGCTCTCGGTGACCGCCATGCGATCCGGGAGGCTGGTTCCATGGAGTCCGTAGGGAAGGGGATCGGCGTCTCCGGCTTTGGCAAGGTTGATCCAGAGGATTCCCACGGGATTTCTCGGGCCCGAACCAAGGATTTCATCTTTTGCAAGGAGAGCAGGTTTGGAAGTCTCTCCCGTATCCATAATGGTGGTCTCTGGTCCTGCAAGGGATTCGCGCCGGGTGGTGAGCCGGGGCCGGGAGATGGAATCCCGGATCTCCCACTCTCCCCGCCCGCGCAGACCCGGCCGCGCCACGGTGAGGGGAAACACGGCAACCAAGGTTTCCCCACGGAAGATTTCCAGCCACGAGAGATCTGCAACGACTGCTTTCACCGGTATTGCAGGATCCGCCCGGGGACGAAGCGGCGGCTCGAGCGCAGTCTCAATTTCGAAGGGAACCACGTTCGGCACACGAAAAACCGTTCCCGGCGACGGGGTCCCTTTGAGCATGGGATTGAGCTTCCGGAGGAATGCTTCAGTGCAATGAAACCGCTCTGCGACAAATTCGAATGCAGAGCGATAGAGGAGCTCGGGCTCGCCTACCAGTTGGCGGTAGGCGGCGGTTTCGCGTTCCTGCGGGGTTTTTGTCGATTTGGGCACCGGTGGGGGTTGGCGGATCCATTGAAAATCCGTGGGGCGCAGTTGGTAAGTCGTGAGTGGATCATCAACCGTCGACTTCGCTTTTTCCAAAACCACCTCCGGAGACTCTCCGGTTGCGTTGTGATAGAAAAGCATCAGCTTCTGAAAACGCAGTCCGGTTTCTCCATCGATCGGCCCCGGCGAGAATCCCAGCCTGTCGAGGTGGACCTGCATCCAAAGGACGTCGGGATCGGCGTCCACGGCAGCCGGCGGGGGAGCCGCAGGAGAGGCGGTCCGGGGGGTCGTCGCCGGCATGAGCGCCATTTCCCCGGAGGAGGGAATGCGGATCTTGTCATCGATGTGGATCAGGTCGCTTTTCAGGTCGTTGACCGCTTTCAGTTGCTCGACCGTCACGTTGTATTGCCTGGCAATCTTGGCGAGGGCATCCCCCTTCTTTACAACGTGAATCCTGCTGTCCGGGGTTGCCTGAGCCCCTTGGATCGGGTCGGCTGCCGGCATGGGTGCTCCGGGGGAGGGGCCGGGCTCGATTTTCCATTTCCAATTCACCGCCTCTTGAAGTCCGCTTTCCACCCGGCTCAGGACCTGATGCGTGGGTTGCGCCTGAGCTGCCGCCGCCGAGATCAAGAGAACAATGCCAACAAATTTCACGGAGCCACCTATTGCATAGCCAGACAGAGCGGACCACTTACTTTTTCCCGGTTTTTAGGCGTTTCCAAGGCCTCACGGCGACAGAGCGCCGTTGCTACAGTTGTTCTGCCTCCATTTTGCGGAGCAAAATTATTTAATCCGGCGCCGCAGGATGTCGTTTCTCAACGGGTGCCCTTGCCCCCACACACCACCTCTTGCGCCGGCCCCCTGCCGGATTATTGCGTTCCGCGTCAAATGCTGCATGATGGGATGGCGCTGGTTGGCGTTGGCTTCTGAGCCTCCCGGAAACGGGCATCACGGCATCCAAGTGCCATCGATATGACTCCCACGGAAAATGATCCCCGGGTGCGACTGAAGCACTGGCTGGCGACCGGTGAAGCGCGCTTGTTGCCCCTCACCCTCACACAACGCGAATTGTGGGAGAATTCGCCGGTGCCGCCCGGCGATCCCGCCAACCACATCTGCGCAACGATCGAGATCCGGGGTGCCTTCAGTTTCGATCTCTGCGAGGAGGCTCTCCGTGCAGTGGTTGCCCGTCAGGAAGCGCTCCGGACCTCCTTTCTCTCGGGCAAAGGGAAGGCTGCTCAGGTCGTTCGTGTAAACGCAGAGGCCGTCTTGCGCTGCAGGGACATTGAGTCGGTGGACCTGCTGGAGGAGGCCATGGCCTCGGCTTTTTCCGAGCCATTCGACATGGTGAGGGGGCCACTCTACCGCGTGGAAATGTTGCGCGTTGCGGCCGATCACCATGTGCTCGCCCTTGTGTTTCATCATGCCATTGCCGACGGCTGGACCCTGGGTGTCTTCGTCGAGGATTTCACAAGTGCCTATGTTCTGGCCCTGAGGCAATCCGGGCGGGCGGTATCCAAAATTCGAGGGCTCCGCGAAGCATTGCCTGCGGTGGGGTTGAGCTATTCGGGGTGGGCGGCGCTCGAGCGTTCGCGCTGGCAGGCTCCGGAGATCGAACGCCATGCAGCCTATTGGAAACAACGGCTCGCGGGATCGAAGCTCTTTTTTGAGTCAGGCGGCGGGGATTCTCCACAACCCCTGCTCAAGCGGGTTGCGTCCCTTCCGCCGGAGACGTTCGAAAGTGCCCGCAGCCTGGCACACCATGCCGGCGTCACTCTTTTCAGCGCGCTTCTCACAGCCTTTCAGGTGGCACTGTATCGATGGAGAGGCGTGCGGGATGTCGTCCTGGGTACTCCACACGCAAACCGCGGGAGGCCGGGGGTCCGAGACACCATGGGCTACTTCGCCGGCGTGGTTCCGCTGAGGGTATGTCTGGACCCGGGAATGCCTTTTGCGTCAACTCTGGTCAGGAATCACAGCCAGGCGGTCGAGGATTTTGCGTATGCCATGCCGTTCGCTGAACTTGCGGAGGCTGTGGGACAGCCTCCCGGTCCCTGTCGACACCCGGTCTTCGATGTCCGCTTCGCGCTTCAAAACCACCCGGTGCCCGACATCGAACTGCCGGGGATCTCCACCCGCCTGCGGACACGGGCCACCGGGACCTCCCGCTTTGACATCGGATGCGAATTGACGGAAGATGGTGGTTCGTTGGAAGTGGTCTGGCTATATCGTCCGACAGTCGTCAAGGCCGGGGATGTCGTACAGCTTGACCGGTTGTTGCAGGAGGTATTGGCGGATGCTGGCAAGAATCCGGAATTCTGCCCGGCACAAGCTCCGACGGATTAAATTCATGATCACAGCCGAACCACCTGCCCTGTCTTCCTGGCCCACGAAGATTGCCTTCCCGTTGGTTTCTGCCGGCTTCTTCCTCACACAGGGGCTCGTTGCCTACAGCGTATTCCAAGGCTGGATCTGGCTCACCATTCCACTCGTGCTGCTTTTGAGTCACTTCATGCACGGCTACCTTATTGCCTTTCACGAAGCCGCTCACGGACTGCTCCGAAAGAACCGCATCCTCAACGAAATCGACGGCCTCATTATCGGCAGCACCAGCCTCACCAGCTTTACCCTCTACCGCTCTCTGCACCAGAAGCACCACGTCAACCTCGCAACAGAAAGGGATGTCGAACTCTGGCCGTTTGTCGATCCGGGTGCCCCGCTTTGGAAGAGGCGCCTCTCCGCCTTTTTGGAATTAAACTTCGGACTTTTTTACACACCGTATCTTTTTTGGAGGGTTTTTTTCCGGCGGCCGTCCCCCATCACAAACCGCAGGGTGCGTATACGGATCTGGGTGGAGTTGGTGTTTGGCCTTTCCTTCTGGGCGGTGACCCTGGTCGCGGTGGCCACCTTTGGCCTCTGGCCGTATCTGATGTTCAACTACGTGATTCCCGCCTTTATCGCCGGGAACCTGCAGAGTTGGCGCAAATACATCGAACATGTCGGGCTGAGCGGCAACTCCGCCCGCAGTGCCACCCGCAGCATCATCGCCGACTCATGGACCGGCAAACTCGTCTCCCTTACTCTTCTCCATGAACCGCTTCACGGAGTCCACCACATCAAGAGTTCCCTGCCTCACTCGGAGCTGCCATCGCACACCGAATGGCTGGCCGCCACCGAGGAAGGCGACACCGAGCCGTTCCCGAATTATCGCTCCGCCTTTGTGGATTTGCTCCGCCAGTTGCCCGACCCGCGCGTGGGGCGGCAGTGGGAATCCGCCGCCCGCAAATAGGATTTTCATGTCGCCCGGAAATTTCCCAAAGCCGGCACCGGTCGTTTTCGAGGCCTCGGCCCTGAAAAAGGAATTCGACGACGGGCGGGTTGCCGCGCTGCAGGGCGTTGATTTCACGATCTCGGAAGGCGAATTCGTGGCTTTGGTGGGGCCGAGCGGCTCTGGAAAAACAACTTTGCTCAACATGCTCGGTCTGCTGGATTCGCCCTCGGCCGGTAGTCTGCGCTACCGCGGCTCCGAGATGGAGGCATTGCCGGACCCCTCCCGCTACCGCGCCCGGGAAGTCGGTTTTATTTTTCAGGCCTTTCATTTGCTTCCCACCTTTACCGTGGCCGAGAACGTCCAGATTCCCATGTTCGGCCAGGGTATGGCACCCAAGGTCCGCGCTGCCCGTGCGGCGGAGTTGTTGGATTCGGTCGGGCTCTCCCACCGCCTCGGCCATCTGCCCGTCAAGCTCTCCGGGGGAGAAAGGCAGCGTGCGGCCATCGCCCGCAGCCTGGCCAACCGGCCGGGCGTCCTGCTCGCGGACGAACCGACCGGCAATCTCGACAGCCAAAACGCAGTCCAAGTGATGCAACTTCTCGCCAACCTCCAGCGCGAACATCACACCACGCTCATTCTCGTCACCCACGACGCTGAGATCGCGGGCCATGCCTCCAGGATTCTCCGTATGAAAGATGGTCGTATCGTCTCGGGAGGCACCGGGGGTTGAAGATGCAAGCAATGAACGGCGGAAATTTTCAAACATGCCTCGCCCGCTCTGAGGCAGTGCCTCGCCAGGCCGTGACCTTCCTGACCATTGTCTTTCGCGATCTTTGGCGGCGCCCGCTCCGGACGGCTCTCACCATCGTCGGCATCGCCATCGGCATCGCGGCAGTCATCGCGCTGGTTGGCATGGCAGCCGGCTATGAAAAGGGAATCGTGAAGCAGTTGGATGTCATCGGCATCGACGTCATCGTAAGCAACATGGAAGGAGGCCTTCTGCCCAAAGCTTTCGACGAGTCCATCGCCGGAAAAATTGCCGCGCTGCCCGACGTCGCGGAGGTGACGACGGTGCTCATGCAGATGCTCAGCGTGGAAGCGGCCCCGATGATCATGGTCTCGGGCCGGGCGTGGGGCGGATTCACATGGGAAAAACTCGAGGTCGTGGAAGGCCGGTTGCCGATCGACCGGGCTGAGGCTGCCGTCGTGCTCGGAACCATGGCGGCAGAAATGCTAGGCAAAAAAGTGGGCGATACGATCCAGATCGAGACCGAGGAATTCGCCGTTGTTGGAATTGTGGATGGCCACTCGCTCGTCGAAAACGGGGCGGTGATCCTGTCCTTGCCGCTTTTCCAGCAGGCCTCCGGCTATGAGGGGCGGGTAAACTTTGTGGATATCCGGGTGCCGGCCGGTGCGAACAGGGAACGCATCGAGGCCCTTTGCCGGACCATTGAGGAAAATTTCGAGGGATTGCGTGCTGTGAGATCCTCGGAGGTCGTCGGGACCAGCCAGGGATTCAAAATTGCCAAAGCCATGAGCTGGAGCACTTCGCTGCTTGCAATCATTGTAGGGATTTTTGGCGTCATGAACACGATGTTGATGACCGTGTTCGAGCGGACCCACGAGATCGGGATTCTCCTCGCGCTGGGGTGGAAGAAGCGAATGATCGTCGGCCTGATCCTCTGCGAAGCGGCCGTGCTCGGGGTTCTCGGCGGGATCCTGGGTGTGTTGCTCGGCGCTGCCACTCTCGCCATCCTTGGCACGCTCCCGGAAGTCCGTGGCCTCCTCGAACCCGACCTGAGTTGGGGGCTGATCGTGCAGGCGGTCCTGATTGCGGTTGGGGTCGGCATCGCCAGCGGCCTCTATCCCGCATGGCGGGGATCACGCTTGTCCCCAAGTGTCGCCCTGCAGGGGTAACCATACCAAATATATGCGTATTTGTGGGACAGGACACTAACGGGATGTGGTTTTGGAATGGAGTCGAAGAATGCGGTCCACCTCGGCGATGGCCTGCGGGTGTTGATTCGACCAGTGGCCACTTGGGACGATCAGCTCGCTTTGGGCGCCGGGGATATGGCTGCTCCAATAGGGCACGATGCCATCGGTGCTTTGGGGTGAGGTTTTGTCCCGGTTGCCGCCTTTGCCCCGGTCGGCGATGATCGAGTGGTAGGGGATATTTTTTCTGACGGGAATCTTATTGATCGAGGTGACAAAACGGTTGTTGGGATCGAGAGCATCGATGCTCGTGGGCAACCCCTGGAACTTCTTTTTTCCATCCGGCCTGGCTTCCATAAGCTGGGCCATTTCACGGCCGACTGGAGTAAACTGCGAAGGTCCGTCCATGATCATTGAGCCCAGTCTGCCGGTGAGTGAAATGGCCATGTCGGCCCCGCCAAGGGATGCGGAGACAAAAATCACGCGGGCGACTTCCTTCCGATGCTTGAAGATGAGGGCATCTGTAATGACCTCACGCGCTTCCGGGGTTAAGGGAGTCTTCTCCGGAGGGGTTTTAAAAAAGGAGTTCCAAATGGTTCGGCCGCTATCGGTGATGAGAACGCGGGAGATCATGCCGCCCATGCTGTGGCCGATGACGACGATAGGTTTGTGGCCAGGATAAAATGCGGTGATGGCGTCCAATTTTTTTCTAAGGACCGAGGCCATCAACGGGTAGGGGAACCCGGTGGGGTAGCTATAAAACCAGATCTGATAGTTTTTCCGGAAAAACGGGTTCGCCCGCAGTTGTTCGATCAGGGGAGCCCAGGTGGCTTGAGAGTCTCCCAGACCGTGGATCAGGAGCACGGGGATTTTTCCGGGGTCATAAGGCTGGAGCCTTGCGATGCGGGTGGTATCCGCAAAAGCGGCGGGGTTGAACATGCGCTGGAGTTCGATCCTGCGGGGTCGGAGTTCCGAAAGAGCGAGGGAGATCGGAACAGAAAAATCCGCAGCGACAGGAAAGGTATGCCCGGCAAATTGGACGGCTTCGGTTGCCAGGGGGTCCACAAAGGCAGCTGTGCAGTTTCTTCCCTTGAAGTGCAGGATCTCTGTGATCCCGTAGTAGACGTTTTTTCCCTGAATGAAGGGATCATACTTCGTCGGATCGAAGCCCTTGCTGGCAATGACCATGGGTGCGCCAAGGCCTTCTTTCACGGCGCGTTCTCTCACAAGGGTGCCGCGAAATTGAAAGCGGTCCGCAGGGAGGATGCGAAAGTGCGACGGATCATGTTCAGGCTTCCCGTCCGTCAAAATCGAGAAGTTCCAAGCTCCGTCCTTTCCGGGACAAACGACCGGGGCCTTCCATGGTTGGAGACCGGATTTATGGAGAACATCAAACAACCGGGAGACCGCAAAGTTGTAGTCCTGCAGGGCCTGCTTGTCGGCCGGATGCTTTTCCAGCACTTTCATCGCGATGGAGGCGGCGTCAATGAAGCGACCCATCTGCGCCTCGGGGGATTTGTCAGGTTTTTTGAGGGCTTGGACCATAACCACCCCGGCAGGCGAGGCGGCTTGGTAGCGGGGCGGCTTTTCCCGGACGGTGGCGTAATTCTTGCATCCCGTGCCGGACACGGTAACGGCCAGGAGGGTCAGGAGGAAAAAGGAGCTGCCTTTCATAGCGGAAACTCAGTGGCTGCCGGCTTTATGCGTGTCAGGGTTTCCACATGCAAAATAAATTTTTTGTAACTCCGGACTGATATCCTGATCCGCCGATGCGGCGGGGCTTCGGGAGTGGAAGGGACAGATCGGGCGTTTCCCGGACTTCGGGTCCGCGGATCGGAACCAACAGCGCCCCTCGGACTGCTCTTCCGGCGAAAGCCTGGCCGGACCATAGGCGGGCAACCCTTCCGGGTATTCCGCCCTGCGTCCGGGTAATTGGTCCAGGGCAATTCCACGACCAAGCGCCCATTTTCTCAAGGCTTCAGCATCAACCGCATGCGCCTGATTGTCGGTTTGGAAATGATCGGCCACGGCACAGATGGTCGAAGCGCATCCATGGGCGATGCTTTTCGTCTGGTTCTGGCGGCTGAACCCGAGCATCGGGTGGAAGGCGAACTCACCGCAGACCCAGTTCGGCTTCACGGCCAGGACGTCGAGATTCAAAGGAAGATCGTGCGCCCGGATATCCGGGTCCCCCTCGGCGGAGCGACGGGCGATGATGCGGCGGATGTCGCGTTGACCCTGCTGGAACTTGCCGATCTTGCCGTTATACCTGAGCTGCGCCGCCCGCGAACGGATCTCGGTCCAGCCCAGCGCATCCAAATCCTCCCGGTTCGACCAATCGGCTTTGTCCACTTCGAGCGTGGCGGTGAGGATCAGGTGAGGGACCCCGGGGCGACGGGCATAGACGGCGTTTCCGTCTTTGCCCCACAGATATTCGACAACGGCACCCAGGGGCAGGTTGTCCATGATTCCTCCATCCGAGTATTGCGCCATGGTGCCGGGCTGACGATAAACCTCCCACGACCAGCGGGGACGGAACAGCGCCGGGAACGCGCTGCCCGCGAGCAGGCTCTGGGTGAAGCGCGGATCTCCGGGATGCGTGCTGCGAAGGATCTCCAACTCACCCAGGGTAAGGTTGGTTGTAGTGCCGATGAGCGGGAAACCGAAGTGGTCGAAACGGGCATCCGTCACGGGTTTTCCATCGAAGACAAATCCGTCGATGAGTTGTTGGAGAGGTTCCGGGCCGAGGATCTCGAGTCCGACTCCGTAGCGGTCAACCACATCCTGGGCAAGGGACTTGATCAGATGCGCCGCCTCCTGCCAGTTGCCGGCGCGAAGGATTTTGGCCAGGTCCATCACTTCAAACGGACTGAGGTAAAGAAGCCGTTCCAGCCCCGAGAACACGCGGCGGGCACGTTTGTTGAACGCTCCGGCCGAGTCGAATTCGTACCGCCGGAAGATCAGGTTGAGGTCATGCGGTGAGAAATCCGCTGCCGCCGCGTGAATGGAAAAGTGCCGGATGAAGTCCGCAAAACGATCCGTAAGCACAAAACGGTCGACGGTTAGAAAAGTCGCGGCCAGCCGGCGCATTTGGCGCTGACGTTCGGGCAATTCGAGCCCCGCGGGACGTTGGAAAACCCTGCCTGTGAGGGCGCCGACAATCGTGCCTACCGAGGACCCTGCAATCACGTCGGGCTGAATCCCGAGTTCGCTGGCGGCATTGGCAAACCCCACCTGAAACACACCGCGAAAAACTCCACCGCTGAAGAGGAAGACGACAGCGGGGTCCTTCTGGGTCTCGGTCGGTGCCGGGCTGGAAACGAATGGACTCGGGGTGGTGCGGGGAAGGCGGATATGTTGCCGCAATTCTTCCCCGCCGTTTGTTGACGTCGTGCGGCAGGTCACGCACAACCGGCAAACTTCGGAAACTCCCGGGCCGGGAGCGGGGATATTTTTATCCGCGGGGGCGCTGCCGGGAAGAGAACCCAATCCGCCCCATGCGGCGAGAAGTTTGCGACAGGAAACATATTCGATTCCATCGGGACGCGTGAGGGTCTGCCCCGACTGGCGGAGGGATTCGACCGCCTCCCGGAGGGTGGCCGTGCGGGTTGCATCGCGGTGGGGCCATTCGTCGGGCATTTCCTCATCAGGCTCGAGAAGCAACCGCCGCTCTTCCGGCGTTCGCGTGTCGGGCAGCGCATCCGTCACCAAGCGCTCAATCATCGCGCGGCATCCATCGGCCACGGTCGCGTCGATCAGTTCGCGTTGTTTTGTGGCGGAACCGGCCTGCATCAACCGCAAACTCAGACGGGGCGGGCGGTCCGGTGCGACGAGACGGATCTTGGCGGGGAAAAAGGTTTCGCTGGCATTGGACTCGTCGGAGACCGTGGCCGCCCTGCCATTGAGGGCCCGGTTCAATCGATCGATGAGACCCTTGTCCAGGAGCATGTCTTGAAAACGCAGGAGGTCACGAGCCCGGAGCGTGACATCCACGAGGCCCGTGAAGGGTTCGGGTGTCAATGAGCCTTCGTCCCTCCGGACCGGCAGGAGAGGAGCCGAAATGATGCGGAGGGAATTCCAGCCTTTCTCCGGGTGCCCGGCAACCTGCCTGCACGCTTCCTCGAAGACCGGCACGATCGGATCCTTGGAAACGCTGTTGCCGTCGATGAAGGTCGCAGGTCCTTTCTGAGTCGGGATCGTCTGGGCCTTGAAAAACGGAGCCCAGGCGCACGCACACATCAGGGCATCCACTACCGGCGTTGTGGCAGGCAGGGATTCGAGTTTGCCCGTTCCCAGATTCGCGGCAATGGGGGCGACGATGATCCTGTTGCACCCATCATGGCCTTGATTGTAGTTCGCGAGGGATTTTCGGTTCTGAGTTTCCCCCCGCCCCGGACTTTCTCCCCTCAACGCGCGGCGAACGCCTTCGTCGAAACGGAACTCTCCATAATACCCCGGGTCAAAGCTCTGAACCAAAGCCTCCTTGAGGGCATGGGAATCTCCGAGATCACTGAACACCTGAAAATGTTTGAGCAGGTTGCGGAATGCATTCTTCCGGAGAAAAAGTGAACCCCATGCCACCAGCCCAACTCCACCCAGAAGGAAAAGTCCTGCTTCCGCCCAGAGGATCTCCGTCCAGCCGGGCCAAAGAAGAATTGTCAACCCGCCGAGAAGGAGAACCGGAATGAAGGCCAGGCCAAGAGCCAGCGGCAGGAAGCCGAGCAAAAGCCAGACCACGAGGTCCCGCGCCTGCCTCAACCAGGCGCCCCGGTTGAAAATGATATGACCGGCCTCGACCCCGGCAGCGGCTTTTCCGGACTTGATCCCCAGCAAATCCTTCAACTGAACCCCGGCCACCAGGCTCACCGGCATGGCCAGGGCGAAAATGTTCCGCCCAACCAGCCGCCAAAGCTTCAGCAACAAACCCCCGCGCTTGCGCCACCGCGCTGTGGCGGGCATTCCGCATGCCGCGTTCCACCCCATCAGAACCCGCGTAAGCTGCGCGATCAACTTCACCGTCACTTTCACCCGGAGCAGGTGGTCGAAGAGGCGGATCAATCCCGTCCGGCTCGCCACCGCATCCCGCCGGCCTTCCCTCTCTTCCTGGAAATGCCGGGGCAGTTCGACCGGCTTCAACGCATGGGAGGAGTTGGTCTCGAGGGGGTCTGGAAAAAACCCCTTCAGCACCGTGTTGGGCGCATTGCGAAACGCCTCGAGCAACTCACTGAATCGCGCCACCCTGGCCTCCTCGCCCTTCTTCCCGGACTTACCGGAACCCGGTTCCGTGGTGAGCACGTCGCCGAGGACGGTGGCGGTGATCGCCCCCACTGAGAGTCCTGCCACCATGTCCGGTGTCCGCCGTCGCGTCACAAGAAACGCATGAACCAGACCCATCTGAAGCACGGTATCGAACCCTGCCCCTGGGAACGAAAGCACCCGGAAGGGTTGCTGACATTCAGCGACCACCGGCTTGTCATCCTGAGGCTGCGGAGTTGGTGCTATTTCCATAAACGCGGGATCGAATGTCAAAGACGTGCCATCCTAGCCGTTTTTGCACGTCTCCGACAAACCTGAAAAACCCGGGCCCAGCGGGGAGCAGGGAAAAACTATCCCGATGGCCCGCAGCGCTTGGCCGGAGTAAAGGCTCGCCTTTGCGCAGTTCGGGACGAGTTTCTCGACCATGTCGAAAGGCCTTCTCATTCACAACCCCAAGGCAGGCAAGGAGGATGCCGGTCTTCTTCCAAAACTCATCGCGGCACTCGGCGAAGTTGAATCCGTCAGCATGGAAGAACTCGGCGGCCCGGAAAATGCCCCGCACCGGGCCACGGAGTCCGGTTGCCAATGGGTGGCGGTGTCAGGTGGTGATGGCACGGTGGAGGCCGTGGCGGCGGCCCTGATTGGAACAGACCTCCCGCTTGGCGTCATCTCCGCAGGCACGTACAATAACTTCGCCCGCAGTCTTAACCTGCCGCTTGAACCGCTCGAGGCCTGCGCGGTCATCAAGGAGGGCAACTTCCGCCCGATTGATGTTGGCCGGGCCAATGAATGCCCATTCTTCGAATGCCTTGGCACAGGCTTGGATGCCGCCCTTTATCCTTTGGGCGAGGAAATCAAATCGGGACACTTCAGCCGATGGATCGACCTTTTCCGGCGCGCTTACCGCTACCGCCGCCAGAAGTTTTCCCTCACCCTGGATCGCCCTCTCGCACAGGCGATCTCCTCCGGATCAAATAACGAAAGCCGGCGCCTCGCGCGCCGTCTGGCCCGCAGTCCCGGGTCCGAAATCACCCTCTCCGCCCTCATGATCACCGTTTCCAATGGCCCCTACTTCGGCATGAATTTTGCCGTCGCACCGGACCAGCGCATGGACGACGGGCTTCTCACCGTCACCATCTTCAGCCGCTACAGCAAGCTCCAGCTATGGTGGCATTTTCTCTCCATCGCATTCGGACGGCGCGTTTACGATCCAAAATCCATCACCCTGCGCGTCGCCAAACTGCACATCTCCGGCCCGAAGAGACTTCCCGTTCACCTCGATGGCACTCCGCAGAAAGGTCTCTGGCCGGTGGATGCGGTCTGCCAGCCTTCCGCCCTTCAGGTTTTTCGCCCCGTCCGCATCTGTGACGGCTTGCCAATAGGCGGTTCGCGGATTCTGCCATAGGAACCGGGCGACAGAAATCAAGGGAACTGTCGCTGTGATTATACACGGGGCATGGGGTGATTGCCCCATGCGCTGCCGAAGTGCGGGTGTGTTAGTATGCCTTTGATTAACTTGATAAGCTCCGGTTTAACAGGGACAACGTAGGCCGCAAATTCACTCCATGTCCGATCCACAGATCTCCACTCCACCAGCAGACAAACGCGAGGGCATTGCCATCATTGGAATCGGTTGCCGGTTTCCCGGGGGAGTTGACGATTGCGAATCTTTCTGGAAGTTGCTGGTTGAGGGGAGGGAAGGAGTCTGCGACGTGCCGGCCGACCGCTGGAATGTTGAGCGTTTTTACGATCCGGAACCGGGTCTGCATGGCAAGTCGATTGCCAAGCGCGGCGGATTCGTGGAAGGGATCGACCGGTTTGACCCGCAGTTTTTCGGCATCTCACCCCGCGAGGCCGCCCACATCGACCCGCAACAACGCCTCCTCCTCGAAACCGCCTGGGAAGCCATCGAGGATGCCGGCATGGTGCTCGATTTTGAAAACGGCACGGACGTCGGTGTCTTTGTCGGAATCTCCCACAATGACTATCAGGGGATCCAACACACTCCCACCGACCGCACCGGCATCAGTGCTCACACCCCGACAGGCAGCGCTCACAGTATCGCCGCCAATCGCATCTCCTACTGCCTCAACCTGAGCGGACCGAGCATTGCGGTCGATACGGCGTGTTCGTCTGCGCTCACCGCAGTCCACCTTGCCTGCGAGCACATTCTTGCGGGCCGCTGTCGTTCGGCAATGGCCGGCGGCGTGACCGTGATGATCAATCCCGACGGATTCATCGGGTTTTCTCAGGCGGGGATGCTTTCACCCGAGGGAAAATGCAAGGCCTTCGATGCGTCCGCAAATGGCTTTGTGAGGGGAGAAGGTGCCGGCATGGTGTTGATGAAACGACTTTCCGATGCGCTTGCGGATGGGGATCCGATCTATGCGGTGATTCTTGGTACGGCCGTGAATCAGGATGGCCACACCAACGGCATTTCGCTTCCCAGCCCGGAGGCCCAGGCGCGGCTCGTACGGGATGCCTGCGTGGACGCGGGGGTCGCACCATCCGGAATCGGCTTTGTCGAGGCCCACGGAACGGGGACAGCGGTCGGAGACCCGATCGAGGCCCATGCGCTCGCCGAGGCCCTTTGTGTGGACCGGCCTGCCGGCGAGCCACTGCTCATTGGCTCGGTGAAGACGAATCTCGGGCATCTGGAAACCGCTTCGGGCATCGCGGGATTGGTCAAAGCCGCACTCGCTCTCAAACACAAGCAGATCCCCGCGAGCCTCCATTTCGAGACCCCCAACCCCAACATCGATTTCGAGGCGCTCAAGCTGCGGATCCCCGTGTCCCTCGAGCCGTTTCCCGTCAATGGCGGATGCCGGATGGCGGGAGTGAATTCCTTCGGCTTTGGCGGAGCAAACGCCCATGTCGTGCTCGGGGAGCCGCCGCTCACCGCGCATCACAGGTCGGATGGACAGCCGGAACGGGACCGCGCATGGCCGGTTATGATTTCGGCGCGTTCCGAGGCGGCGCTCAAGGCCTCGGCCCAACAGCTTGTTCACTGGATCGAGCATCACTCCAACCGGAACGGAAGCACACCCCTCCTGCCGGATCTCACCTACATGCTCGGGGCCCGGCGGAACCACCACTCCCACCGGTTCACGGTCACATCGCGCTCCATGGAGGAGGTCATCGGAGAACTCACCGCGTTTGCGAATGGAGAGGCCACAACCAAACCCCGCATCGCCTTCACGCCGCGGCGCGAACACCCTGCGCGCATCGGCTTCGTGATGAGCGGGCAAGGCACTCAGGCGCCCGGCATGGGTGGAGAGCTCATGCTTCACGAACCGGTTTTCCGGAAAATGGTCGAGGCCTGCGAGGAAGCCATGAAGCCCTGGGCAAGATTCTCCCTGCTTGAAGAAATCGCGCGAGCCGAAACGGACTCGCGGATGCAGCGCACCGAGATTTCCCAACCGGCCATCTTTGCCATCCAGATGGGGTTGCTTGCTCTTTGGAAATCCTGGGGTGTCGAACCCTCGGCAATCATGGGGCATAGCGTCGGCGAGGTGGCAGCGGCATGCGCTGCAGGGATTCTCACTCTCGAACAGGCGGCGCGCATTATCGTGCTGCGCGGCCGCTGCATGGACGACCACACACCCGAAGACGGTGGGATGCTCGCCGTCGGGATGAACCCTGAGGATGCGGCGGCCGTGATCGCACGCCACGACCGTACGGTAACCATTGCCGCCTTCAACGGCCCCCAATCCCTCACCCTCGCAGGCAGGAAGGCCTCCCTCGAGGCCATCGCCGCAGAGCTGGAAGCCGAAGAAATTTTCGCCCGGTTTTTAAAAGTCGGCCATCCGTTCCACCATGCGATGATGCAGCCTTCCGCCGACGCGCTCGGGGAGGCATTAAGCGGACTTTCCCCAAGTCCCGGGCACCTCCCGTTTTTCAGCACCGTCACGGGAGGGCGCCTTCCCGGTGAAGCCTGTGACGCCGGACATTGGGCTCGCGGCGTGCGCCTTCCGGTGCAGTTTGCCGCTGCGGTTGGCAGTGTCGCGGACTTTGGTGTTGATGTCTGGCTGGAAGTCGGTGCCCATCCGGCTCTTGTTCGTTCGCTGCAGGAATGCCTCGCCGGGCAGACGACCAAGGCGACAGTTCTCGCCTCCATGCGCCGGGAGCGTGAGCAGGAGTCGCTCGTTGAAACCGCGATGGACCTTCATCTCGCCGGTGTGGTGCTTGATTTCAAAGCAATCTCCCCGTCGCGGAGATTTCTCAGCATGCCTTCCTATGCCTGGGATAAAAACCGCTGGTGGAGTGAGTGTCCCGAAAACCGGGATGGCAGGTTGGCAACGGGGGGGCGCGGAATACTCGATGTCCGCCTGCCCCGCGCCACACCCACATGGATTGCCCGCCTGGATGGCCGTCATATGGCCTTCCTCAAGGACCACTGTGTCGAGAACCTCACCATTTTTCCGGCTGCCGGCTTCGTCGAAATGGCACTCGAAGCGGGGGCTCAGCTCTTTGAAGGGGCGGCGTTTGTCATTGAGGATTTTGAAATTCGCAAGCCGCTCATTCTGCCGGATCCCGTAACGGGACTGCTGCTCGAACTGTCCTGGGATCCCGGCCAGCAGACCTTTTCGATTCAGAGCCGGTTCGAGAACAGTGCCTCGTGGTCGGTGCATGTTGTCGGCTCCATGCGCAGCGAGCGCACGGAGTCTTCCTTTGCCCATACCGAATGGGAACGCGTCCGGCCCACGGGCTTGGAGACCGTCTCGATACCCTCCTTCTACGAGCATGTGAGCGACATGGGCCTGCGCTATGGGGGGGAATTCCGTCCGATCCGCGAGCTTGCGGCAGGCGGAGGCAAATCCTCCGGCCGGGTCTCGCTCTCGGAAGATTCCGCCCGACGGGCCGGGGAGTATCAACTCCACCCGGTTTTGTTCGACGGGGCTCTGCAAATCTTCTCGGCGGGAAAAGCAACCGTCGAAGGACGCACGGCCGGACTCCGACTTCCGGTCCGTTTCGCCAGGATCCACTTCCTGCAGTCGCCCGGTGCCGCCGGCCTTGTGAGCGCGAGGGTGAATCATGCAAACGATGAACTCGTCGAGGGCGGCATCGAAATTTACGACGAGTCCGGGAAGCCATGCGTTTCGATTCAGGGCTTCCGGGCAATCAGTGTCGAGGGAGGCCGTCGCTCCAGCCGCTCCGGCAAAGGCCGCGACCTGACCTATCACGTCGCCTGGGAACGCCAGGCAGCGCAGCTCCGCCGGGAATCCCCGGAGGCCGTGCCTTTGAGCCGTTTGCGGGAAGTGGCAAGCCTCACTCTCGACGAAGTCTTCGCGCTGCGCGGCAGGGGTCACTTGGAGGCCGCCAA
>Ga0247840_10006165_pt1 | contig 17491 bp, 17 predicted proteins | sample LaCruzMarch2015__FD_192404 | JGI IMG/M metagenome (GOLD analysis project Ga0247840, IMG submission 192404) | Freshwater microbial communities from meromictic Lake La Cruz, Castile-La Mancha, Spain - LaCruzMarch2015_17m | ecosystem: Environmental > Aquatic > Freshwater > Lake | place: Spain... | reverse complement strand
ATATACCCTATTTTAGAAATAGTTACTTGAACTTTATTTACACTTATTTGATATTTTTTAATTGATTATAATTTAATATTTAGTCTTAATTGAATAGAAATTATAAAATTAATATTTTGGCTAAGTATATGATTTATTACTATACTTTATTCGTTTTATGATATCTTATTTTTAGAAATAAATGAAAAAATAATGTTAATATGAATATGATTAACATTATTAATAATTTCTGCACAAACATTATTTACTGATTTCTCAATAATTAGTTCGCTTCCCTTATCACTTGATAGACTAGATGGTTTATATATATGAGTTTTAGCTATTCTAATAAGTTTTATAATCATATGAATACTTTATACTATTATGATAAAAGAATTACATGAATGAGTTGATATCGCTTTAATTTTCTTATCTATAATAATTCTATATATATTTAAAATATTTACCTGAATAAATTTATCTGAGATTGCCATTTTAAATTGAATTATCTGAGCTTTAGGAATATTTATATTTTTCTTTATCCAAATCTTAATTTCTTGATGAGCCTGGATGTGATGATGAGATTTGAGAATAGCAATACTTATATGATTAATTTTATGAATTAGCTTTAGTTTTCCTGGATTAATGTTCACTTATTTTATTTGAAGTATTATATGAATAGTCTTTATAATACAAAATAAGATAAAAAATAAAGGTAAAGAATTTAACACTCAAATACCTTTTTGACCATTTCTTGCATTATGATTTTTCTTGACTATATTCTTTAATAATCAAATATGAACTTTTATGAGCATATATTTTTAATAATTGTAAAGTCATTTTTATTTACAAATATCAAAAAATTTGTTACAATTAAAATAGTTATAAGTTTAAAATCTAAAAACTAAAAATGGAAAACAAAAAAACACTTGCTGCTATTAGAGATTTTATTATAAGTGCAGAGAAATCTATAAAAAGTGCTAAAAAACTTTTAAAAGATATCTTAGAAGAAAATGATATAAGTTTAAATACAGAAATCGATTTAAGTACTAAATGATTAAATAGTTATAATAGCGATAATTCAAAAATAATTGAATGAGTATTTACTTGAGAAGAAATGCTCGGTTCAGACTGAAATAAATATCCTGTTCCTGCAAATTACTCTTCTAAATCAAAATTAGTACAATGAGATAAATTGAAACTTACTATAGAAGGTAGTGGTAAAATGATGTACAAACAAATAGCCCCTATTGAAAGAGCTTATATTACTGGATTAGTCGTAAAAGAAAAAGAAAAATATCAAGTAGTATCTGAATGAAAAAGTTATGATTTACTAACAGCTGCAGTAACACATTTCAAAGCTAGTATATGAGATTCTGTGACAGTAATAATTCCGAACTGAAAACAAGCAACATTTGCTGCTATTGAAGCAGTACTACCAAAAGATTAGAAAAAATACAAAAAAAAATAACCCTAACCTGTCACTAGGATACCTCCCTGCGGGCATAAATCCTTTCCCTTATATTTAAGGGAAAGGGGCTACATATAAATAAACTGTAGCCTCCTTCCATTAGACATAAGGGAAGGAATTAGGCCTTGGTCATCCTGTGGACAAGGATGGGTTATTTTTTTGTATTATTTTTTTATTTCAAATTTACAAATTCTGTAGAATCTATAGAAAACTCTGATTTTACCTTATAAGAATTTACTTCTTCAATATGTTGTCAAAGAGTATTTAAAAAAATACTTTTTTCTTCTCAAAAAGGTATAACTAATTTAGCCTCTATACTTTCATATATTTTTGCTGAATCCTTTGTTCATATGATTACTAATATATCAACATCTCCAAAAAAAGATAATATTTCTTCTTTTAATTCAAATTTATCACTAGTTATTAATACTAGATGCATTCATTCTACAGTGAAACTATAAAATAAAATATCTGAATATTCTTTAACTTCCAACAATATTCAAGATTTTTCATATTCTCCTGGATGAACAACATCTAAACCATCAATATTAACATCAAAAGTATTAGTATCTATAGAAATACTTTTTTTTGATTTTGTATATATTGAAAATATTCAATTATTATTAAAAAATTCTATCATTTATAGTTAAAATTAAATATTAAAAGACCTCGCTATGATTAGCCAAAGTTTTATATAAAGTATGTTTTATTTCTACATATTATTGTTTGTATATCAAACATTACTTTAATCTTTTTTATATCTTCCAAATTAAACCAGTCATATCACACAAACCTTTCTGCCTCTTGAACAACAGGATTCTCTGTTCAATTATATTTTACCAAAAATAAATAAACATCTTTATCTATTACTGGATTATTTTCCAAGTATCAAGCAGTAAATGTATAATTCAATTTAGTAATAAATTTTATAACCTCTAAATCCTTTTTTAAAAATCAAGCTTCTTCGCTTATTTCTCTAATAGCTGTATCTTTTGCAACTTCTCAATCTTCTATATGTCATTTTGGAATAACATAAACTTCTTGATTTTTTGCATTAAGCCATCTTAGTAAAAGTACTTCAGTTTTATTACCATTTTTACGATATACAATTCAGCCTGAACTCTTTTCATATTTTTTTGCCATAATTTTTAAGTAAGCTAAACTATCTAAACTACTTTATAATATAAATATAAAATCTTAAATTTCAAGTTCTTTTAAAAAAGTATATCAAATTATTAAATTTTTATACTTTAAATAGTTTAATTAAGCATTAAATTAATAATTCTGTCAACAGATTTTTTAAAATAAAAATGACTCATTTTTGCATAATAATTTTTTATATGATAAAATTTACATATATATAAATCTCTTACATAGAGAAAATAAATATAAAAACAAATATAAATATAAAAATAAAAATATGAAAAATAATAGTTTAATAAATATTGATGTTTTAGATAATATTGATGTAGCTGAGGCAAAGGTGAATGATGAAGTTGATTTATACAATACATTATTTGAAGATTATGGTATAAATTTGAACACAGGAATAAATCAATTAAAAATTGAAAATATAAATAATTGAGAAGAGGATGAATCATTTAGTGATTGAGAAGATGTACTAAAAACAATTAATGTAGTTGATAAAAAAAATGTATCAAAAAGAAATTCTCTAATTTCATGATTTTTATTTTTAACTAAATATTTACTTACTTCTAGTTTAATATTTTGAGTATTACTTGTTTCCACAAATTACGGTGCATATATGAGTTTAGCAAAAAGTTACATATTTAAGTGAGAATTAGAAAATAAAGAACAAAGATTAATATCATCGGTAGAGGCTTCAAGCATTATAGAAAAATATGCTGAAGTAAAGACTAAAGAAATTGAGTCAAAATTATTAGAGGAAGAGTCTGCTCTTTCTATAAAAAAATTAATAAAAACTCAAGATAAAGAAAATTTGAAATTAAATATTGAAATAACTCCTTATGAAAATAGAATAGTTATTCCAAAAATTTGAAAAAATATACCACTAATAGATATAAAAAACAGAAATATTGACTGACAAAAAGAGTTAAATAATATTTTTATGAAAGAATTAGAAAAATGAGTTATTAGATATCCTGGTAGTGCAATACCAGGAAAAGATTGAACTACTTTTATATTTTGACATTCATCTAATTTTCCATGGATAAAATGAGATTACAATGATGTTTTTGCTCTTCTAGATAAAGTAGTATATGATGATGAAATAATGGTATATTACTGACAAAAAAAATATGTATATAAAATAAGAGAAAAAAAAGTAATTACACCTGGCGATGTTTCAATTTTGGAAAGAAATAAGAAAAAATCAGAAATTACTCTGATGACTTGTCGGCCAATTTGAACAACAATTAATAGGTTGATTGTTATTTGAGAATTAGTAGAAAAAATTAATTAGAAAATTATGCTTTGATTTCAATACCAATATATATCATTATATGATATAATAAATAATACGAAATTATTATCGGAATACTCAATTATAGAGTATTTCATTTTAATCATTTTTATTAGTTTCATAATATTTATTATTTACTATGTTATACCAGCGATTAATATTTATATGAATTATAATAAAGTAGAAAAAGAAAAAATAAATAGAAAAAAATTTATAAAACAAATTGCTATGCAAAAAGATATAAATGATGAAATAGAAAAAGAATTAAATATTTGATAGAATATAAAATTAGTTTAATTAGTAAAAAAACATCATTTAAAAATGATGTTTTTTTAAAATAATATAATAATATTTGTTATTTTAAAAAAATTATATTATAATTTATTATATCTTATTATTTAATCACTTATTCTTATGAAAAAGTATTTCAAAGATCTATTTAGAACTACTTCAATTATTGCCATTTGAATTATTATTAGTGTTTGAAGTCTAGCTGTTTTTGCTGCTATTACTTGGCCAAACAATAACCCAGCACTACAACCTGCCTGATGATTATTTCAAACCTATTTTGATAAAATCTTTAAGAAGTGTGATGACTGAAAAGTTTTACAATGATATGATCCAATAACTAAAAGTCCTATCTGTGTAGTATGAGGTGGTTGAAAAACTGAAGTTTTTCATGTTTGGCATAATAATTTCAATGTAGCCTGATTTGAAGCAACTAATCCAAGAATTCAAGTTGCATATGACAATGATAATAAGACAAAATATAGAAAAAGCCTTTGGGGAAAAACAGGACAACAAATATGTGAAGAAGTTGATCCAGAAAGTAGTTGTGTTTGAGTTAAAGATGTAATAGATAGTACTGGACTTAGTGCTGCATCATGTACAGATTACGAAGATAGACAAAATCGTCCAGAAAATTCATTTCATGAAGATGTTGTTTATTGTATTACTAATGGTTGAACAAGTTGAAATAATGATATTTGAATTCGGACAAATCTAACAACAAGTAGAAGTCTCAATACAACTTATACAAATAATACTTGACATTCTATGATGGTTTCTGCATGAACACTAGGAAATACTCGTTGTGCAATTAGTTTTACAATAGATGGCATTTCCAAAATATGATATAGTGTTGTAAATGATTCTATAGGAAATGCTGTATGTAATACAAATGTTATAATCCCAGTAGGTTCTACTTACTCAGCTTCTAATGATGCTCATACAGATATAACACTTAAATTTTGGCATGAAATGAGATAACTATTCAAATATTTGTTATTTTAAAAAAATTATATTATAATTTATTATATCTTATTATTTAATTACTTATTCTTATGAAAAAATATTTCAAAGATCTATTTAGAACTACTTCAATTATTGCCATTTGAATTATTATTAGTGTTTGAAGTCTAGCTGTTTTTGCTGCTATTACTTGGCCAGGTAATAATCCAGCATGACAACCTACTTGATGATTATTTCAAACCTATTTTAACATTATTTTTGATAAATGTGATGATTGAGAAGTTTTACAATGATATGAAGCAACAACTAAAAAACCTATATGTAAGCCTTTATATGGGGAATGAGGTGGAAACCTAGATGTTTCTCTTGTTTTTCATTCAAGCTTTTCTTCTATAGTAGATAAAGTCAATAGAGATAGAGTGCAAAGTATATATGATGCTATTCCAACTGATAAAAAAGCTAGAATAGATATGAAACTTAAAACTTGACAACAAATGTGCTCAACAGCTTTTCCATGAAGTGTTTGTGTTGGTGCTTATGATTTAGATAGAGGTGAGGATGGATCAACTGACTTTGTGGCTGGTTGTACAGATTATGGTTATATTATGGGAAAAACAGATCCAAGTTTTGCTGAAGATGTTATTTACTGTTTAAAAGGTTGAATCTGAGACAAACGGGTAGATGTTCCACTTAATAATATTGATTACTATGACACAAATTGTGACTACCGTGTAAGAGTAATAGGTATAGACTGACATGCTAAAGCATTTGATTGAACAACAGGCTGGTTTTATGTATCAGTTCTAAACAATAAATTTTTAACAACAAGTTTTTTAGAGCCTTATGCATGGGGTGTCCCATATAGTAAAAAGAACCAATATGGATATAGGAATGCTAATGGGGTTTTTACACAAGGACATATCGTTGACAAAGTAGAAAAAAGATGTAATTAAGAAAATAAAATTATATCAAAAAAACTATAAATCTAAATGAAATTTAATTTTGTATATAAACATGTAAAAATTTGTTATTTTAAAAAAATTATATTATAATTTATTATATCTTATTATTTAATTACTTATTCTTATGAAAAAATATTTTAAAGATCTATTGAGGACTACTTCAATTATTATCATTTAAATTATTATTAGTGTTTGAAGTCTAGCTGTTTTTGCTGCTATTACTTGGCCAAGTAATAATCCAGCATGACAACCTGCTTGATGATTATTTCAAACCTATTTTAATAATATATTTAAACCATGTGATAGTTGAGAAATTTTAACTGGATATAACACAACAAGTAAATCCCCTATATGTAAATCTTTAGCGGACTTACCATGAAAGATGCCTGAGGTTTTTCATATGTATCATTATTATGACATCTATACTGGTGCTGATCCTGTTTTAAGAGATAAACTTATACAGAATTATGCTAATGATTCAACATTCTTGAAAGGACAAGTCAACTTTATAAAAGAAAAAAAAACAAATGGTGTTTATGTTCCAAAAACTGGTGAAGAGGTATGTAAAGAATTTGATCCAAATAGTAGTTGTATATGATCTCTTGACGTATCCGTTGACGGTGGCACAAATGATCATGTAATGTGATGTTGACCTATTCTTTTGGAGGGGCGGGATACGAAAGTAAACAGTTGGATGGATGATGTGGTTTATTGTATAAGATAATAATCTTTTTGCAGTGATAAAACATTATGAGCCATTTTAAAAAAGTGGCAACTAAGACTTCTCTTTTATCTACTATTTATTAATCTAATAACTTTGAAGTAGGTACAATTGGAGAATATCTCTTATTTTAAAAGTTTAAAATAAGTTAATAATTATTTTTTAAAATATGAATAAAAAAATCATAATATCAGTAATTGTTTCAATAATTTCGTTAATTGTCATTTTGACTATTGGAGTTAAATTATTAAATAATAAACCTGATATAAAAAATGAAATTATTTTTCCTAATAATGTTCCTAACAATGTTATAATAAATGAAGAAACTGATTTAATAAATGGAGATAACAAAGACATTGATTTAGTACAAAATGAAAATATTGATGATTCTTTAGAAAATAAAGATGAAGTAAATAATATAGTGAAAAATAATGAAACATCTGATGAAGAACTAAAAATAGAGAAGAAAAATATAGAAATTATAAATGATGCTTGAAAAAATGGGAATATAAGTACTTGTTATACAATAACAAACAAAGATTTAAAAAACAAATGTTTGGATAATGGTTATTTATATAAAGCTTCTATAGAAAAAAATCCGAAGTATTGTGGTAATGTCTCTGATAAATACTCTAAAGATAGATGTTATGATAATATCTATTATACTAATTGAGTAAATAATTTAGACAAAAGTAGTTGTCTAAAAATAATTAATATAGAAGATAAAAAAAAGTGTTTATCAGAAGTAGTAATTATTAATGTAGAAAATGATAATGATTCAAATCTAAATGATTGTAATATTTTAACATGAACTGATAAAACATATTGTATAAATGAGGTAAAAAATAGAAAAGACTTATCAATACTAAGTAATTCAATAGATTCAAAAGATCTAAATTGATGTAATGACATTAATAACACAAGTCTAAAAAATAGTTGTTTAGACACATTAAATTTCGAAAAAGCTACTTCAAGTAATGACTCTACCCTATGTAAATTAATTAGCAATTTATCAAAAAAACAACAATGTGAAAATTCTATATCAAATATGAATGATATGAATTTATTAAAAAAGGCACTTGTTGATATTAATATTGATCTATGCAAAAAAATTACAGCAGATGAATTATTTGTTCAATGTAAAGATACTATTAATCTTAAATTAGCTGTTACTAAAAAAGATTTAAATTTGTGTAAACAAATAAAAACACAAAGTTTAAACAATGAATGTACTTGATATTTTAAATAATTATAAAAAATATGAAAAAAATAATTACATATATAATGTTTGTTATAGTATTTTCTATATTTCAAACAACATATTCAGCAGGGCTAGATCCAGAAATATTACTTACATGAAGTGTGCTAAACAGCTGATCTTGATGAAAACTAGTATTTCCAAATGATGCATTAAATGGGGTAAAAATAATAACTAGTTGATATGATTTAGTAAATTGAACATGAGATTTTAAAATCAAATGAAATTTTTGGTTAAAAGAACTTTCAAGTACTAATAGTGGTAGTTTTTGATGGGTAAGCTTCGATATTTGAAATAATATTTTTTTTAACTGAAGTACTTGACCTAAAGTTTCCCCAGTAATCTTAAAAAATTTATGAACAAATAAATTCAGATTTGAATGATATGCTTGGTCAAATACATCTGGTTGGATTTATTTCTGAGATACTTGAATTACTTGAAGTTGAAGTGTAATATATGATAGAGCTCTTTGAAAAATTAATTGATGTTGACGGAGCCAAAATATTTGATGGGTGTGCATAAGCAATATAACATTAAATACTACTATTACAGAAATCCCATCACCAGAGATCCAAGCATTGGATATCAAACCTTTTGCTGCTACAGATAGTAAATCATTAACTCTTCCAAGTAGTATAAAAAGTATAATAATAGATAAATGGGATGGAAATACAAAAGAATACGATACAAGTTCATTTTCACATGATTTCAGAAAAGCAAAAGATTATAAATATAAACTTACTGATTTTTCATGAAGTACATCTGAAGAGTTCGTTATTACTGTTGTATCAAATGTTCCTTCAGAAACATTAGATACCAATAATATTTGAGTATCTGATGCTACAGAAATAAATACATGATGAACAGGTAGTGTAGTTTGAGATTGAAATCAATCACACAATGTAAACATCACATTAAGAGATACTTATTGAAACATAATCAATAATAAAACTTGAATTAAAAATGTAGTTGTAGAAATCTGATTTGAAAACACTGTCGATAAAGATCAGGTAACAAATAATAATTCTTGAGATGCTATTACTTATGAAAGTGATGATTTTTGAAATATTTCTTGAAATACATGAACTTGATACCAGGTTGATGGTATATATAATGTAAATATTAAATCATATGCTCCAACTAAAGAATGATATATTTATACAACAGATAATAATAGAATTAAAATTAATAAATTAAAAGTGACAGTAGAAAGTTTAAGTTGAAGTTTAGATTGAACTATTTGAGATTGAATTTCAGGTTTCATTATTCCTGAAAATTACCTTAAATTTTCACCTGCAGTAAGAGTAACTAATATAACTAATAGTACAAGTTCTGAATTTATTAAAGATGTAGAAACTACTTTTACTTGAACAATTAATATAAATAAAACTTGAGTGGAATCTATTGGAAATATAAAAATACATCATAAATTAGATGTATTAAGTTGAGCTCTCATAAATAATTCTAATATTAGTTTTCAAGATATTGAAAAAACTAACTTAGAAACATCTTGTGTTTGATATTTAGTACCTGCTCCGACTAATATTTACAATACTGGATCCATTATATGTTATCCTAATACTTCTTCAAATATTTTAAAAACTAACACTTCAGTTTTTACTTCTAGTGGAAGTTATGCTGACTGATTCAAAGCAACTCCAAAAGTAGTAATAGAATGAATAAATAATTTTGATATGGGTTATAGTAGTACTGTACAATATGAAATATCTGGTAGTACAATAAAATATGATTCATTTGAAAGAACAATACCAAATACTTATATTCCTGAAATGCCCTCATGGGAAATCAAACCTTTTGCTACTACACATAATAAATCATTAACTCTGCCAAGTGATATAGCAAAAATAGAGGTAGAAAACTGGGATACAACTGCTAAAATGACTTATACTACAAGTTCATTTTCACACGATTTCAGAAAAGCAAAAGATTATGAATATATACTTACTGATATTTATTGAAATGAATCTGTTCCAATGAAAGTTACTGTTGTATCAAATGTTCCTTCAAAAACATTAGATGCTAATAATATTTGATGATGATTAACACATGCTACAGAAATAAATACGAGTTTGGCAAATAGCATAATTTGAGATTGAGAACAATCTCACAACATAAAAATAACATTAAGAGATACTTATTGAAACATAATTAAAAATGAAGATTTGATTAAAAATGTTGAAGTAGAAATCTCATTAATAAACACTGTCGATAAAGATCAAGTAGCAAATAGTGATGATTGAGATGCTATTAGATATAAAAATGATAATGATTTTTGACTTAATTGGTTAACACATAATACATGAACTTGATACAAATCTGATGGTATATATAATGTTAATATTCAATCATATGCTCCAACTACAGAATGATATGATTATACAACAGTTAATAATGACATTAAAATAGATAAATTAAAAGTAACAGTAACAAGTCTAAGTTGAAGTTTAACTTCAGTCTGAGAATGAACAGTAGAATTCACTCCCCCTGAAGGTAAATTTAAATTTACACCTGCAGTAAGAGTGACTAATCTAACTAATGATACAGATTTTAATTTAAGTAGAGATATCGAAACTACTTTTACTTGAACTATTTCTGTTAATAAAGGCCTAAATTCATGAATAATTAAAAATATAAATATACATCATAAATTAGATGTATTAAGTTGATCTATCATAAAAAATTATTATATGAGTTTTCAAGATATTCAAGAAACCAACTGAGCTAAATCTTGTATTTGATATATAAAACCAAATCTAGATAACACAGACTTTACTTATGATTATACAGATGCTAAATGTTATCCATTTACAGAAACATACTCAAATATTTTAAAAATTTACAACTCAGATTTTAATACTTCTCAAACTTTTGATGACTGATTTAAAACAACACTAAAAATGGTATTAGCATGAATTAATATTTTTGATATAGCTTACAATAGTACTATAGAATATGATATATGACTTGAAAAAATAAAATATAATTCATATAAAAATGATTATAAAAATTTAACAAATAATCAGATAAAAATAGCTTGAATCGTAAATCAAACAGAAAAAGATTCTTGAATTATTTCAAGTGATAATATAACCTATGTATGAAATTTATCAAAAACTGAACTATTAAATCAAGTTAAGATAAATGCTAATGCATATAAGAAAATATGAAATAAAATAGTAGATTGAGTTTCATACAATACAGGGAATTATTTATTAGAGAATTGGCCTACTTGAGTAAATACAATAATTGTTGATTGAGCAAATTTAACTATTACTAAAGATATTTCTAAAGTTCCATGACAAGTAAAAACTATAATTGTACTAAAAAATGATGATTCTACAAAGTGAGACATATATATAAAAGATAATGTTCAATATATATGAGCTACCTTAATTACCTTTAAAAGTATTATTTCTTGAGACAGTATTGTTTATTATACAGATACATGATATGCGAAAAATCAATTATTTATAAAATGAACTATTGTATCTTATAATACTATTTGAAGTTCTAGTTTAGCTATTCCGAAATGTCCTTATTATATAAAAAATGGTTGTAATTTCCAAACAGCAAAGAGATATGATTTAAATAATTTTAGGTCCTATAATACTCATAACTGATGAACATCTTTATGATGATATCCTTCTGTTGATTTAGATAAAAAATGATATAAAGATGCACCTATAATAATAGAATATGATTCTGATATACAAAAAAATCCACCTAAAATATTAATTAATAATAAATAATTAATTAATCTTATAACCCATCCTTGAATTCCTCCCTAATTTTAGGGAGGAAATTCAAAGGGGGGTTATATTTTTTTTCATAAACAAATTATGTATTCTTCATGACTACTATCTCTACAAGCTTGTGGTTTATATGTTTTCATATCATTAAATCTATTTTTAATTTGATTCACTAATTCATTAAAATCTTCTCATTTAAATACTTTTAGTAACATATTTCATCATTTTTTCAAAAATCTATCACTAAATTTACATATTTCTATATTTAATTCCACTGAAGCATATTGATCAACATCAAATCTACCAGTAGTATTTGGTGCAATATCTGATGTAATTAAGTCAAATTGATCATCTCATACCTTATTAATAACTTGTTCACTTAATTTATCATAATCAAATATGCTACAAACTATTGTAGAAACATTCGGATAAGAAAACTGTTTACATTCTTGAATATCTACTCAAATAATAGTTTTTTCTTTTACTATCTGATGAATTGCCTGTAAAAAACTTCCAGGGGCACATCATATATCTATTACTGAATAATCAGGTTTGATTAAATCAAACCTTTCTTGTATTTCAAATAATTTGTACACACTTCTAGCCCTATATCAAGCTTTTTTTGCTTTGATCGCATATTCATCATTTACCACAAAACTACCTCTATGTACATTTTTCTTTCTATGAAATCATGTTTTTATAATATCCTTTTTATTTAATTCTCTATTTCTTTTTGCCATAATTATTTTTGTTTATAAAATTCTGCAATTGTTAAATTATTATCTTTTAAATATGTAGATAATTCTTCTCATAAATATCTCCAGTGCCAAGGCTCAATCTCATATCAATCAATTTCTAATCATTTCTGATAAGTATTATGAAATCCAAAGGCATTAGCATTATCACTTAACCATTTATAATATCTTTGTAATTTTTTATTATTTTTCCATTCATAATTTGTAGAAACTTCCCATAAATCCATGGCCAAACCTGATTGATGTTCACTATAACCTGCTTTTGCACATAAATTATCTGGACAGCCTCTATTTTTGATTCATACCTGATAATTATAAGATCTGTATGCACTTACAACTACCATTTTTTCTCAAAACTCCTCATAAAATTTATTTGCCATTAACTGTAAATTATCATTTACTATTTTTCTTAATTGTTGAGTCTTTCATTTTATATCAAATACTACATTTGAAGAAATATTCACTAAATCGTTTGGACTGAATGATTTATTATTAAAGCTCTTATTAGAGGTTACAAATTTTTGTAATGAATTGTCAGTATCAAAATCTAGTAAAAATATATAATCTTGTTTTTCTATATTAACTCTAACTATTTCAGAAACTAAATGTTCTTTTTCTATTCTTTTTATATTTAAATCATGATTTATTATATCAATTGCTAATTTATTATTATAAATAAATTTTAAAATCACAATAATATAAACAACAAGTGTAATTAAAACAATAATTAAAATTAATTTTAATTTATTATTGTTTAATTTATTAAGTATTTTTTTCATATCAATTCTTAGTTAAACTAATTTCAAATTATCTCATTTATTCATATTTTAAACTCATAATCATCTTCTTGAATATTTTTGGCTTTAATAAGTTCATCTATGGTCTGCTTTTCATCTAAAATTTTATCATAAGAATCAGAGTACATTTTATCTATTTCTACAATTGAAGAATAAAAAACATTTAACAACCAAAAAACATATGTAATAAGCAATACAATAATTATATGTTTTAATCTAATATATGCAAACCTGTTACCTAGAGTATTTTCGATATTTACCATAAATACATTTAGTTAGTAACTAAAAATCAATTTCAAACCTATTTTCAATTCACATTAATATATCTATAACTACTTTTCATATATCATCTAAATTTGTTATTTTTTCTTCATTAATATTAATTTCTATTTCTGAATTATTATGAAAATCTGTATAAACTATTTTTGGATTTATTATATATATTCGTTTTCATTTCATCTCATTTTTTAATGCTCCTGCAAATCATCTCAAACCAAATTTTGATGCCTGATAAACAGCTGCATATTTCATGAATTTTTTTGAAATAATACTCCCTATAAATATTATTTTTGCTTTTTCTTTCAAAAATGGTTCCAATTCTTTTAATAAAATAATTGGAGATAAAAGATTTAAATTTATTATTTCTTCATACTTTTTATTTAATCATTTTTCAAATTTTCAAAAATGTCATACTCATGCATTAATAATTATACAATCTAATTTTTTATTTGATTGTTCTAAATAATTAAGTATTTTGTTAAAAAACTCAAATTTTGTTAAATCTATGTTAAATTCTGTAAATCATATTCAACCATTTTTTGTTCTAGAAATTCAAATAACTTCATTTTCATTTTTTAATTCTTGAAGCAAATAACTTCAAATTCATCTAGATGTTCATGTAATCAGTATATTTTTTTTCATCTTTTCTAACTTTCTAAACAAAGTATACATTTATTATCCAAATCTTTAAACATTTTGTAAAATGTTTCCCTAACTTTTTTTGATTCTCTGTAAAATCAATCAGTTCATAAATCAAGCATATGTAATATATCCAAATTTGGATATTTTAAAAGTATTTTATTATAATCTTTTTTTGTATACAATAATCATGAAGCAAAGGTAGAATTTATTTTACTAAAATTTATTTTATCTTTTAATTGATCTATAAAATCCTCATAAATTATTTCATAATTTTTTACTGGTAATAGAGGTAAAAATCTGATTCAAACCTTAAATCACAATTCTAATAATTTATTTATAGCTTCTATTCTAGCTTCTAAATTTGAAGTTCATTTCTCATATTTATTTATGAGTACTTGTGGATTTAATGAAAATGAAATTTCTGTATTTTTTGGTACAAATCATAAATCAAGCAATGGTTTTATATTTGCTGATTTTGTCCTAATTTCCATCATAACATTTTGATACCTTTCAAAAAATGGTATAAATTCATTACAAAATCAACTAATTAAGTCCATTCATAATATATCTGAATAATCTGAAGAATAAAACCAAACACCCCTCTCAATCTCCCCCCGTGGGAGAGAAGAAGCTACAATTTTTTCATCTATCTCCTTTTTTATATCTTCGTAATTTACAAAAATTACAATATTTTCATTTTTAAAAGCTCATTTCAAATAACAATAGCTACAATCAAAAACACAATTTAAACTAGTTTTAAAAAAATATGAATAATTTGAGTGTCAATAACAAGCAGGAGTTTCTGAAACAATATTTGAGTTTAATTTTGCGACAACTAATGTTTTTTGTGAATTAATATTTGTATAACTTTTGTCAAAGATATTTTTATAGTTATCAATATAAATAACCTTAGAATTTGAAAAATTCTCAAGTATTTTTTTTGTTTGTGGATAATCTTTTGCTTGTTTCTCTATATAAATTAACATAATATGTTGTTATGAATAATAAATTAATGGAAAAAATTTATTCTGATATCTCTAATCCCTCCCCCTGCGGGTACTCCCTTTGAAAAAGGGAGAAATTAAATTTCTTCCATTTTTTAAGAAATTGTAATATTCAATAGAATATGTCATAATATACATACGAGATTTCTCCCTTTTTCAAAGGGAGCGCCCCGAAGGAAGTACTCTTGGGGAGTACCCGCAGGGGGAGGGATTCTTACCTCACCAAAAATCCTTCTAAAAAAACTTCTAAATTTTTCAAAAAATCTTTCTTCTTTAATTCTTTATTTTGTTCAAAATAATTTTCAAAATCTTCTCAAATTATAGCAAAATATCTATGATAAAATCTTTTAAATATTTCTGTTTGCGAAAATGTAAATCAAAAATAAGTTTTATATTTTTCAAAAATTTCTTTTTCATTTTTAACTCTTTGAAAAGAAAATATATTCTCCAAATATTTATATATTTCTACAAAAAGTAGTTTATAATCTATATTATTTTTTAATTTTTGGAATGCCCTTTCATAATTAAAAATTTTTGTTTCTACTCATATTTTATCAACTGGAACTTTTAGAATAATTCTAGATATACTGAAATTATCACAAACTTTTTCGAAACCATAAGATTCCATATCTACATATTTTTCTCATATCAATTCTTTTTCATCATAAATTATTTTTTCACTACTTGCTATACTTTCCAATTCTCAAAAATCTATTATGTGTGGAACTATTAATTCTTTGTTATTAGCTAAATTTAATATTCTTGCTACTTGAATTAATTGAGCTACTCCTTTCTCCCTTGGGGGGAAAGGTTGGGATAGGGGGATATGCCCACAAACTCAAATATTTATTACAAAATCAAAATCTTTGTTTTGTTCCAAATATTTAGTTAAATTCAAAATCATGTTATAATTCCCTATTCATGTAGTAAAAAAAATGGTTTTTATATTTCTCAATTCAAGATTTTTTATTTCTTCTTTTATAATATTTAATTCTTGCGATAATGCTCAGACTACTAATATTTTATACATTTAGTTATTGTTAATTTTATATTTTTAATGCATTTTTAGCTTCTTCATATCACTTATTTACAAGTATATCTAATTTATCAAAAGCGTATAATTCTATTCATGAAACATCAGGCTTAATTATTATTACATTTTTTCAAGGGGTTTTTATAGATGATTCTTCATTTTTTTCCATCATAAGCAAAAAAGCTCTCTGTAATATCTGAAAATTTAAATTAAAAAATCACACATGTAAATCAAATCATAATATATTTCTTTTAGTTTTCAACTCTCAAATTATATTATTTATAACACTTACTGCTATTACATTTTTTCAGTCTAAAACTTCAATCGGTAAATTACTTAATACTCCCCCATCTACATAATTATTATTTAAATATTTATAAGGTCTAAGTATTCATGGTAAACTTATACTTGCTCTGATAGCATCCACTATTTTTCATTTTTCAAATACTTTTTTCTCTCCTGTCTCTATATTTGTTGCTACAATTTTTAATTTTATACTCAAATCTTCGATCTTTGTATCTCAAAATACCTCTTGCAATTTTTTATATATTTTTTCTCATTTTATTAATCAATTTTTTAAATCAATATCAACTTGTTTAAAAAAATTTATTTTTTTTGTGAATTCTATCATAAAATCACTTGTTTTTCAAATAGCATAAAAAGCTGCAACAATAGATCACATTGAAGTTCAAGATATTTCATTTATTCTTATATCTTTTTCTTCTAAGCATTTTATAACTCATATATGTGCTAATCATAAAGCAGATCATCATCACAATGCTAGACTATAAGGTTTTTTCATATAATTTTATTATTAAAGTGTATTTGTAATATAATAAAAGAAATATTTAAAATACAAATATTTTTTTTATAGGCATAATCTAAATTTTGGTGGAGATAATAAATAATATAGATATAATAAAAATATTACTTAGGTTTTAATCCACCAAAATTTAGATTATGCCAAAAAATTGTATTTATTGCTGAGTAGTTACAATTTTTGGTAACTACTCAGCAACGAAATTTTAGCTTGACAGAAAAGTGCAAGAAATAAAAACAATACTTTAAATAAGGTAAACAAGATGATGTATAAAATTTTAAAATAAATTAAGAAAAAAATATAAAA
>Ga0247840_10006163_pt1 | contig 17496 bp, 17 predicted proteins | sample LaCruzMarch2015__FD_192404 | JGI IMG/M metagenome (GOLD analysis project Ga0247840, IMG submission 192404) | Freshwater microbial communities from meromictic Lake La Cruz, Castile-La Mancha, Spain - LaCruzMarch2015_17m | ecosystem: Environmental > Aquatic > Freshwater > Lake | place: Spain... | reverse complement strand
GTGAATTTGTCAATGGAGCAGAATCATGGATAAATCTCTCTTTTCTTAGAGCCAGGGAAAGACTTAATGGCATTGAGCATCTGGAAAGGGAAGTTGGAAATACCGATGCGACGGTGGTAAAGGACGTACCCAGGCCATCGGATCAACTCGTTACTTTAGCATTGTTTTTCCAGGATTATCTGCCTAAAAATGATAATTTTCGGGTTCACCTTAATTTCACCTTAGGCACAGGTTTACCTTATGGTCTTCAGGGTAATAACACGGTGTACAGAAATACATATCGTCTAAATCCATACCATAGAGTAGATATAGGTTTTTCATTTTTACTCTACGACAGAGAAAAAAAGTCACTTATTAAACCTGACCATTGGCTGAGGTTCAGTAAAAAAACATGGATCAGTTTAGAGGTATTCAACTTGCTTCAAGTTCAGAATCAAGCGGGGAATACCTGGATTAAAACGGTTTTTCTACAGCAGTATGCTATTCCTAACTACTTGACCAGTAGGAGGATAAATCTTAGATTCCGTTGCGAGTTTTAAGGACGGATTTTTTTATTTTGATTAAGAAGTAGGAAATCCAGAAAAAAGATTACTTTTGTGCTGTTAAAACCTACCTGGTTCCTTAGGGACGTAGGGTTGGCTGGCATTCACCACATAAATTTTGACAAGTGGCCGTAAAAATTAGACTTCAGCGTATGGGGAGAAAAAAATCTCCTTTTTACCACATCGTTATTGCAGATGCACGTGCTCCTCGTGATGGACGTTTCATCGAAAGAATTGGAAGTTACAATCCAATGACAAAACCAGCAACCATTGATATTGACCGCGATAAAGCTTTCGAATGGTTAAACAATGGCGCACAACCTACTGATACTGTTAATGCTATCTTAAGATTTAAGGGAGTTCTTTACAAGAAACACCTTATGAGGGGTGTTAAAAAAGGAGCACTTACCTTAGAGCAGGCAGACGAAAAACATACTTCCTGGGTTGAACAGAAAGAAGCAAAAATTGCGGATAGAGTGAGTCAGACCAAGAAAGAAATAATTGACTTCCATGCAATGGTGTCAGGTGTTGCTGCACCAAAAGTTTCTAAGAAAGTCATAGTAGAGGAAACTCCTGCAGAAGAAACCAACGAGGAAACTCCTGTAGCTGAATAAAATTCTCCTGGAGGAAATTTAATATCTTTTAACCTGGTAATGCTGAAAAATGCATTATCAGGTTTCCATTTAAAATGATGACCATGTACGAATTAAACGCGGAATACCTAACACAACTTGAAGAGCTTGCCGTGGGAATTCAAGATTCTCCCGCACTCGCTGCTTATCTTAATTCAGAAGAAGAGGTCGATTATAACGAACTAAAAAGTAATTTTGAGCCCTCTATTGCTGAAATTTATCAAGATGTAGCTCAAAATTCACCTTTGCAGTTAATTGCATTAGAGCAAGTTTTGATGGATCCTGTGTTTGAAGGTCTATTCTTACCTAAGTTACTTGGATACGTCGTTTTACGTGGAAATGTTAATAATGATTTTAAATATATCCGACCACAAGAACATTTCAAAGATTTAATCCTGGCTATTTCCAGCTCGCCTAATTTTGAGTTGTTAAGAAAAAGAATAGGTATGTCAGTCCAGGTAGGCTTTGCTTTATGCAGTGATATATGGATTACCAATGTTCTTGAATCTATTGAAAATAAAAGAGTTAAGCAGTTTTTTCAAAATCAGAAAAATGAAAAGTTTGTTCATTTAGCTGAAAGAAAATTAGCGTATTCAAGGTTTTTAAAGCAATTCCAAAACGATATTTTCCTTTCTGCTGAATTTCCTTCCACCACAGGGGAATTGGTTGTATTTTTTCCCCAACTGAAAAGATTCTTGTTGTCAAGGGTTGATAAGCCTTTACCTAATGAAAGTTTGATTACCCCACTTTCTGAGTTTGTTATAAACGAAGATTTCTGGGGAACGGTTGAGCATCAGGAAATCATGTTTATTTTTGGTCTGTTTTTTGAAACGCCAGAAATAGATAGAATTAATCTGCATAAAACCATCAACAAAATAAGAACAGATAAAACGGAGGTTTTTTCTCAGCGTTCTTTCTCCATCTTACTTGATTTGCACCAGGATGGACATGGTATTCTTAGTCCTGACGCAGATTTAAGATTATCGGCTATTCTTGATAAAACCATGAAGGATGAACTAGCCGCTTATTATACCGTAGTGGATAAAATTCATAAAGCTGGTTATACAAACGAATCTGTTCAAGAGGAAATTCGACAATTTCACTCAAAATATGATGGCTTATCTGAAATTAATGAGTGCCTAAGATTAACAGTCTCTCAATATTTTTTAAAATTAATAAAGAGTATAGAGGAACAGGATTATATGGAGTTTTTCGGTATTTTCACCCAGTTGTTCCCAACTTATCAGCAGATATTTAATAATCAGCACTTCAATATGAGGATTAGAGAAGCTGCTTTCGCTTATATTGATCGGTTACAAGATACTTTTCTCGATAAAAGAGGAAGAGATTATCAGGAAGTTAAGAAGTTCGTTGGACGTACTTTCGTTGAACTGGAATTTGTTACTGAAAAGGAGTTTGTTGAGCGGTTCAAGACAGTTAGGAAGCCTAAGGAGGTTTAATTTGGCAGGTTAAAAATGAATTATGACTAGGCTGGTAATCGTCTCCAATCGTTTGCCCGTAACTATTCAGAAGCAGGGCGATGTGTATGTTAGTTCAGCCAGTTCAGGCGGATTGGCTACCGGATTAAGTGCACTTCCCGATTCAATTGAGAAAATATGGGTGGGATGGCCGGGTTCTCACTTCAGTGAAGCAGAGGAACCATCTGTCACAAATCTCCTCCAACAAAAAGCTCTCATTCCTGTATTTTTGTCAGAAAAGGATATAGATACTTATTATTCAGGCTTTTGTAATCGTACCATTTGGCCGCATTTCCATTACTTTACTCAATACACTTCCTATAAAGAGGAATATTGGGATGCTTATGTAAAAATAAACAATAGGTTTGCACAGATTTTATCAAACTGCATAAAACCCGATGATACTGTTTGGATCCACGACTACCAGTTAATGTTATTACCAGGAATTCTTAGAAATAATTTTCCAAATTTATCCATTGGTTTTTTCCTACATATCCCCTTTCCGTCTTATGAAATTTTCAGAACCCTTCCTTGGCGTTCCGATTTACTTTTAGGTATTCTTGGAGCTGACCAGGTTGGTTTTCACACCTATGGCTACATGCGCCATTTCTTGAGCGCAGCATATAGAATTTGCGGTTTTGAACATCATATAGGTAAGGTAACTACTACAAACAGAGTGGTAAATGTTGATGTTTTTCCAATGGGCATAGATTATAATAAATATGCAGCCCTTCCCTCCGTTTCTGAATTGGCCGACGAAACAATGAATATTGGTAATCTTGGTAAGGGAAAAAAAATAATTATTTCATTAGATCGCTTAGATTATACAAAAGGTATTCCCCAAAGAATACAGGCATTTGCCCGTTTTTTAGATCTTCATCCAGAATATATTGGGCTCGTTACCCTTGTTTTAGTCGTTATTCCTTCTCGCTCTCAAGTTACTCAATATAGAGATTTAAAGAAGACGCTTAATACCCTGGTCAGCGAAGTAAATAGTACTTATGGCAGTTTTGGTTGGATACCTATCCATTATCTATACCGGAATTTGTTACATACCGAACTTTTAGCTCTTTATCAAGTGGCTGATATTGCGTTAATTACTCCATTGAGGGATGGAATGAATCTGGTGGCAAAAGAATATATAGCGAGTAAAAACGATACAGGTAAAGGCGTACTCATTCTCAGTGAAATGACAGGAGCTGCTACAGAACTTTCTGAAGCCATTTTGGTGAATCCACATGATACCTATGACATTGTAAAAGCTATAAAGTCTGCTTTAATTATGCCAGAACAAGAACAGGCATTCAGGCTTAAAAATATGCAGGCAAGGTTGAAAAAATACGCAGTGGATTATTGGGCAGCCAATTTTTTGAAGGAACTGGATAGACATCTCCATAATAGACGTCAGTTTCACATCAATAAATTAGAGGATGCAATTAAAACGGTAATCTTTGACTCGTATCAGAGGAGTAAAAAAAGATTAATTATCCTTGATTATGACGGTACGTTGATGCCTTTTCATGTGGATCCCCTGGCTGTTTTTCCAGACCACCATCTTATAGATTTATTATTAAGACTCACGCTGGATCAAAATAATAAGTTGGTTATAAATAGCGGGAGAGATAAACAAACTTTAGAAGATTGGTTGGGGCATTTGGGCATTGATTTCGCAGCGGAACATGGGGTTTGGTTAAAAGATTCAAAAGAGTGGCGAAGAACTCCAGGTTTGTCAAGCGATTGGAAAAATGACGTTAGAGCGGCCCTTGAAAATATTGTCGAGCGGACGCCCGGCTCATTTATTGAAGAAAAAGAGTTTTCAATTGCCTGGCATTATAGACAAATAGACAAAGATTTAGGGGAGAAACGGGTGAGAGAGTTCAGAGATGTACTCCTATATCTTACCGCAAATACAGAATTACATGTACTTGAAGGTAATAAAGTGGTGGAAGTCAAACATGCCGGGGTAACTAAAGGTAAAGCCACCTTAAATTGGTTGCAAATGGATGACTGGGATTTTATTTTAGCTATCGGTGATGATAAAACGGATGAAGATATGTTTAGAGTGCTACCCCCTGAAGCATTTTCAGTAAAAATTGGCATGGAAAATTCAGAAGCTAAATATCACTTGGTTAATACCCTGGAGGTACGCGATTTTCTTACTCAACTATCTCATTTGTAGAACCAGAAGGATAACTAAATTTGTAACCAATGCCTCGTATGGCATGGAAATGAACAGGTTCTCTTGTGTCCACTTCAAAATTACGGCGAAATTTTAAAATGAAATTATCTATAGTTCGGGTACTGGGATAAACATCGTAACCCCATACAGATTGTAAAATTTGTTGTCGCGAAACTACCTGGTTTTTCCTGTCGATAAGTAACTTTAAAAGCATGGCTTCTTTCTTTGTTAAGATAAATTTTCCTTCATTACCCATCGCTTCGAAGGTGATGAAATTTATCTGATTATTGCCAAAGGAAAAAACCGTTGCGGTATTTTCTGGTGTCCGCGCACTTCGTTTAAGTAAATTATTGATTCTTAAGAGTAACTCTTCAAAAACGAAGGGTTTTACAATATAATCATCCGCGCCATATTTCAGACCTTGTATCCGATCATTTGACCCTTCTTTTGCCGTTAAAAAAATAATGGGGGTTTGAAGATCACTTAATCTGATTTGCTCGCATACCTGAAATCCATCCATTTCGGGCAACATAACGTCTAATAATATGAGGTCGAAATGTTGACCAGCGGACAATTTGAGTGCATCACGACCATTTTCGGTGGCGACCACTTCAAAATTTTCGAGCTCAAGGTTCAATTTAACCAACTCTCTTATATTTTCCTCGTCTTCTACCAGAAGAATGCGCATTTTGAAAAGGGTTTTATTAGTTAAAAGGTAAGAAAATATTGAAAATAGTTCCCTTTGGCTGATTTGAAGAAACAGTTATGGTTCCGTTATGGGCTCTTACAATCTGGTCCACAATATATAAACCTAATCCTGTTCCTTTTGTTTTTCTTTGATCCTCATTTCCAACGCGATAAAATTTTTCAAATACCTTCTTTCTTTCACTTTGATCTATCCCGATACCCTTATCGGAAACCTCTATATTACATCGCTCATTGGTTGAAGTCAACCCAATATTTATTTCTGGTACACTGTCACTATATTTTACAGCATTTTCAAGTAAGTTAATAATTACAGAACGAATAGCTGAATAATCAGCAAGTATCTCAGGGATTTCCTGTATTAAATTAACTTTTATGATAGCGGAGGGAAATTTTTGTTTTAAGAGTTGAATGCATTCTTCGATTAAAATTTCTAAAGAAAATAATTCAGTATTAAGTTGATAAGTTGATTCTAATCTGGCAGAGAGAAGAAGATCGGAAACCAGATTGTTTAATCTATCGGTATCATTTATTCCATTTTTAAGTAAAACAAGCGACTGTTCCTCCGATAATTTCTTTCGTTGCAGCGTTTCAAATCCTAATCTTATAGAAGCAATAGGAGATTTCAACTCGTGGGTGATGGATAACAAGAAATTACTACTTTGTTTAGCAGCGAGTATCTCTTTATGGTAACCTCTATTTATAAAAACGATACCAATAAGCAGGCTTAACACGAAAACAGAAGCTTCGCCAAGAATCATCCATTCCTGACGTTTATAAGCATCTCTAAGTTCAATATGGAAGGAATTTTTTAGGAACTCCTCCTCATTTTTTATTTCATTTTTCGCAATTAAGCTTAGTTTTAATAGTTCATTTTTCGCTAAAAATGCGTCTCTGTTTTTAGTATGGAGAAGCACTGTCCACCAGCTAAAGGCCAGTAGCATGTAAAAAATAACCAAGTATGAAATGATACGCAACTGATTATTTAGCATACATTAAGTTAAAGTTCACTAAATACTTGATCCATGGCCCAATTGATTATCTCCGCTGCCTCATCTAATACTTCCATGGTATGTGCCGAACTGACAAAGCCTACTTCGTAGCCGGAAGGACCCATATAGACTCCTTTTTCAAGGAGGGCGGCATGTAACAGTTTAAAGAATTTCATGGAAGCGGGATCAATTTGATCAGCCCTTTTTATGGGCTCTGTACTAAAAGCTATCCAAAAAATAGAACCTACTTTGGGGAAGGTAACACTGTATTTGTTTTCTGTGGCGTGGTCAGTCAGGTTTTTTATAAAATGGTTGGTTTTATGATCCAGATCACAATAGAAATTGGGGGATAATAATTGATGGCAAGCGGCAAGTCCGGCGGCCATAGCGACAGGATTTCCTGAAAGGGTGCCTGCTTGATATACTGGTCCATCAGGTGAAATAAAAGCCATAAGTTCATTACTTCCGCCATACGCCCCGACGGGCATACCACCGCCAATGATTTTTCCGTAGGTAACTAAGTCAGGTTTAATGTCATAGTAACCCGCCGCACCAGCGAAATGCACCCTGAAGCCGGAAATTACTTCGTCAAAAAGAAGAAGTACCTTATGTTCTGTTGCTTTTTGTCTAAGATATTTCAGGAAAGAATAATCTTGCAGTAAAAGTCCATTATTGGCGGGAATAGGCTCTATGATTATACAGGCAATGTCATGGCCATATTTTTCCAGAGCTTCATCCAGTGCAGCCCGGTCATCTAAAGGAATTACCAATGTTTCAGCGGCGAAAGACGGTGGAATACCAGCAGAGGTTGATTCCCCAAAGGTAACCAGACCAGAGCCAGCTTTCACCAAAAGAGAGTCCAGGTGTCCATGATAGCAACCTTCAAATTTTAAAATTTTTGATCTTCCTGTAAACCCCCGGGCCAATCTGATGGCAGACATAACGGCTTCCGTACCAGAACTTACAAATCTTACTTTTTCTAAATAAGGATTATTTTTAACCAGTAATTCACCAAGTTCCAGCTCATTGAGGGTAGGGGTGCCAAAAGAAGTTCCCGAGGCAACTGCTTCATAAATTCTTTCTCTTATTTGTTCATTATTGTGTCCCAGAATTAACGGTCCCCACGAGGCGCAAAAGTCAATGTAGCGGTTGTCATCTTCGTCCCAAACATAGCATCCATCTCCCCGTTTCATGAAAAGGGGAGGGCCACTTACCGATTTAAAAGCCCTGACAGGGGAACTCACGCCGCCTGGAAAAACGGCTTTCGCTCTGGCAAATAGTTCAGCTGATTTTTCACGTCGTGGAAAAGAGATTGCTTCCTGCATAATATTTATTTGATGAAACGGGTTATTATAAAACAAATTTACGAAACGAATTACCGTTATTCCACTATATTTGTAAACATGACAAAATAATTACCATTTATGCAAATAGATCTTTATCCAATTATCCAACCTTTAATATCCAGCTATCATCGATTATACGTCTCTGGTTTAGGTACTTTTTCTGAAAAATACATTCCCGCTAAAGAAGATTCTATCAATGGAAAATTATTGCCTCCAGAAACGCTGATTCAATTTGAGCCAGGTGGAAACGGAGATAGTACGCTTTTTCATAATGAGGTAAAAAGAAGATTTTCAGTGGATGATGCTATGGCTTCAGAGGCTATCAGGCTTTTTTCTAAAAATATTCACGACGCTTTAGATTTACACAATAGTGTAGAATTACCCAACTTGGGCAGATTGTACTATGATGTGGAACATAAAATAGCCTTTGTACCCAGATTAAAAGTTTTTGAAAATGATTCCTTCGGTTTGCCCGAAGTGCCATTTGTTGAAAATTCACCAACTTATACTCAGGTACAGAAAGATTCAGGTACCAATATGATGCCCCCGGTACCACCGTCAAATCCAATGATGAAATTTGTTGTTTTTAGCCTTGTTTTTGTTTCTCTGGCCGTCGGTATTTATTTTATGGTTACTACCCCCTTCATAGAAAATAAGCTGGGCAAAGTTAAAGAAATGTTCGAGGCTTGGAATGACAATGCAAATGAGGAGAAAAAAAATATTGATCCTGTCGTAGATATAGTGGATTCAAGTGAGCAAGTGGTAGATTTTCCCGAAAAAGAAGAAGAGGTGGAACCGGTCATTAAGTCTGAACCAGTGAAAACGGAATCTGCTGAAAAAACGTCTTATGTTAAAATAGCGATTGGTGTATTCGGTAATCCTGATAATGCTGCCAGGGTAGTAGCTAAAATAGAAAAAGCAGGTTTTATTGCTTTTTCTGAAAAGGTTGGATCACTCACGAAAGTTGGTGTTAAACAGGAGTATAAGTCTGTAGCGGAAAAATTAGAAATTTTAGATAAAGTCAGATCCGAAATTGAAAAAACAGCCGTAATAATAAATTGATTTATCTGGTTATTTTTTTTGCGTATTTATCCTAGGAATCTATTTTTTACCTATATTTGCGCACGTTTAAAAAAAGTTCTTTTGACATGAAGGATTTAGTTCCCTATGATATTCGCCTGAAAGGCCTGAAAGATGGGGTTCACACATTTGATTTTACTTTCGACAGTGATTTTCTACCTTTTTTTGAAAATGCACCTGACGATATAGTAACTGGAAGTGTAAAGGTATTGTTAGAAAAAAGGGTTGGCTTGATTATCATGCAGTTTAACCTTAATGCTGAGTTACATGCACCTTGCGATCGATGTTTAGCAAATATTAAAATACCTCTTCAAAGCGACTATAAGCTATTGGTAAAGTCAATGGAACATCCAGAGGAAATAGAAAATGAAGATGTTATCGTTCTTCATCCCGAAACGCCTGTATGGAATGCAGCTCCTGTGATTTATGAAAATATTTTACTGGCTATACCAGTAATAAAAAGATATGATTGTGAGAGTGATTTAAATCCTCCTTGTGATATGGAAATGATTAAAATCCTTTCTCAGGGAATAGTTGACGAAACGCCTGAAGATGAAAATTTTTCCCCGTGGAAAATACTTCAAAATTGGGATAACAAAAAAAATTCTTAATTCCTGTTATTATTAAAATAACAGATAAACGTTGAAAAATGGCACATCCAAAGAGTAGAATTTCAAAGCAGCGTAAGCACAAGCGTCGTACGCACTATAAAGCAGAAGTTCCAACCCTTTCTACCTGTTCAGTAACAGGAGAAACCCATCTACGTCACCGTGCTTACACTGATGTAACTGGTAATCTTTATTATAGAGGTCGTTTATTTAGTGCTTCTGCGACAGAAGAATAAATAGTATCGTCTTCCTATTGAAAATCTGTTTCTATGAGTAAAACTATAGTAACAAGTAAAAATGCCCCCGCACCCATCGGTCCTTATAATCAGGCTGTTTGGTACGGGGATGTTTTATTTGTGTCCGGGCAGATTGCCTTAGATCCGGCGACGGGTGAATTAGTACTTGATTCTATTGAAATTGAAACAGACAGGGTGTTAAAGAACCTCGAGGGTATCCTGCACACGGCAGGATTAACCTTTGAAAATGTGCTTAAATGTTCTGTTTTTGTTACTGATATGAACGATTTTTCAAAAATAAATGTCGTTTACGGTAAGTATTTTAAGGAAGAAACGGCTCCCGCCAGAGAATTGGTGCAGGTCGCCGCGCTACCGCGATTCGTTCATGTGGAGATTTCACTCATTGCGGGTAGATAGTAATTATCTATTCGTTTCTTTTTTATTGTCTTAACTCTTATTGTGGCTACAAAAACAGTCCTTTCTTGTATCCAGCCTACGGGTGATATGCACTTCGGAAATTATTTCGGAGCTGTAAAAAATTGGGTAGATATTCAACAAAAATATGATTGTTTCTATGGCGTTGTAGATTATCATGCTATGACCATGCCCTACAATCCAAAACAGCTTCAGGAAAACACCTGGGAGCTTATTTTTAATTTAATAGCTGCTGGAGTTAAAACGGAGAATCTTTTTGTACAATCTCTCGTTCCTGAACATGCGGAATTATCGTGGATTTTAAATTGTTTTGCTTCCTATGGACAGCTTACCCGAATGACGCAGTTCAAAGATAAAACCCAGCAAGTAGAGGAGGGAAATGCTGACGGTTTTATTTCAGCGGGTTTATTAGATTATCCTGTTTTGCAGGCTGCTGATATACTCATTTACAAAGCCGATTTCGTCCCTGTTGGAAAAGATCAGGAACAACATCTGGAACTTACCAGAAATATAGCCCAGCGTTTTAATAATCAAGTTGGAGAAGAATATTTTGTGTTGCCAGAGCCTTTATTTACGGAAACACCTAAGGTGATGTCTCCCGCAGACCCTATGAAAAAAATGAGTAAGAGTGCAGGGGAAAAGCACTATATTCCTGTTTTCAGTACGCCGGAGAAAATTAAAAAACAGATTCGATCTGCTGTTACAGATACTGGTGATACGCCATCCGGAGAAATGTCCCAAGGTTTGATTAACTTGTTTGAACTGTTAAAAGCAGCAAACAAAATGGATCAGCACCATTCCTTAATGTCTGATTATCAGTTAGGTGTTCTTAAATATGTCCATCTTAAGGACACGGTTGCAGAGGCCTTAACAGAAATAAGTGTCGCAATGGTTGATCGTCGAAATCAACTGGATGAAAATAAAGAGGAAGTAAAGGAAATGATTAGAAATTCCTCCGCTGACATTAGAAAAGTGGCTCAAAAAACAATGAATGAAGTCAAATCCTTAGCGGGACTCATGAAACTTAAAATATAACGCTGAAACCATGAAAATAATTTGTATCGGACGTAATTATGGCGCTCATGCCAAGGAACTTCAAAATGCTGTTCCGGATGAGCCTATTGTTTTTATGAAGCCACCAACGGCTCTTTTAATAAACAATAAGCCTCTTTATTATCCTTCTTTTACAAATGATTTGCACTATGAGGTAGAGGTGATTATTAAAATCGGTAAAAATGGCAGACACATTGAACCTCAATTTGCTGCTGATTATATTGAGGAAATTGGGTTAGGTATCGATTTTACAGCCAGGGATATCCAGGCTAAACAAAAAGCGAAAGGATTGCCCTGGGAAATTGCCAAAGCATTTGATCATTCAGCTGTGTTAGGTAATTTTAAACCACTTTCTGCCTATCCAGATACTTCTGCTTTTGAATTCCAGTTGACGAAAAATGACGAATTAGTACAACAAGGTAATACAGCAGATTGTATTTTTTCTTTCGAAACCTTAATTGTTTACGTGTCAAAATATTTCAAGCTCCAAATGGGAGATTTAATTTATACAGGCACCCCGGCAGGGGTTGGACCTGTGGTCATTGGTGATAAGTTAGAAGGAAAAATGTTGACAAACGAAGGATGGGAATCTTTCTTTACCTGTAACATTAAATAATTATATTCCTATCTTTGATTATATTTTCAATCCATTATAAAATTTATACAAACCTGTAATATGGCTTATCTTTTCACTTCAGAATCAGTATCGGAAGGTCATCCGGATAAAGTGGCCGACCAAATATCTGATGCACTTGTTGATCATTTTCTTGCTTTTGACCCTCAATCGAAAGTTGCTTGTGAAACCTTAGTAACTACAGGTCAAGTTATTCTTGCCGGTGAGGTTAAATCAAAAGCATATCTTGATGTTCAACAAATTGCTCGTGATGTTATCAAACGTATTGGTTATACCAAGTCAGAATATATGTTTGAATCTAATTCTTGTGGCGTTCTTTCCGCTATTCATGAGCAATCGCCCGATATAAATCAAGGCGTCGAAAGAGCAAAGGATGAAGATCAGGGTGCAGGTGACCAAGGTATGATGTTTGGTTATGCTACTGAGGAAACGGAGCATTATATGCCTTTAGCGTTAGATTTGGCACACAGAATTTTATTAGAACTGGCGGAAATTCGCAAATCTGCGAAGGCAACTGATGCCATGAATTACCTCAGACCTGACGCAAAATCTCAGGTGACCATTGAGTACGATGATAACCATAAACCTATTCGCATCGATAGTATTGTTGTATCTACCCAACACGATGATTTCAATGAGAATGAACAAGTAATGTTAGAGAAAATTAAATCTGATGTTATCCAGTTACTTATTCCAAGAGTTAAAGCAAAATTAAAACCTGAATTACAGGCTTTATTTACTGATACCATAACCTATCACGTCAATCCTACGGGTAAGTTTGTTATTGGCGGACCTCATGGAGACACCGGATTAACAGGAAGAAAGATTATAGTTGATACCTACGGTGGCAAAGGTGCTCACGGTGGAGGTGCATTTAGTGGTAAAGATCCTTCAAAAGTGGATCGTTCTGCTGCTTATGCAACCAGGCATATTGCTAAAAATCTGGTGGCTGCGGGTGTTTGTAAAGAGGTTTTAGTGCAGGTTTCTTATGCGATAGGTGTAGCGAAGCCTACCAATATTTACATCAATACTTATGGAACGGCCAAAGTAGCTAAAACAGATGCTCAAATAGCAGATATAGTTTATAGCATTTTTGATATGCGACCTTATGCCATTGAACAACGATTGAAATTAAGAAATCCTATTTATAGTGACTCAGCAGCTTATGGTCACATGGGAAGAATTCCCGAGATTAAAACATTGACCTTCAAGGATGGCTCCGGTCAGCAAATTACAAAAGAGGTGGAACTTTTTACCTGGGAGAAACTAGATTATAAAGACCAGGTTAAAAAAGCCTTTTCTTTGTAATCATCACTTCCCCGTACCCTGAACGAGTACTACCAAAGTGTAAAACATAATTTTAAAATCCAGCGCAATAGATCTGTTTTCCAAATACAGGATATCATATTTAAGGCGCTGGATCATTTGATCCACATCAGACGCATAGCCATATTTTACTTGACCCCAGGAAGTTATGCCGGGTCTCACTTTTAACAGATGACGGTAATGTGGCGCCTGCTCCATAATCTTATCGATATAAAATTTCCGCTCAGGGCGTGGACCCACTAAACTCATTTCTCCAATGAGAACGTTCCAGAATTGAGGTAATTCATCAAGTCTCCACTTTCTCATGATGGCGCCAAAGGGCGTGCAACGGTTATCTTCATCTTTAGAAAGTTGGGGTCCACCGTTTTCGGCATTTTCATACATTGATCTAAATTTCAAAATAGTAAACGGCACCCCTCGCAAGCCAATTCTTTCTTGCCTGTAAAATACGGGCCCAATAGACGATTGCTTTACTTTTAGGGATAGATAGGCAAAGAGCGGAGCTAATAAAAGTAAAGAAACAAAGGAAACCAAAATATCCAGGACCCGCTTGAAGGCAATTTGCCAGGGAGGCATTATTTCCTGATTTATTTCAATGAGAGCTGTGCCAAATACCTGATTCATTTTTACCGTACCAAGCATAATATCATACATATCGGGAATAATTTTAACATGTAAAATGGGTCTGAAATCAAATAAGGCAGTTATAAGCTGTTTTAATAAATTGTGTTCCTGCGTTTGTATGGCAATAATGACTTCCTCAATTTGATATTCCTTAATAATACTGTCTAAGTCTTTTATATTTCCAAGGTATTTTAATTTGGTCTCTAAAGGAGACGTTTTTTCTTTGTTACTTCGTAAAAATCCAATAAAATGGTAGCCGTAGGAACGTTTTTGTGAAATGATTTCTTCATACAAAGCAAGTGCTTCCGTATTACCTCCAATAATGATGGTATTGAATTTCACCATTCCATGACGGATTCGTCGAGATGCTGCAGTTAATAAAAACATTCTGGTAACCACGGTAAGTATAAAATGAAAACTGAAAAGGGCTAGAAATGATTGATAGTAAGTGGTATAATTAGAAACAAAATCATCAAGTATCAAGGTGAAAAACAGGATTAAAACGCCAAAAAAGGAGAGAAAAAAGGTTCTTGACAGCGTTTTTAATCTGGAATGTCTGTGTATATCGCCATATTGATCAAACAAGGAATATACCAGAAACCAGCCAATGGGTATAATAATCAGTCCGTACCAGAAATTAATATCTTGAAAAATGACCGAAACGTTCTCTTCTTTTTCAATCATCATTTTTCTGTAAGCAAAAAAAAGGCCCCAAGCAATCATGGCACAAAAATAATCAGCCCATTTATAAATGAGGGTGTGATTATTCAGGTTCCTTTGTTTTGTTTTGCTCATTAAAAAGAAATTAGTTTGATATTGTCAAAATGAACATTGGCATTTTCCTTTCCCTCTGGTAACGCTGTATTAAAAATAACTCTGTAATAGAGCGATTTTCTTAAGGCAAGGGTGCTTCCTAAGTTAAAATATATCTTTTTCCAATCTGCTGATTCTTTAAATCCTGCAATAGGCACAATTATACCTGCTTCCTCGATATTTTCAGTATCATAAAATTGAACGCCAATAACGCAAGGTGCCTCCCCTTTATAATCCATCTCAAGATAAACCGGTTGACCTGGATTAAAGGTGTTTTTATATTTTGCGTTTGACCCCACGGTTACTATTGGCGCAGATTTGGATACCTGAATTTTTCCCGAAAATTTACCCTCAAAAACATTGTTGTCGCTATAAGGTAAGACCCTGTTTTCAGGTAATCCGCTGACTAGAAAAGAAAAAAAAGAGGAGTTATTTTCAAAATTTTCTATAAAATGAAATTTCGACGTCGATAAATAGCTGGTTTCCAGTTTTAAAGTATCTGTTTTTAAAGCTTTTAAATTAACTTTTACTTTGATTGGGTTGAAAAATGGATAATTCTCAGGCGTTGCTCCTATGCCATTTTCCTTTATGCCCGCTTGAATAGTTAAATTTTGTTCCCCATACAATAATAATGGAATTTTTGCCGGTAAGGGAAACATACCTAAAAAATCGGTGTCGTTAAATAACCAGATATCAGTAATTCTTTCTGAAGTACTTCCCTGATTTGCCTGGGTTTTTAAACGAAATTCGCTTATGTAAAGATAACTGGGGGTAGGTTCGTTTTGATTTAAAAAAGAACAGGACGAAAATGTCAGCAACAATAAAAAATAAAAAAGGACAAGTTTGTGTTTTAGTGATATCATTACATAAAATATTTTACAAAATTAACATGTATTAGGGTACTTTTGCACAAATAAAAACGACAACATCATGAAAAAAATATTTTTAGTAGCTTATCTTTTCGTACAAGCCAGTGTTTTTTCATTTTCCCTGGATTTGGAACTTAATCAATGGTACGATTTTACGGGCAAATTAGGTGACAAAAGTATTAAACTTTCTTTCTATACCCTAAAAGCTGGAAAACTTATTGGTAGTTATTGTTCCACAGCCAATGAACCCAAAGTACTTTTATCTGGCAATGTAAAAGGAAATGAAATTTATTTGACCGCCTCTTTAAATGGAAAAATCACCGATGAATTAATAGGTAAAATATTCACTGATGATCAAGACAGGCTTGAAGTAAGCTGGCAAAAAACACCTAAGGGTGTAAAAAGTATTTTTAAAGCTGTTTTATTATCCGTTACCGCGGGAACAGCTGATAAAAGATATTCCCATATTGTAGGTTCAGATGCGGCGGTGGAAGAATTTGTATCCGATGTAAAAAAATCTGTGTTGATGGGCGATAAAATATGGTTGGCTAATAACCTCTTCTACCCATTAAAGGTCAGAATTTCTGAAAAATTGACTTTGAACTTGAAGAATAAAAATCAGTTTTTATCGCATTACGATAAAATTTTCACGGTTGATTTTAAATCTGCACTAAGTAAAACGTTCTCTCATAACCATTTCAATAATTATCAAGGTGTTATGATTGGGGATGGGGAAATATGGATAAATAATGCATTAAATGCCACTGAAGCAAAACCTATGTTTCAGATTATTACTTTAAACCCCTAAATACAAAGGGTTGATTTTTCCATAGCGGCATTTTTTTTCGTTCCTTTGATGCATGAAAAAAGTAAAATATTTAATTGTTGGTCAAGGTATAGCTGGCACTGTGTTGGGGCACACTTTGGAAGATGAACACCTTGATTTCCATATTATTCATCATCGTCAATCGGGTGAATCCTCTTCCGTTGCAGCGGGTATTATCAATCCCATCACCGGAAAGTATTTTATAAAATCATGGCAGGTAGATACCTTAATACCCTACGCTGAAAAGAAATATTTTCAATGGGAAAAGAAGCTTAATAGCCATTTTTATTTTCCCCGAATTATTCTTAGGTCCCTTCATGGAGTATCAGAGCAAAATGATTGGCTTGCCAAAACAGCAGATCCTTCAGTGAAACATTATATTGCTGATTTTGTGGATGTTACCCCGTTTGACTGGATAAATAATGAACCGCTCGGTTATGGTCAAACCGTTGGTGGTGGTCAGGTTAAATGGCATGATTTTCTGACGCAATCGGAGGATTATTGGACTAAAAAGGGGGTGTACACTAAAGCATTATTTGATTATCAGGCTTTGGTAATTTCAGAAAATGGCGTTCAATACGGAGATATTTTTGCTGAACAAATTATTTTTTGTGAAGGGCATTTCATGTTACAAAATCCATGGTTTAAATTTTTACCATTAGACGGTGCTAAAGGCGAAGCGCTTTTAGTGCAAATAGATAAGGTTCATCTCGATATTATCATAAAACACAAGTTTTTTCTTTCTCCTTTTTCTGAAAATGTACTTTGGGCAGGAGCCACCAATAAATGGGAATTTTCTCATTTCCTGCCCGATGAAGATTCGGAAATCTTGCTCCATAGTGAGGTGGCTAAAATGATTCATCAAGAGTACGCTATATTAAAACATTTGGTGGGTATTCGGCCTACGGTTAAAGATAGAAGGCCTCTCATTGGTCGTCATCCCGTCCATTCCAGATTATTAATATTTAATGGGTTAGGAACAAAAGGAACCTCCCTCGCGCCGTATTGGGCGAATCATTTTGTTGAATTTTTATATAAAAATGGGGATTTAAGCAAAGAAGTTAGCATCAACAGGTTTAAAAATAAATAATCTAAACCTTTTCGTCGTTATCCATTTA
>Ga0247840_10006162_pt1 | contig 17498 bp, 22 predicted proteins | sample LaCruzMarch2015__FD_192404 | JGI IMG/M metagenome (GOLD analysis project Ga0247840, IMG submission 192404) | Freshwater microbial communities from meromictic Lake La Cruz, Castile-La Mancha, Spain - LaCruzMarch2015_17m | ecosystem: Environmental > Aquatic > Freshwater > Lake | place: Spain... | reverse complement strand
CCGGCGGGCCGCCACACCGTCATCACCAATGCAGTCACCACCGGCGGCCTGGTGCAGCCAAGCAATCTGCGGGAAGCCCGGTACAAGGTGCTGGATGGGGCGGTGTAGGATCGTGGCCGTCCAGGGGGTACGCCACCTTCCCCGTAAGAGCTGGTCCATCGGACAAACCCAACCGGACGTGCGAATTTCCCGGTTGCCAGGACGGCCACGGACCCATTATCGCGCTTTCCTCTTCCCGGATCAACTCCCGCTCTCCGCTCCGGCGCCCCAGGACCGTGGAGGGACCGTCTCCGGGGCGGATGTGCCCCGAAATCCATTAAACGGCGTTTTAAACGCCCCTGGCGCGGCTCCGGGGCCTTCCGCGCGCCCGGTTGCGCCCGACCGCCAATCGGCATAAGGTCGCTGCATTCCATCCCCTCCGTCTATCGCCCCAGGCCGGACACTGTCCGGGCTCCCGGACGCGGCGCGCCGTCCTAGCTTGGCCTCCTCAACACCGGGGCTGGCATGGACCATCACACCGTCACATCGCTGCATTCATCGGACCAGGTCGTCGCCATCGCCTCGGCCGGGCACGAGATCCCGTCCGGCGCGCCGGACTGGGTCAAGCTGCTGCCTTACGGCACCTTCGCGGGCCGTGACGGCCGTGGCCCCTATACCCTGGCCGGTCCCGCCTCGGCGTCCAAGGTGATCGCCGCCTCCACCGCCTATCAAAGGGGAGCGGACTACCCGGTCGATTATGAGCACCAGACCCAGATGGCCGCGAAAAACGGCCAGCCCGCTCCGGCCTCCGGCTGGATCAAGGAGTTGGAGGCCCGCGACGACGGCCTTTACGCCCGCGTCGACTGGACCGCCGCCGCCGCCCAGCGCATCGAGACCCGCGAATACCGCTACATCAGCCCGGCCTTCATCCACGACAAGGGCGGCCAGGTGCTGCGCATCGTCGGAGCTGGACTGGTGGCCCTGCCCAATCTTGAAATCCCGGCCCTGGCCGGACAGCAGGATCCCGCAACTCAAGGAGATTCCATGGATCCCATTCTCAAGGCCCTGCTTCGGGCCTTCGGGCTGGCCGAAACCGCCACGTCCGAGCAGATCGCCGCCCATGCCCAGGCCCTGGCCGAGGCCCATCAGGCGGCGCTCAAATTCCTCGGTCTGCCCGCCGCCACCCCGCCCGGTCAGGTCGCCACCGCCGCTCAAGGTCTGGTCGCCGGTCTGGCCAAGGCCATCGGCCTGGACGGCGAGGTCACCGTCGCCACCCTGGCCACCGCCGCCCAAGGCCTGGCCGACAAGGCCAAGGCCTCCGGTCAGGTCGACCTGACCAGATACGTCCCCATGGATGTCCACCTGGCGGTGGCTGGCCAACTGACCGCCTTGCAGGGCCAGACCTCCCAGTCCGAGGCGGTCCGGGAGGTGGATGCCGCCATCGAGGCGGGCAAGCTGACCCCCGCGCTCAAGGAGTGGGGCCTCGCCATGGCGTCCCAGTCCCTCGATGCCTTCCGGGGATACATCGCCAAGGCCCCGGTGCTGGTGGCCACCCACGCCCAGCGCTCGTCGGTCACCACCGGCCAGCCGCCCGCCACCGGCGGCCAGCAGCTCACCGCCGATGAGCTGGCGGTGGCCAGCCAGCTGGGGCTGACGCCCGAGCAGTTCGCCAAGGGCAAGGAGATCATCTGATGGCCGCACTCACCCAGGGACGGGACACCCCCGAACGGAGCGGCCTTGTCCGAGCCGTCAAGATCGATGCCAACGTCAAGATTCATCAGGGCGCCCTGGTGGTGCTGGCCAGCGGCTTCGCCAAGCCCGGCGCCACCGCCACCGGCCTGGTGGCCATCGGCCGGGCCGAGGAGAGCGTGGACAATACCGGCGGCGCCCAGGGTGCCAAGGATGTGCGGGTGAGGCCGGGCATCTTCCGTTTCGACAACTCCGCCTCCGGTGACGCCATCACCGCCGCCGAGATCGGCGCCGACTGCTATGTCGTCGACGATCATTCCGTCGCCAAGACCAGCGGCACCAACACCCGCTCGGTGGCGGGCAAGGTGTTCGACGTGGACGCCCTGGGCGTCTGGGTCAAGTTCTAGCCAGAGGGGATCCCCATGCGGACCACTATCCTGTCTTTCATCGGTCTTGCCCTGGTCATGGGCGTGGCCGTCCTGTTCGGACAACCCGCCGAAGCGGCCCAGTCCATCGCCCTGGGCGATCATGCCGGGGCCATCGCCTTCGGCGGCATCGTCATCAACGGGGCCAATCTCCGGAACCTTTACGTCGGCTTCAACAGCGCCTTCAAGGATGGCCTGGGCTCGGCACCGCCGCAGTCCTCCGTCGTCGCCATGACGGTGCCCAGCTCCACCAAGGAGGAGGACTACGGCTGGCTGGGCAAGTTCCCGAAGATGCGCGAATGGGTCGGCGACCGCGTCGTGCACGGCATCACCGCCCACGGCTACACCATCCGCAACAAGCCGTTCGAGCTGACCATCGGCGTGTCCCGCGAGGATATCTCCGACGACAATATCGGCATCTACACGCCCTTGTTCCGCAACATGGGCGAGTCGGTGGCGGCTTTGCCCGATGAACTGGTGTTCGGCCTGCTCAAGACCGGCTTCACCACCGACTGCTACGACAAGCAATACTTCTTCGACACCGACCACCCGGTGCTGGATGGCACCGGCCAGGTGGTTTCCGTCGCCAATACCGATGGCGGTTCCGGGACCCCCTGGTACCTGATGGATCTGTCGCGCTCCATCAAGCCGATCATCTTCCAGGAGCGTCAGAAGGCCAATTTCGTCGCCAAGGACAAGGAGACGGACGACAACGTCTTCGACCGCAAGGAGTACGTCTACGGCGTCGACAGCCGGTGCAACGTCGGCTTCGGCCTGTGGCAACTGGCCTGGGGTTCCAAGCAGACCCTGGACGCGGCCCATTACAAGGCTGCCCGCGAGGGGTTGCTGGGCATGGTCGGTGATCACGGCCGCCCGCTCGGCCTGCGCCCCACTCATCTGGTGGTGCCTCCGTCCCTGGAGGGCCAGGCCCTCGAAATCCTCAACGCCGAACGCAACGCCGCCGGTGCCACCAACGTCTATCGCAGCACGGCCCAACTGGTCGTGGTGCCGTGGCTGGCCTAAGGAGCAAACCCATGAAGGCCATCCGCATCATCGCCAAGGTCGACGGCGTCCGCCGTGCCGGGATCACCCATACCGGCATCCAGGATTATCCCCTGTCGACATTCACCAAGGCGCAGATCGATCAGTTGCGCGCCGAGCCCAAGCTGGTGATCCAGGACGTCGACCTGCCCGACGAACCCAAAACCTCCAAGGCCAAGGAACCCGACCCGTCCAAGTAACCTTCCTCCCGCTTGGACACCTTCCCCCGTGGCCCCTGGCCACGGGGGCCTCTTGAAGGACGAAGCCCGTGCCCCTCTATATCGCCCGATCCGATCTCGATCAGCGTTTCGGCCAGGCCCAGACGGCCCAGGCCGCCTGGCGCGACGGGCTGGACGTCGATCAGGTGATCGCCGCCGCCATCTCGGGGGCGGGCGAGATCATCGACGGCTATCTGGCGGGCGGCGGCTACGGCCTGCCGCTCGATCCCGCCCCGGCGCTGATCGCCGAGATCGCGCTGGACATCGCCTGGTACAAGCTGTGGACCGGCGCCATCCCCGACGACGTGGCCACCCGCTACAAGGACGCGCTGCGCCAACTGGTCGATATCCAGTCCGGTCGCCTGGTGCTCCAGGTGGCGGGCGCCGAGGTCCTGCCCGCCGACAGCGATTCCGAGGTGCTGCTGGATGCGCCGCCCCGGCCGTTGCAGGGCAACATGGGGGGCTACTGACATGACCGGCGCCAGTTTCCGCCTGGATGTCGAGACCGTCAGCTTGCGCCGCCTCGGCCCGGCTTTTTCCGAGCTGATGCTGCGCATGGGCGATCTGTCGCGGCCCATGGACGAGATCGGCGCCGCCCTGGTGGATTCCACCCATCATCGCTTCACCACCGGCATCGGCCCCGGCGGGCGTCCCTGGGACGTTTCGCGCCGCGCCGCCGACGAAGGCGGCAAGACCCTGGTGGACAGGCGCCACCTGGAAGACTCCATCACCCACCGCCCCACCCACAATTCGGTCGAGGTCGGCACCAATCTGATCTATGCGGGCATCCACCAGTTCGGCGGCACCATCAAGGGCAAGGACGGCGGCAAGCTGACCTTCCGGGCCGGGGGTGGCTGGATGTCGGTGGATCAGGTGGAGATCCCGGCGCGGCCCTATCTCGGTGTCGATGACGCCGATTCCGACGAGATCGAGGCCATCATCGACGACTGGCTGCTGGGGGCTTTGCCCGCATGATCGACGCCATCATCGCCGCCGCCATCGCCCATATTGCCGCCCGCCAGGGTGTCGCCGCGCCGCTGGGCTATGCCATCCCCCGCATCGAGCCCTTCGACGGCCAGGTCAACGAGGCCCAGATGGCGAGCCTGATGCAGGTGACCCCGGCGGTGTTCGTCGCCTTCAGCCGGGGCAGCGGCGTCGAACAGGGCGAGCGCCGCAAATGGTCGGCCACCCTCAGCCTGATCGTGGTGACCCGCAACCTGTCCACCCCGGCCGCCGCCCGCGCGGGCCGAGGCGACGAGATCGGCGCCCATCGCATCGCCGAGGATCTGGCGCTGCTGTTCGAGCGCCAGCGCCTGGGCCTGGAGATCGACGAGATCGAGCCGGTGGAGATCAGTCCCATCATCCCCGGCTGGGCGCGGACCCAGAAGGCCGCCGTGGTCGGCCTGACCTGCAAGACCGGCTATGCCGTGGCCCTGCCCGGCGCCGGTCCGGACGAGTTGGACGACTTCCTGCGCGCCCGCTTCGACCTCGACCTGTCCGGCGACGGCCAGGCCGACTCCTCCCTCACCATCGACACGAGGACCAGCTGATGGCCGACACCCTGTACGTCATCCCCAACAAGGGGCTGCGCATCCCCGACCCGGCCACCGGCCGCGACCTGCCCGAGACCGGGGACCAGGTGACGCCCAGCCGCTACTGGCGCCAGCGCCTCAAGGACGGCGACGTCACCATCGCCGTCGCCGACACCGCGCCCGCCATCGAGGCGGGCCGCAAGAAGAAGGAGGTCTGATCCATGGGCCGCATCGCCTTTCGCCAGATCCCCATGACCTGGCGTGTGCCGGGGGTCAATGTCGAGTTCGACTGGACTGCCGCCAACCGCGGACTGGTCCGCTCGCTCCAGCGCCTGCTGATCATGGCGCTCCATCCCGGCGGCGGTTTCCCGGCGGCGCTCGACACCCCGATCCTGATCGAGTCTTACGACCACGCCGTCCAACTGGCGGGCCGCGCCTCCATGCTGGCCCAGATGGTCAAGACCGCCAAGGCGGCCAACCGGGTCAACGAGATGTGGGCCATCCTGGTGGCCGCCCCCGATGCCGGGGTCGCCGCCCACGGCTCCGTCACCTTCGCCGGACCCGCCAGCGCCGCCGGAACCGTGCCGCTGCTGGTGGATGGCCGCCTGATCCAGGTGGGCGTCGCGGCCAACGCCACCGCCGCCACCATCGCCACCGCCACCGTCGCCGCCATCAACGCCGATCCCGACCTGGCCGTCACCGCCGCCGTCGATGGCGTCGACAGCGCCAGGGTCAACATCACCTGCGACTGGAAGGGTGTCACCGGCAACGGCATCGACCTGCGGGTCGGCTATTGGCGAGGGCTGTTGCTGCCATCGGGCGTCACCGCCACCATCGCCGCTTTCGCGGGCGGCACCGGCGTGCCCGATCTGGCTGACGCCATCGACGCCCTGGCCACCAGGCAGTATCACCACGTCGTCACCCCCTTCACCGACGCCGTCAGCCTGGCGGCGGCGGCCGAGGAGATGGAGCGGCGCTGGGATGCCATGGTCCAGATGGAGGGCCAGGTCTGGACGGCGGCCAAGGGCAGCCTGGGCACGCTGACCACCCTGGGGACCGGCCTCAACTCCGACGCCCTGTCGGTGATCGGCATCGGCAAGAGCCCCACCAATCCCTGGATCGCCGCCGCCGCCTATGGCGCGGCTTGCGCCAAGGCGCTGGGCATCGACCCGGCCCGCCAGTTGCGCGGCATCGAGCTGAAGGACGTGCTGCCGCCCGAGGAGGTCGACCAACTGGCCGACGAGGACCGCAACATCCTGCTCTACAAGGGTATCGCCACCTGCACCCCCACGGTGGACGGGCAGATGCTGATCGAGCGCGCCGTCACCTCGTACCAGACCAATGTGGCCGGTCTGCCCGACCCGTCGCGCCTGGACGTCATGACCGTGGCGGTGGCCAGCGCCATGCGCGAGACGCTGCGCAACTACGTCACCAGCCATTTCCCCGATTACAAGCTGGCCGACGACGGCACCAACTGGGCGCCGACCCAGCGGGTGATGACGCCCAAGCTGTTTCGCGGTCACGTCATCCACGTGGCGCGGCTGTGGGAGGAGGTCGCCTGGGTCGAGTCGGTAGATGCCTGGAAGGACGAAATCGCGGTGGAGCGGCCCAAGGACACCGATCCCAACCGCCTCGATACCTTCCTGCCGCCCGACATCATCAACAACGCCATGGAATTCGCGTTCCTGGTCCAGCCGCGTATTTAAGCCGGCATTTAAGGAGGGTTGAATGGCACAGATCATCGGCCGCGTCACCGTGCTGGCCAACGGTGTCAAGCTCGATACCGAGAAGGGCGCCAAGATCAAGCTGGGCGGGGTCAAACGCTCGCCCAAGTCCTCGGACTCCGGCGCTACCCACCACTTCGAGGAGAGCGAGCATTGCGAGATCGAGGTCAAGGTGTTCCCGACTCGGGATTGCCCCATCGAGACCATCCGCAATTTTGTGGGCGTGGTGGCCCAGTGGCAGGCCGATAACGGCATCAGCTACCAGTCCCGCAACGCCTTTACCGCCGACACCATCGAATTGCAGGGGGGAGAGGGCTTCACCCTCAAACTCGCCGGTGACCCGGCCGAGAGCATTTGAGGGAGGGATCATGAGCGAGACGGAAAAGAACGAGAGTCCGGGCAGTGTCGAGATTGTCTTCCCCCGGCCGGTCAAGATCGGCGGGGTTAGCTACACCGCCATCACCATGCGCGAGCCGACGGTTGATGACGAGATCGCCGTGGCTGCCGCCTCCAAAACCGGCCGGGATGGGGAGAATGAGGCCCGCCTGATCGCCATGATGTGCGGCCTCGACTTCAAGGATGTGGTCAAGCTTCGCAGCGGCGTCGCCCGTCTGCTGCGGTTGCGGCTGATGGATTTTTTGTTGTTCCCGTGGGGCGAATCCGCCGGGACGTCCTCGTCCTCGCCCGCTTCACGGGATGGAGCCGCGCCGATATCGGCCGAATGACCGTGCGGGAATTCGTCGGCTGGCTGCGCGCCGCCGATGATCTGGCCGAGGAATTGACGGGAGATTAGGCGATGCGGACGCTGGGTGTATCCGTCCTGATCGGCGCGGCGCTGGCCGGGGGCTATCGCTCCACCATCGGCCGCGCCATGCAGGGCATCGGCGAGTTGGACAAGGGCATGCACGGCCTCCAGCGCCGGGTGCTCGATGTCGGCCAGGCCTGGGCCGGGCTCTATGGCATCAACAAGGTGCTGACCGCCTCGGGCGAGCTGGAGCACCAGTTGATGCAGATCGGCATCACCGCCGACATGACCGATGCCGAGATCGTGCGCCTGCGCCAGCACCTGGAACATCTGTCGCTGCCCACCGAGACCAACCAATCGGTGGACAATCTGGCCAAGGCCTACAAGGCCCTGGTATCGGCGGGCATGTCCAACGAGCAAGCCACCGCCTCGCTGCGTTCCGTCGGCCGGGCCGCCACCGCCGCCAGTGCCGATATCAATGACCTTTCCCAAATGTCCTTCACCCTGGTCGATACGCTGGGGATCGCCCCCGACGCCCTGGCGGCCGAGATCGACCGCCTGGCCTTCGCGGGCAAGAAAGGCAGCTTCGAGATTAGGGACATTGCCCGCTATCTGCCCACCCTGGGCGCGGCGGCCAAGGAAGCGGGCCTGACCGGCTCCGAAGGCGTGGCCACCCTGGGCGCCGCTCTCCAGGTGGCGCGCAAGGGGGCGGGCGAAAGCTCGGAGGCCGCCAACAACATGAAGAATTTCTTCCAGAAAATGATGTCGCCCGAGACCATGAGGAACATGGCCAAGCACGGAGTCAACGTCACCAAGCTGATGGCCGAGGCCATGAAGCAGGGTGAGAACCCGCTTGAGGTCTATCTCAACAAGCTCGACTCCATGCTGGGGACCGACCAGGTCAAGCGTAAGGCTCGGCTGGGCGAGCTGATGGCCGATATGCAGGTCCAGGACTTCGTTCGGCCCATGCTGTCGCGCATGGACCAGTACAAATCCGACAAGGCGGAAATCCTCAAGGCCACCGGCACCATCGACGCCGATTACGGCCGCATCATGGGCACGTTCAAGGAACGCTCCAACACCGCCGCCAATGCGGTCTCCCGGCTGGGCGATTCCATCGGCCGCTCGTTGATGCCGCCTTTGGGCGCGGCCATGGCCCTGGCCACCCCGGTGATCGGCTGGATGGCCGATTTGTCGGCCAAGGCACCCGGCACCACCATGGCCATCACCGGCATCGGCGCCGCCATGATGGTGCTGCCGCCCGCCCTGCGCCTGGTGGCGTTCGGCATCCGGGGCATCGGCGCCGCCATGACCGCCAATCCCATCGGCCTGACCGTGGCGGGCCTTGCCCTGGCCGCCGGGGCGATCTACGACAACTGGGCCACCATCAAGCCCTATTTCGATACCTTCTGGGACGTGGCCAAGCCGAAATGGGAGGCGTTTTTCTCGTTTGTCATGGATGCCTGGAGCATGCTGTCGACGCCGATCCGCACCATGATCGCGGCGGGCGAGGTACTGGGCAAGGCGGCCATGGGCGACGGGGTCGATCTGGCGCCCGTGGGCGCTGCGCTGCGCAAGAGCGGCGAGGCCGGGCAGCGCATGCTGGGTCGCGCCGGGATCGGCCCCGCCGCCCAGGCGGCTGCCTCCGGTGCCCCCGGCGCCACCGGCAAGGTCGAGGTGGCGGTGCGGGTGGACGGCCTGCCCAAGGGCAGCCAGGTCAGCACCGAAAGCTCCGGCTCGGCCATCTCCGGCGTCGACACCACCACCGGCTTCATGATGGCGGGGCCGTGATGGCCGCGCCCCTCTCTCCCTGGCGGCGCGAGCTGCTGCCGTCGAGCTTTCGCGGTGTCCGCTTCGAGGTCGAGTCCCGCGATCTTGCGGGTGGCCGCAATGCGGTGACCCACGAATATCCCGATGCCGAGGAGGTCTATACCGAGGATCTCGGGCGCAAGGCCGATCACTGGTCGGTGGACGGCTATGTCTGGGGTCCCGACACCATGACCCGGCGCGACGCGCTGAAAAAAGCGCTGCGCGAGCCCGGCGCGGGGGAATATGTTGATCACTGGGGCGGCCGCCACTGGGTGGTGGTGCGCGCATGGACCTGCCGCGAGGAAATCGCCAAGGGCGGCTGGGCCAGTTTCCGCCTCGACCTGGTCGAGGCCGGTGTGGTCAAGGCCCAGGTGATCCAGGGCGACAGCCGCACCCTGGTCTCGTCCCACGCCGATGACGCGGTGGCGGGCATCGCCAGTGATTTCGGCGCCGCCTTTGCCCTCGACGGCCCCGCTTTCGTCGGTGAGACCGCGCTGGTCCGCCTCGATCAGGTGGGGGGGCGCATGTCCGGCCTGGCCGCCACCGTCGGCGGTGTCGGCATGGGACCGCTCGGCCGCTTCCAGCGCTCCCTGTCCGCCTTCCGGGGTGGGCTGGCCTCGCTGGTCAACACGCCCTCGGCGCTGTCGTCACGGCTCCAATCCCTGGTCGGGCAACTGGTCGGATTGGGGGGCGGCCGGGCCGCCTATCAGGTGGCGGGCAGCCTATATTCGGTCGGCGCCGACTGGCCGGTGGTGGCGCCGCTCACCCCCAACCGGGTGCGCCAGGCCGCCAACCAGTCGGCCATCATCGCCCTGGTGGCCCGCACCGCCCTGGTGGAGCAGGCCCGTGTCGCCGCCGGGCTGGACTATCCCGACATGGGCGAGGCGGTAATGGTGCGGGGCGATCTGAGCGAGCGCATCGACGCCCAGACCCGGATGTCGGCGGATGGCGCGGCGCCATCCATCGCCACCCGCCAGGCGCTGCGCCGTCTCCAGGGCGCCGTTACCCGCGATATCACCGTGCGGGGCGCCGACCTGTCCCGCCTCGCCACCATCACCCCCCAGGCGACCCAGCCCGCCCTGGTGGTGGCCCATCGCCTGTATGGCGATGCCACCCGCGCCGCCGAGATCATGGCCCGCAACCCGGATCTGGGTCACCCCCTGTTCGTGCCCGGCGGCCGCGCGCTCAAGGTGGCGGCCGATGGCTAGGGCGGGCGAGCGCGTCACCCTCCAGGTGGCCGACAGAATCTTCGCGGGCTGGAAAACGGTTTCCATCCAGATGGGGATCGAGCGGCTGGCGGGCAGCTTTTCCATCGCGGCCTCCGAAAGCTGGACCAGGGGCGGCGAACTGGTCACCCAGCCCCTGCGCGCCGGTGACGCCTGCCGCGTCATGGTGGACGGCGAGACGGTGATCACCGGCCATATGGACGCGGCCGAACCCTATTACTCCACCTCCGATGCCGGGACCCGGATCAAGGGCCGCGACGTCACCGCCGATTTGGTGGACTGCTCCGCCGACGAGCAGGAGATATTGGGCCAAGGCCTGGCCCGCATCGCCACCGATTTGTGCCGACCCTACTCGATCCCCGTGCGTCTGTCGGGATGGGACGGCGGCGAGCCCTTCGCCCGCTACGCCGTCGATCCCGGCGAGACCGTGGCCCGCGCCCTGGAGGACGCCTGCCGCCAGCTCGGTATCATGATGTGGACCGATGGCCTGGGCACCTTGTTGCTGGGACGCCCCACCGGCGGCGCCCATGCCGGGACGCTGCGCCTGGGCGAACACATCCTGGAGGCCTCGGGCGGCGACGATCATACCAACCGCTTTTCGCGTTACACCGTCACGGCGGGCAAGCAGAGCGACGCCGGTGTCTGGGGCGACGGTGGCCACCTGGTGGACGGATCGGCCGACGATGCCGATATCCGCCGCTATCGCCCCCTGATCCTCAGCATCGAGGCCGATGTCCCCGGCGCCGCCACGGCGGCCGAGCGGGCGGCATGGGAGGCGCGGGTGCGTCGGGCGCGGGGGCTGAAGCTCTCGGTCAAGGTCCAGTCCTGGCGCGGCCCCACCGGCCTGATCTGGCGGCCGGGGCAGACGGTGGACATCGATGACCGCCGTCTCGGCCGGGCCGGGCGCCTGATGGTCTCGGATGTGGGTCTCGACCGCTCCACCCAGGGCACCACCGCCGCCCTGACCCTGGTGCCCGAGGGCGCCTTCGAACTGTTGCCCGAGGGAAAAAAGGCCGACAAGAAGGGGGGCGATCTGTGGAGCTGAATCGCATCCTCGGACCCACCGCCACGCGGATCCGCAACCTGATCGGATGGGGCCGCCTGCACGCCGTCGCTGACGCGGCCGACGACATCCATCGCGGCCAGGCCGATTTCGGCACCGGCCCCCGCCCGGAAGTCCACGAGGGCATGGCCCGGCCGCAATCCTATGGCTACGCCTCCAGGCCGCCCGGCACCATCCCTTGTGTCGCCCTGTACCCCAACGGCAACCGGGCGGCGGGGATCATCATCGCCGAGGGCGACGTCACCTGGCGCATCCAGATCGAAGCGGGCGAGGTGGCGCTGTACGACGATCTGGATCAGGTGGTCCATCTGACCCGCACCGGCATCCGCGTTGAAAGCCCGTTGAACGTCACCATCAAGGCGGGCCAGACCCTGCGGCTCGAAGGCAACGAGGTCCATCTGCACGCCCACACAATGTATCGCTGGGACACCAACGGCCACGGCCAGGTCTGGCACCCCACCAGCATCGACACCTGGCAGATCGGCGAGACGCCGGGCAGCGCCAATCCCATCAGCCCGCCGGAGATCGGCTGATGGATATCCGCTCCTACTTCGCAAGCGATACCGGGGTGGCGGACTGGCGGCTGTCCGGCGGTCAGTTGGCCATGGACGACAGCCTGGAGACGGCGGTGATGCTGTCCCTGTTCACCGACGCGGACGCTCCCGCCGGGTTGGAACTACCCGACGGCGTGTCGCGCCGGATCTGGTGGGGGCAGACCTATTGGCCGGTGCTGCAGCACAGCCTCGGCGTCTCGGCGGCGGCGGGCATGCAACTGGGCAGCCTGCTCTGGACGCTCAAGCGCGCCAAGCAGACCGAGGAGACCCGCTCGCGCGCCATCCAATACGCCCGCGACTCGCTGCTGTGGATGGTCGGGCTGGGCCTGGCCGCCGACATCCAGGTCGCAGGAACCTGGAGCCAGCCCGGACGGCTGGACCTGACCATCGACGTGATCAAGCCCGATGGACTGCCCGCCCGTTTCGCGCCCTATTGGAGGCTCGCATGACCTTCCCGCGTCCCGGCCTCGCCGATCTGATCGCCCAGGGCGTCGCCGATATCGACGCCCACCTGCCCGAATCCGATCCCCGCCTGCCGGTCTCCAACCTCAACGTCATGGCCATGGTGGTGGCGGGCGCCGCCGATGGCCTGCACGGCCATCTTGCCTGGCTGGTGGACCAGGTGGTGTGGACCGAGTCGCGCAACGAGTATCTGGAGCGCTGGGCCTCGCTGGTGGGCAAGCACCGCAAGCAGGCCGAGACCGCCATCGGCACCGCCGTGTTTCCGGCGGCCCCCGGTGCCGTCCTGGCCACCGGTTCCCGCATGCAGCGGGGCGACGGCATCGAGTACGAGGCGACCGCCGATGGCGTGGCGGTCGGCGGCACCGTCACCGTCCCCGTGGCGGCGGTGCTGGCCGGGGTGGCGGGCAACGCCCCGGCCGGGGTCAAGCTGCAACTGGTCAATGCCTGGGCCGGGATCACCTCGTCCGGCCAGGTGGGCGAGGGCGGCATCGCCGCCGGGGCCGATGCCGAGACCAACGACCAGCTGCGCGACCGATTCCTGGGGTATTGGCGCGACAATGCCGAGCGCGACGGCCCCTATGCCGCCCTGGCCATGGATGTGCCCGGCGTGACACGGGCCTGGGAATACTCCAACGAGATGGGCCTGGGCACCGTCACCGTCCGTTTCGCCATGGACGGCAAGCCCGACACCGCCATTCCCACCGGGATCGAGGTGGACGAAGTCGACGCCTGGCTCCAGGCCAAGCGTCCCCCCGGCATGCCCGGCCTGTATGTGGTGGCCCCCATCGCCGACCCGGTGGACCTGACCCTGGCCATCTCCCCCGACACCCCGGCCAACCGCGCCGCCGTCGAGGCCGAGGTCAAGGACTTCATCCGCCGGGAGAGCGAGCCCGGCGACCCCACCATCATGTCGCGGCTGTCCGAGGCCATCAGCTCGGCCTCGGGCGAGTACAAGCACCGGCTGGTCTCACCCGCCGCCGACGTCGCCCATGCCTACAATGCCCTGGCGACACCGGGCGCCATCACCTGGGTGGCCTACTGATGACCGGCCGCGCCAGCCCCGCCGATTACGGCACCACCCTGCGCGCCCTGCTGCCCACCGGCGATGCCTGGCCGCGCCTGCCCGATCTGCTGCGCGACCAGCTGCTGGACGCCATGGCCGAGAGTTTCGCGCGGGTCCATAACCGCGCCCTCGACCTGGTCGAGGAGGCCGACCCCCGCACCGCCGTGTTGCTGCTCCCCGAATGGGAGGCCGCGCTGGGCCTGCCCGACGACTGCACCGGCCAGGCCGAGACCATCGCCGAACGGCAGCGCCGCGCCCATGCCCGCCTGATTTCGGTGGGCGGCCATACCTTCGAGTATTTCACCGGGGTGGCAGCGGCCCTGGGCTACGCCATCACCATCAAGGAGCATAGGCCCTTCATCTGCAGATCACGTTGCACTGACGCTCTCGACCCAACTGGCCTGGAGGTGGACGGCAAGCCTATGCCCTGGTGCTTCGTGGTCGATATCCACGCCCCTCCCGAAACATTCCATCGTTTCCGCTGTCGCAGTACCTGCACCGAGCCATTACGGACTTGGGGTAACAGACTGCTCGAATGTGTCATGCGTCGTGAGTTCAAGCGCCGACGCCTGACCCGTCACGTTTACCTCCGCTTTGCCTATGATGGAGATGCCTAATGCATCGAATCGAGACTTCCACCGCCGCCGCCAATATGCACGGACCGGGAAAAAATGGATTCAGCCCAGGAAATCCCGTGACGGCCACGCCCTCGACGGAACTTTCCGAGGATTGGTTTAATGACGTCCAGGAAAACATCTGCCGGACCATCGAGGGCGCGGGCATCGGCCTGGTCAAGGGTGAATACACCCAGCTCTATGACGCCATCCAGGCGCTGATCGCCGCCGGGCTGGCCTCGCTGACCATCAAACAGCGCTCGCTGATCGCCACCACCCAGACCTTCGCGGCGGGGATCGTCAACGGCGATCCGGTGCGATGGGACGCGGCCAACAGTCGCTGGGCCAAGGCCCTGGCCGATGGCACCAGCGCCGATCTGGGCCTCGGCCTCGCCGATGTCACCAACGCCGAGGTGGTGCTCTATGGCGAGACCCGCGCGGGCCTGGTCAGCGGCCTGACGCCCGGCAGCGCCTATTACCTGTCGGCCGCAGGCGCCCTGGCCACCACCCCGGCCACGGATTACATCCGATACGGCGTCGCCAAGTCGGCCACGGTCATGTACCTGGATATCGACCCCGGCGCCTCCATGACCGGTGTGGCCTATCTGGCCGTCTCTCAGGTCTGGACCCGCCAGCAATCGGGCGGCGCCAATGTGCTGACCGACGCCGCCACCATCGCCTGGGACCTGGCTGTGGGCCAGACCTCCCAGGTGACGCTGGGCGGCAACCGCACCCTGGGCGCCCCCACCAATCAGCTGGCCAATACCTATTACTCGCTCCGCGTCGTCCAGGACGGCAGCGGCTCGCGGACCCTGGCCTACAACGCCGCCTATAAGGGGGTGACCGGCATCGTCCTGTCCACCGCCGCCAACGCCATCGACCATCTGGTGTTTCGCTCCACCGGCGCTGTCATGGAGTTGGTGGCCTGGCGCCTCAATGTGGGGGCATAGGCGATGTCTTTGCTCTATCAAATGATCATGGCCTCCTGCGGGTCAAAGCCGCCGAGCGGCGCCGCCATCTACGACTGCACCGGCGGCGACCAGACCTTTACCGTCCCGGCCGATGTCACCAAGGTCAGGGTGCGTCACTGGGGCGCGGGCGGGGCCTGCTCGTCCAACTCGACGGCCGGGGTGTCACCCGGCGCCGGGCCGGGTGGCTATGTAGAGGGCGATCTGGCAGTCACCCCCGGCGAGGTGTTGACAATAATCGTCGGGCAGGGCGGTCAAGCCTCTATCACCGGCTACAGTCCCGCCGCTTATGGCGGCGGTGGGCGGGGCGCTGGCTCGGGCGGCTCCGCTGGCGGCGGCGGCGGGCGTAGCGCCATCCGGCGCGGCGGCGCCGAGCTGTGCTGCGCCCCTGGCGGTGGCGGCTGCGGCCACGCCTATCAGGTCTATATGGGAGGGGCGGGCGGCGGCAGCGTCGGTGGTGACGGCAAGGTCACCGCCGGGACACCGGGCGGTGGTGGCACCCAATCGGCCGGAGGGACTGCGGCGTCACCTGCTCAGCCCGGAGCCCGATATGTCGGTGGTGACGGTTACGGGGCAAATGGTGGCGCGGGCGGTGGCGGTGGCGGCAAATACGGCGGTGGCGGCGGGTGCTCGAACAATTCGGAGACGGGTGGGGGTGGCGGGTCTGCGGATACCGATGGCCTGACCAACGCCACCATCATCTCCGGCGCCTCGGGTCCGCCCAACACCGGCAGCCCCTATTACACCGGCCGGATCGCGGCCGGTGGCGACCGCACCACTCCGACCGGCGGCAACGGCCGCGTGGCCATTACATGGGGATCATGAGATGACGATCTGGATCGATAATCGGGGCGAGGTGGTCGAGGATCACCAGGTCTATGTGGCCGAGGACGGAACCACCTATCCGGCCCAATATCCCAAGGGCGAGATCGATGGTCTGGCCTCGGTGACCGAGACGGCGCGGCCCGACGACCGGCCCGAGACCTATACCGTCGATGGCCAGGCCCGTGGCGGTGACCACGTCATCCGGGGCGATGACGGCCGCGAGTGGGAGGTGGTGGACGGCCTCCAGGTCTGGCGCACCATGCCCCGCCCGATGATGACGGCGGACGAGGCGGCGGCGGTCGCCGCCCGCGACCTGGTCATCGCCGCCGACACGGCACTGCGGGCCAGCGATCTGACTTTGCTGCGCTGCGTCGAGGCCGGGGTGGCGCTGCCCCAGGCGTGGCGCGACTACCGCGCCGCGCTGCGCGCCCTCAAATCCGGCGGCCCCGGCCCGCTGCCCGCCCGCCCCGCCTATCCGGAGGGGACGTGAGAACTGGGTGGTGTGATTCAAGGCCCGCCGGGCCGACCGGCGGGGGGATGGGGTGTCTCACCACCCCAAACCGCGAGAGGATGTCTCGCATGGCCAGACCCGGCCGGATTTCCGGCCATCCCCGCACCCGGCACCGGGCGGGACCATCATGGATATGCAGCAGCATGGAGTCGACTCCCCTTCGCGAGGTTTTTCCCATCAGGCCCGTCGCCCCCTATCTGGGCGGCAAGCGCAATCTGGCCAAGCGGGTCTGCGGCCTGATCGAGGCCATCCCCCACGCCATTTATGCCGAGCCTTTCGTCGGCATGGGCGGGGTGTTCCTCCGCCGCTCCCGCGCGCCGAAATCCGAGGTGATCAACGATCTGGGGCGCGAGGTCGCCACCTTCTTCCGCATCCTCCAGCGCCACTACGTGGCCTTCATGGAGATGATCAAGTTTCAGATCACCACCAGGGCGGAATTCGAGCGTCTGGCGGCCACCGACCCCGCCACCCTGACCGATCTGGAGCGGGCCGCCCGATTCCTCTACCTCCAGCGCACCGCCTTCGGCGGTAAGGTCTCGGGACGCAATTTCGGGATATCCCCCTCGACACCCGCCCGTTTCGATACGACCAAGCTCGGCCCCATGCTGGAGGACCTGCATACCCGCCTCGCCGGGGTGGTGATCGAATGCCTGCCTTATGGCGAGTTCATCGCCCGCTACGACCGGCCCGAGACCCTGTTCTACCTCGACCCACCCTATTGGGGCTGCGAGGCCGATTACGGCAAGGCCCTGTTCGAGCGGGCTGACTTCGAGCGCCTGGCGGCCCAGTTGGAAGGCATTCAAGGGCGCTTTATCATGTCGTTGAATGACCGCCCGGCGGTGCGCAAAATCTTCTCGGCTTTCGAAATCGAGGCGGTCGTCACCAGCTACAGTGTCGCCCGCAAGGTCGATAGCCGGGGCATGGCCGGAGAGGTGCTGATCACGGGCGGAAGGGGGCTACCACGCTAAAATGCGAGTGCTACAACACCATATGTCTGTGGCTCCAAAACCATGTGGCGCGCTACAGCCGTGGGAGGGAGCAGAAGATGGG
>Ga0247840_10006160_pt1 | contig 17502 bp, 7 predicted proteins | sample LaCruzMarch2015__FD_192404 | JGI IMG/M metagenome (GOLD analysis project Ga0247840, IMG submission 192404) | Freshwater microbial communities from meromictic Lake La Cruz, Castile-La Mancha, Spain - LaCruzMarch2015_17m | ecosystem: Environmental > Aquatic > Freshwater > Lake | place: Spain... | reverse complement strand
GTTCTGAAATTGAAATTTTAAATATTGACAGGCGCATACAAAGCCGCGTACGCACTCAAATAGAGAAAAGCCAAAAAGAGTATTACCTTACGGAGCAAATGAAGGCCATACAAAAAGAACTGCGCCAAAAAGATGATTATGCAAAAGATATAGAAGAGTTAAAAGCAAAAATTAAAGCCGCGAAAATGTCTAAAGAAGCACAGGAAGCGGCCGATAAAGAAATTGTCAGATTAGAAAAAATGATGCCTTTTTCACCTGAGGCAACGGTGATAAGAACATATATTGACTGGCTTATAGCGCTTCCGTGGAGTGAAAGCACAAAAGATAACTATGACCTTGTTCAGGCGCAAAGTATATTAGACCAAGACCACTTTGGTTTAGAAAAAGTAAAAGAGCGTGTTACCGAATATCTGGCTGTACTTAAACGCGTGCAAAAAATAAAAGGCCCTATCCTTTGTTTTGTCGGGCCTCCGGGTGTTGGCAAAACATCTATAGCTAAATCAATTGCCAGAAGTTTAGGCAGAAATTTCGTGCGCATATCTATGGGTGGCGTGCGCGATGAGGCCGAAATAAGAGGGCACAGAAGAACTTACATCGGCGCATTACCCGGCAGAATATTGCAATCAATGCGCAAAGCAAAATCAAACAACCCGGTATTTATTTTAGATGAAATTGACAAAATGGGTACCGATTGGCGCGGCGACCCTTCCGCGGCATTGCTTGAAGTTCTTGACCCGGAGCAGAACTATGCTTTTGTAGACCACTACCTTGACCTTGACTACGACCTTTCAAAGGTAATGTTTATTACAACCGCAAACACGCTTTATAACATTCCAAGCACCCTATTGGACCGTTTAGAGGTTATAAGGTTCCCGGGTTATACATTAGAAGAAAAGTTAAAAATAGCAGAAAAATTTTTACTGCCAAAACAAATGAAAGAACACGGTTTAAAAGATGGGGAGCTGGTTATTGCGCCTAAAACCATGGAATTGCTTATTAAAAACTACACGCACGAAGCGGGTGTAAGAAACCTAGAGCGGGAAAGCGCGAACCTCTGCCGAAAAGCTACAAAAGAAATGGACTTAGAGAAAAAAACTTCTATTAAAATAACTACTGAAAACTTAGAAAAGTTTTTGGGTATACCAAAGTTTTCAAAAGACAGCGTAGCTGCAAATAACATTGGTGTGGCAACCGGCCTTGCCTGGACGGAAGCCGGAGGGGAAACCCTTACCATAGAAGTAAACAAAATGAAAGGCAAAGGCACATTAAGCTTAACCGGCAAACTCGGAGATGTTATGAAAGAGTCGGCGCAGGCGGCGTTATCGTATGTGCGCTCTTCCGCAAAAAAATTAAAAATTAACGAAGACAGCTTTAAGGACTTAGATTTTCATATTCATGTGCCCGAAGGTGCCGTTCCTAAAGATGGGCCAAGTGCCGGTATAGCGTTAGCGACAGCTCTTGCATCGGTAAGTACCGGCAGGGCGGTAAAAAAAGATCTTGCAATGACAGGGGAAGTTACTTTGCGCGGCAGAGTGCTTGCCATAGGCGGATTAAGAGAAAAAACACTTGCGGCTTACCGCGAAGGCATAACAACAATCCTTTTTCCAGAGGGCAACAAAAAAGACCTTATTGAAATTCCAAAAGATATTTTGAAAAAAATAAAAATGATACCTGTAGCGCATATGGACGAAGTATTATCGCTTGGGCTTGAAAAGGCAACAAAGTAAGCTATTTTTTCCTTGTTGTGTCATCTCGGGTGAGCGAAGCGAATTAGCCTTGGGCTGACACCCCTGTATTACTTTTCTTTGAATGCCCAAAGAAAAGTAACCAAAAGAAATGCACCCACGGTGGCTATTCACTCGCATTTTTATGGCGTCTGCGGAACTCGCCACCTTGTGGTGGGCTCAGACAGTCCTCGCCGAAAGCCCCATAAAAATGCTCATTCATTGTCAGCCAAGGTGGGGTTTTAAAAGTGGTCATTCCCGAGGGTGCTTGTCCCGTTCAGTTGGGTAATTGGGAATCCAGAAAGTAGTTTGTCATCCCCGTCAGCCCGATGCTAGACCTCGCCAAAGACGGGAATGTCACTATCGGGGATCCAGTTTTTTACTGGAACATCTTTTTAGTTTAAATTTGACAGAACAAGTTTTTTTTAATAGTATTTCATTGTGAAATATTTCACAATGTTTTTATGGATTATCAAATAAATTTAATAATCGGAGGCAGAAATGAAAAAACATTATCTTTTAACACCAGGGCCAACACCCATTCCAACAGAGATTGCTTTAGCAGAAGCAAGGCCGATTATTCACCACCGTACATCAGAATTTGCCGCGATATTCGGTGAAGTTGCCCAGGGCCTTAAATATGTTTTTTGTACTCAAAACGATGTGTTAATAATGGCATCTTCTGGTACGGGCGCAATGGAGTCGTCAGTTGTAAATTTGCTTAGCCCTGGTGATGATGTAATAGTTGCTCAAAGCGGAAATTTTGGCGAACGCTGGGCAAAACTTTTAAGCGCTTATGGAATAAATCCGATAATTGTTGACACAGAGTGGGGCAAAGCTGTCAACCCAAATGAAATTGAAAAAGCGCTCAAGGCAAACCCAGATGTTAAGGCTGTTTATACCACTCATGTTGAAACATCAACAGGTGTTGTAAACGATATAGAAACTATAGGTAAAATTGTTCATTTGTCGCATGCGGTGCTTGTAGTAGATGCAATATCTGGCTTGGTTGGACAAGAGCTTAAAACCGACGCTTGGCATGTTGATGTTGTTGTAACTGGTTCTCAAAAGGGCCTTATGTTAGCCCCTGGTCTTGCGTTTGTTTCAGTAAGTAAGAAAGCGTGGCTTTTGGCAGAAAATGCAAAGCTTCCAAGGTTTTACTGGGATTGGCGTAAAATGAAAAAATCGCTTTCCGATAACGAAACTCCGTTTACTCCGGCAATTACTCTTATAGTTGCGCTTGCGGAGTCAATAAAAATGATTAAGGCCGCGGGGCTTGAAAATATGCAAAAAGAGTATAAAGTAATGGCGGCCGCAACAAGGGCAGGTATGGTGGCTATTGGAATGGAACTTTTCGCGCAAAGACCTTGTGAAGTTGTTACAAGCGCCTGCGTTCCAGATGGTGTTGAGGGTGGGAAAATTGTAAAGTTATTAAGAGAAGAATTTGGTATATCAATAGCAGGCGGGCAGGGGCCGCTTAAAGGAAAAATAATCCGTTTTGCTCATATGGGTTATATCACAAAAGCAGACCTGCTTGTTGGTTTTGCCTGTCTTGAAATGGTGCTTACAAAACTTGGGTACCCCGTGCAAAAAGGAAAGGCGGTTGCTGCGGCGGAAGAAGTACTTTTAAAAAATAATATCTGACAGTTTAGCGTACTATAAAAAACATATTTGGAGAGTATAAAATGTTTAAAATACTTATGACCTACGACAGTACCGAGGGGCTTGAAAAAGTTCTTGAAAATAAAAATTTCGCTATAGAGATACACGCAAAGCCAACTCCTGAGCAATTCAAAGAATTAATTGCCGATTATGATGGCTTGCTTATTCGTTCCGAGGTAAAGGTAACAGCTGAAATAATTGAGTCCGCAAAAAAGTTAAAATTTATTGGAAGAGCAGGCACAGGCGTTGATAATGTAGACATTATGGCTGCAACACAAAAAGGAATTGTGGTGGCAAATGTGCCCGGAGGCAATACAATTTCGGCTGCCGAGCATACGATTGGTTTAATAATGGCAATGGCACGGAACATTCCGCAGGCACATGCTTTGCTAAAAAACAAAGAATGGAAGCGTGAAAAGTTTATGGGTACTGAGTTGTACGGAAAAACGCTTGGGCTTATTGGCCTTGGCAGAATTGGCAGAGAGGTCTCTCATAGAATGCGCTCATTTGGTATGAGAATTGTGGCGTATGACCCTTTTGTAACTGAAGAATTTGGCAAAAGTTTAGGTATAGAAATAAAAACACCCGAAGAAATTTACGCTGAGTCCGATTATATTTCAATTCATTCTCCGCTTAATGACAGCACAAAAAATATGATCAACGCCGAAGCACTTAAAAAAATGAAAAAAGGCGTTAGGATTGTAAATTGTGCCAGAGGCGGAATTATTGACGAAAAAGCTCTTGCGCAATCCATAAAAGACGGCCATGTAAGAGGCGCCGCAATAGATGTATTTGCGAAAGAGCCGCCGGTTGACTGGACTATAATTGAATGTGAGAACACAGTTGTAACGCCGCATTTAGCCGCATCTACCGAAGAAGCTCAGGTAAAAATCGCGCAAGAACTTGGCGAAGTGCTTGTTGATTTCTTTACAAAGGGCCTTATCAGAAATGCCGTAAATGTGCCAACCGTAAACTGGGAAGAATATAAACAGATTGAACCGTACATAGCGCTTTGCGAAAAGCTTGGCTCATTTCAAAGCCAGCTTGTCATCGGCGGGGTTGTGGAAGTTGAGCTTGAATACGCGGGAACCATAAGCAAACTAAACACGAATCCGCTGCTTGTAGCATATTTGAAAGGTCTACTTTCTCCAATGTTAGACATAAAAGTTAATTTTGTAAATGCTCCGTTGCTTGCAAAAGAAAGGGGTATAAAAATAAAAGAACTTAAAACAGATGTCTCTGACGATTACACAGAGCTTGTAACTGCCAGTGTGTCAACACAAAAAGGTACACTTAAAGTATCTGGTACTATATTTGGCAACAAAATGGCGCGCCTTGTTATTATTGACGGTGTAAGCGTAGATATACCGCTTTCTGGCTGCTTGCTTTTGGTAAAAAATGTAGATAAGCCGGGTATTATAGGTCAAATTGGCACATTCTTGGGGAAGAGCAACATCAATATAGCAGGTATGCAGGTTGGCAGAACGCAGTCGGGCGGGGAAGCAACAACCATAATTAGCATAGACAGCTGTGTAGCGGCAGATGTTATAAAACAAATTGCAACACTATCAGGCGTAACAAGTGTTAAACATGTTGCGCTTTAACTTAATAATTCCGCGCAGCTTGCTGGGCGGTTACCAAATCGTTCCTTCTCCCCTTTGGGCGGGTAAGTCTCTGGACCCCGTGAAGTCTGGGGAAGAAGGTTAGGATGAGGGGGTCAAATGAGACCTGTTATCGAATGTCCACCCTCACCTCAATCCTCTCCCATCGAGGGAGAGGAAGAAGAATTAGCACCATTGATACCGCCCAGTCCCGCCTTGGCGGGAGGCGAAGGTTCATTTATAAAAAGGTGAAATTAAGTTATGTTAGATTTTGGTAACCACTTTATAGCTTTGCTTCCATTTAGCTGGGCTCAATACGATTTTATGCGTAATGCAATAGTTGCCATTATTGCGCTTGCGCCAATTTTTTCGTTGCTTGGTACGGCTGTTGTGGGAAACCGGCTTGTGTTTTTTTCGGATGTGGTTGGACATAGCGCCCTTTCAGGCGTGGCGCTTGGAGTTTTATTTGGTATTTTTGATATGAATATTGCAATTGTGGGTTTTGCCTGCGTTGTTGCATTGCTTTCAATTTTTATAAAAAAATTCACGGGTGCTTCTTACGACACGGTTTTAGGAGTTATATTTGCTGCGGTTGTAGGTTTGGGCGTTTTTTTGCTTAGTATTGGTGGCGGTTTTGCGAAGTACACAGCTTATTTAACGGGTGATTTATTGGCTGTTTCTGCCGGGCAAATTTTGTGGCTGTATATTTTGCTTTGTTGTGTGCTTGTTTACTGGGTTTTATTTTCAAATCGGCTTACTTTAGTTGGTGTAAGCCCGCCTTTGGCGCGTTCGCGTGGAATAAATGTAGATGCAATTGAAGTTGTTTTTATGCTTGTGCTTGCGGTATCGGTAGCATCAGCGGTAAAGTTTTTAGGTGTGCTTTTGGCAAGTTCACTTTTGGTTTTGCCTGCGGCAAGTGCGAGAAACATTTGTAGCAATTTAAAAAGTTACACAGTCGCGGCGTTGATAATAGGGCTATTTTCTTCTTTGAGTGGTTTGGTGTTTTCTTTTTACTTTGGGAGTTCGGCCAGTGCCGCAATTGTGCTTGTTGGAGTGGTTTGTTATACAATTTGTGCTGTAATTGGTTTTATTAGGAAGAACTTTTAATATATTCTATTATTGACCTTGCGGCGCGTTTGCCCATACCCATTGCTTGTATTACCGTTTCACCACCTACGATGTCGCCTCCGGCAAAAACCCCAGGAATGCTTGTCATAGCGGTTTCATCAATTATTAAGTGTCCATACTTATCTGTTTTTAGGTTTGCTGTCTGGGAGGGAAGCAGTGGGTTTGGCCCAAGCCCAATGGCAATTACCGCCATATCTATTTCAATTTGAAAGTTAGAGCCCTCTATTGTTCTTGGCTTTCTTCTGCCTGATTCGTCTGGTTCGGTAAGCTCCATTTTTACGCATTCAACCGCACTGACTTTTCCTGCCTCATCTCCAATAAATTTAATCGGGTTAGTAAGCATTGTAAAAATAACACCTTCTTCTTGTGCGTGTTTTGCCTCTTCTGCTCTTGCGGGCATTTCATCTTGCGAGCGTCTGTAAATTAGGTAAACTTTTTGGGCACCAAGGCGCAGCGCTGTGCGGGCGCTGTCCATAGCGGTATTGCCGCCGCCGAAAACAGCCACGGTTTTACCAGAGTAAATTGGTGTGTCGTATTTTGGAAAACTAAAGGCATTCATTAAATTTACACGCACTAAAAATTCATTTGCGGAGTATATGTGGTTTAGATTTTCACCTGATATATTAAAGAATTTTGGAAGTCCTGCGCCAGTGCCGACAAATATGGCATTAAAACCCTGAGAGAAAAGTTCCATTAAAGGGATTGTTCTGCCAACAAGGCAGTTTAGCTCTATTTTTACGCCTGATTTTTCAAGGTTCGTTATCTCTGTGTTTAATACTTTTGGAGGCAGGCGAAACTGTGGTATGCCATAGCGTAAGACACCGCCTGCTAAATGCAGTGACTCAAAAACAGTTACCGCAAAGCCCTCTTTAGCCAAATCGCCCGCGCAGGTAAGCCCGGCAGGGCCAGAGCCAATTACCGCAACTTTTTTACCATTATTTTTTACATCCTGGTTTTGTGTTATTGAGCTATCCATTGCCCAATCTGCGGTGTAGCGCTCAAGGTTTCCTATTGCAACGCTTTTACTTTTTTTGCTTAAAATACATTTAAGTTCGCATTGTTCTTCCTGCGGGCAAACTCTGCCGCAGACACCAGCAAGATTATTTTTTTCTTTAAGTACTTTTATTGCAAGGTCAGGGTTGTTTTGCGCAATTGCCTTAATAAAGCCGGGTATATTTATCTCTACCGGGCAACCGCTAACGCACAGCGGATTTTTACACTGTATGCACCTGCTTGCCTCATTAATTGCTTGTTCTTGAGTGTATCCTTTGTTTACTTCTAAAAAATCATTTTTGCGTTCGCTTGCCGGACGCTCTGGCATATGTATGCGTTCTATCATTTTTGCCCCTGAACAATAAAATTATCATTTGATATTTTTTCTTCTGATTTAAAAGTGCCAAGCCGTGTGGAAAACTCTGCCCAGTTTACAAGGTGCCCATCAAACTCCGGCCCGTCAACACAAGCAAACTTTGTTTTGCCTTCAACCGTGCAGCGGCATACACCGCACATTCCGGTACCATCAAGCATAATTGGGTTTAGCGAAACAATGGTTTTAATGTTGTGGGGTTTTGTTATATCGCAAATGAATTTCATCATTGGTACAGGGCCAATAGCGTAAACAATATCAATTTTATTGGGGCCTGCAATTAACTCTTTTAAAACATCGGAAACAAACCCTTTTCTTTTGTAAGAGCCATCGTCAGTGGTTATAAAAAAATTATCGCAGGCGTGTGCCATTTCATCTTCAAAAATTATCAGATCTTTTGAGCGTGCGCCTATTATGCCGGTAACGGTGTTTGATAATCCTTTGTAAAAGCGCGCTACAGGTAAAATTTCGGCTACGCCGACTCCGCCGCCAATGGCAACTATATGTTTGCCGCTTTGCGGTTCTGTTGGGTGCCCAAGCGGGCCAAGCAGGTCTTTAATACAGTCGCCCGCATTGAGCGTTCCAAGCAATTTTGTGGTTTTGCCAATTTCTTGAAATACAATAGTTATTGTGCCCTTTTCTTTATTTATTCCGGCAATAGTTAATGGAATTCTTTCGCCCAAGGCGTTAACCCTTAAAACAATAAACTGGCCTGATTTTGCCGCTTTGGCAATTTCAGGCGCCGAAACTTCCATACGTTTTACATTTACGGAGAGTGTTTGTTTTGAGATGATTTCGTTCATTTAGTGTTCCTAATTTTTAGCTATTTTGTGTTCGACTGATGTTTAATATGTAGTACATCTGTACGGTTAAATATTATCTGAAACTAAAGTCGTGTCATTTCGACGAACAAAGTGAGGAGAAATCTTAAGTCAATAGCAAGATCCCTCATCCCGCCTTTTGCGGGATTCGGGATGACAGGCAATTTTTGGTTTAGTGCGCAATATATACAAAGAGTTCTTTAGCGGCAATACTTTTACCAACTAAAGAACTCTTTCAATTTATTTTAGTCAATTTTTGGCAATTCTTTAAGAGCTTCGGCTACTTTTTCCGATGGATATTCAAAATCAACCAACTCGCCGTTTAAATATGATTCGTAAGAAGAAAGGTCAAAGTGCCCGTGGCCTGAAAGGTTGAACAAAATTACCTTTTTCTCTCCGCTTTCTTTAGCTTTTAATGCTTCATCCATAGCGGCTTTTACGGCATGAGCCGACTCAGGTGCCGGTATTATGCCTTCGCACTTTGAAAACTTTACAGCGGCCTCAAATACAGGGTTTTGGTTGTAGGCAATTGCTTCAATTATGTTTTCATTTTTTAGTATTGATACTAATGGCGATGCCCCATGGTAGCGCAGTCCGCCCGCATGTATGCCGGCTGGCATAAAAGTATGACCAAGCGTGTACATTTTTAAAAGCGGGGTCATTCCTGCTGTGTCGCCAAAGTCGTACACATAAGGACCTTTTGTTAATTTTGGGCAGGCTGTCGGTTCAACGGCTATCGCGCGCAAGTTTTTCTTTTTACCCTGCAGTTTATCCATTAAAAATGGGAAAGAAATACCCGCAAAATTTGAGCCGCCACCAAGGCATCCGATAATAATGTCGGGGTAATCACCAGCCATTTCCATTTGTTTTTTTGTTTCAAGTCCGATTATTGTTTGGTGCATAAGCACATGGTTTAGCACACTGCCAAGCGAGTACTTTGAACCGCTTTTAACAGCATCTTCAATTGCTTCGGAAATTGCTATACCCAGAGAACCATCTGAGTTTGGGTATTTTTCTAATATGGCGCGGCCGGTCTCTGTTCTTGTTGTCGGGCTTGAAAAAACTTCGGCACCCCACATATGCATCATATATTTGCGGTATGGTTTTTGGTCAAATGAAACCTTTACCATATATACTGTGCATTTTATTCCAAATAGGTCGCACGCAAGCGCAAGTGATGAGCCCCATTGACCGGCACCGGTTTCTGTAGTTATGCGTTTTACGCCCTCTTTCATATTGTAGTAGGCCTGTGCGATAGCTGTGTTTGGTTTGTGGCTTCCGACAGGGCTTACACCTTCATATTTGTAGTAGATTTTTGCGGGGGTATCTAACAATTTTTCAAGGCGATGCGCTCTAAAAAGCGGTGCGGGCCTCCAGAGGCGGTATATTTCGCGTACCTGATCCGGTATTTCTATCCATCGTTCTGTGCTTACTTCTTGTTTTATTAGTTCCATTGGAAAAAGCGGAGCAAGGTCCTGCGGGCCAATTGGTTTTTTTGTTCCGGGGTGAATTGCAGGAGGCAATGGGTTTTTTAAGTCGGCCTGGATGTTGTACCAATGCGTGGGCATCTCTTTTTCTGATAGCGTAATTTTAATGTCTTCCATTTTTCTCTCCAATTCAATAATTTTATTGTAGTTTAACCATTTTCTAACTCTGTGTTCCAGTAAGCATTATCTATAAATTTTTGCCAAGATATTTTTATTTTTATAGGTGAGTTAAATGCAATAGCTATCGGCCCGCGCCACTTTGGTTTTGATGGGATAGTTAGAAGTTTCATTCCTGCTTCGCTTGGTAAGTGGTTGCTTTTTTTTAGGTTGCAGGGTATGCAGGAGGTTACAATGTTCTCCCAGTTGGTTTTGCCGCCCTTGCTTTTTGGGATAACATGGTCTAAATTTAAGTTATTTGTTTCAAATTTGCTGCCGCAGTAACAGCATTTGTACCCAAAGTGTTCGTAAATGTTTCTTCTGGTAAATTTTACCTCGGAAAGAGGGAGTTTATCGTAAAATTTTAGCGCAATAACATCTGGTATGGCAATTTTAAAATTAGGTGTTGTAACAAAGCCCGAAGGTGTGGAACCTACCATTTGTGAGAGTTCTTTCCAGTCGCTAAAAGAGTAGGTTTTGTAGTCATTATCAACCACTGAGGCATGGTCAATGTAAAGCAGGCTAAGCGCTCTTTGCCAGCTGGTTATTTGAATTGCATAAAAGTTTCTGTTTAAAATTAAAACATCATTCATAATTTCTCCAATTATATTCCAATTGTGAGCATATTGTCAACAAAACATAAGGTGTTTCGGATAGCATTTTAACCAAAAACACAAAGAACACTTTGATTTGTGATAATTTTCAGGAATTTATAAAAAATATTTGTAAAATTTTTGTTGACAAAAACAAATTTTTATGGCACACTTTAGTTGCTGAAAAATCTAATCTAACGAATTATAATGCTAACAATAAAAAATATCATATAAAGTTAGGCCGTAGACGATTGTGCCTGTGGCTTTATTTATTTGATTTTTAGGAGAGTTTATGGAAAAGTTTATGACGAAAAAAATTAAAATGTGGTTTGTTTTATCGTTCTTTTTCGTATTTTGTTTTTTTGCTGCAAACGCAAATGCGGCATCATTTAAGAATTATACTGTTGATGGCAGCTCGGCTGATTGGAATAGTGATGAGTTGCTTGCAACGGGATATTATTCAGGTTCAGGGATAACAGCATCTGTTTACACCACATGGAGTTCCACTGCAATTTATTTTGGCTTGCAAGATATACCGAGCTGCCTGCATGATTATTTTATTTATATTAGCACATCAGATTCGGGTGGCACGACTTCATCGCTTATTTGGAACTTTGGCGGTTCATCACACACACTTCCGTTTAACGCGCACTATGTTTTTGTTTATGATTCCGACACAATAAGGGGGCTTTACAGGTACGATGGCGCTACCTCTAGTTGGGTTGTGAGCAGTTGGAACGGTGCGTTAGTAAGTTCTTCTTCCTCAACTTTTGGAAATAATCACGAGCTTTCAATTCCTATGGCTGACCTTGCTATAACTTCTGGTACAAGCATAAAAGTTATGGTGTTTACACAGCAAGATCTTTCAAACCAAGTTCAGAATTGCTTTCCTGAACAGAACCTTATTTCGCGCGACCCAGCAACTTTTACAAAATTCTTTGATTTTGGAACACTTTCTTCCGGTAAAACCGCAAACACAATACCTGTGAGTTGGCGAATTTATGGTTTAACGGCTGATTTAGATATGGGCACACAATCTGGCAATCTAATCGCTGGTTTTACTCCAAATAATGACAGCAATCAAGACAATATATACTTTAATTTCCTTTCAGCTGTGGGTGGTAACTATGTTTTTACAATAGATACAAATTTAGATGGGGTTTTTGACCAAAATGATTATGTTACAAATGGCAGTATTTCGGAGAATTTATACGCAAGCCCAAGTGTGCAGTGGGATGGCAGTAAACAAAACACATACACAGGTATGCCAGAACCAGGTCAGATGATGATACCAAAGAGCATAGTGGACAACAACACAACCTATTATGCTCAGATTGTAGTGACAGATAGTAGTAATGGGAGCAGTACTACCGTGCAAGGGAGTTTAGGTGCTTGGGCGGTTTCGGGTTTTGCAACTGGGAAAGTTGTTGCGGATGGTTTGCCGTGCGCGGGAGCAATGATAACTGTTGGTAAGCAGTGGTCGGAGAGTTATTATTCTGGGTGGGACCGTTATGGTTTTTGTGATGCAAATGGTAACTTTAAGGTATATGGCATAAATGCGGATAACTCTACATATATGTTAAAGGCAAGCTCAAGCCAATATGCCAGCGCTTATAGCGAAACGCGGACAATTGGCGATGTTTATGGCGTAAATTTTGGCACTATTACTCTGACAAAAGGTGTAAAAATACAGGGAACAGTAACAAATTTTTACACCGGTGCGCCAATTGCAAACGCCACAATATATTCAAGAGTAGAAACGATGAGCAACAACACCCCAGGCATTGAGGAACAAACTAATACAGATACTTCTGGAAACTATGTAGACCAGGTAAGCTCGGGCAATCAAAGAATTATGGTTTCTAAAGATGGTTTTGGCAATATAACTGCTAATAGAGCGCTTTTGCCAGGCACCACAACACAGATTGATTTTGTGCTTGCATACGGCGGCTCAATATATGGCAAAGTGCTTTCTGGAACAACTTCTGTTGCAAACTGTAATGTTTCACTTTACAACTCACTTAGCGATTTGCAGAATAACAATAATTCAAACAACTCTCAAACGGATTTTGAAGGTAACTACACATTTTCTAACCTTGCCGCCGGCTCTTATATTGTTATGGCAACCCCTTCAAGCGGTACCGCCCTTGGTTTTGCGTATCACACAAATATAAATGTTTTTGAGAACCAAACAACAAACTCATCTATAAACCCAAATGTCAATTTCAACCTTCTTCCAGCAGTTGCTATTGAAGGTACTGTGTCGGATGCTGGTGGTCCTTTGAATGGCATTAGTGTTTCCCTTATATGGTCAGATACGCAAATGGAGGTAAATGATTTTAGTGTTACAACCGACGGCAGCGGCTACTATTACATTAGTGGCATTTCAACTGGCACAGGTACGGAACTTTATGTTGCAGATAAAAATGCTGGTGGTACCCCGCACATCTCTCAAACTTCCGACCTTTCATTTGTAACTCACTCGGGTACAAATACCAAAGATTTTCTTTTAACTGTGCCCTCGGGCGGTATTTCCGGCACTATTATCAATAATACAACGCGTAGCGGACCGTTTGTTGTATTTGCTTTACCTGCAGGTGTGCCTGCGCCAAGAAATAACCCCGATTTTGTTTCTATGTTTGACGAGGCAGGCCCTTATGGCATAATGGTTTCTCCCGGATTAGTTTATGGTGTTGGTATTTTTAGCCAAACAGAACAGCAAGTAATTGCACGAAGAGCTGGTGTAGCCGAAGGTACGCATGGTGCCGCCGCCGATATAATAATTAGCAGCGGGGTTAGTGTTTTTGGAGATGTTAAAAATGCGGCTTCCAGTTCTACCATAAAAACAGCAATGGTTGAAATTACATTTGGAGCTTATGTAATTGGTTTTAGCAATAGTGATTCTGAAGGGAACTTTCAGGTGAAGTACTTGCCGGTAAGTTCCACATTTTCCGCAAGAGTTAATGTGACCGGCTTTAATACTTGGACCGGAATTCTTTCAACGGCATCGTTAAACCACATATATTTAACTCCAGACCCAGACCTTGATACACAAAAACCAGTGATAAGTTATATTTCACCAGCAATAGACGGTGTTATAGGCAGCACCACTCCGACAATTTTTGCAACCTTGTCAGATGGTGAAGGGACAGGCATCAACAACCTTTTAACAAATATGGATATAGACGATTCACCGATAATTCCAAGCTTTAATCCGGCAAACGGCGAACTCTCTTATGACTGCGGGTTTGGACTTGACGAAGGGACCCACACTGTTTACTTAAGTGTTTACGATAGCGCCACAACACCAAATGTTTCAAACATAACTTGGACATTTAGGATTGATGCATCTACACCAGTCATTTCGTTTAATTGTTATGATTTAGAAGGCAATCACGATAAACACTTACGCGCGGAAAATAGCCCCATTTCTTTTGAGTCCCGTTTACAGTCCGATTTTAGCTCTAATGAAAATGGCAGTTACTCGCTTTATTTTGATATGAACAACAATGGTGTGTTTGATGATGGGGTTGATTACTTCCCTGCTTCAACCTCCTCAAGTGTACCTTACAACCTTACATACACAACTGGTACTTTAGGAAGTTCGCAATGGGAAAACGGCTATCTTTATGATAAAAACGGAAATTGGCGTGAGCAAATTTCTGAGGGTGTGTACACTTTGATTTTTGAGTTTACCGATGGGCTCCACAGCGTAAAAAGCACAGCGGCAATTACCGTTGACCACACAATACCAACTGTTCAAATTATTCATCCGGGCGCAGGTGAGCAAATAATTGTTAGAAATGATTCCTTTGATGTTGATTACTCTCTTAGTGAGGATTGCTACACAATTGATAGTGCCACCACAATGATTTCCGCAATGACAATGAACACATCAAATTACGCGCTGCTTGGCGGACAGCTAATAGCAGGGGAAAATAAAGTGTCATTTGGAGCTTCATCACTTGGCATTCTAACCGACTACACCCCGTTAAGTTTAACTCTCAGTGGGTATGATTTAGCAGGAAATAATAATTTCATAGGAGCTAATCCTAGTTGCCTTGTTGCGCCTTCAACCCCAACTTACTTTGCGGCGGTTGCAAGCTTAACTCCTCGTACCGCAAGAGTGTCTTGGACTGCTCCCGGTGATGATGGTATGTTAAACCCATTGCAAATTGGCAGCGTTTTTGCTTTACAATATTCGCAAATTCAGGGCGTTGTATGGAGCACTGCTTCTGCGCAGATGATAATGGTAACAACCGATTCAATTAACCCGGGCGATATGCAAAGTGTTACACTTAGCAGTAGCGCGCTTACAGGTGATAGTACCTATTACTTTAAGCTTTGGACAAGAGATGAAAATGTTGGTTGTTGGTCACTGCCATCCGAAATGAGTTCTGCCTATATTTTACTTGGTGATACTATAGCTCCATCGGCTGTTATACTTGATGCAAGAACGGCAGATGTTTTTGGCGGAAATATTAAACTTTCATGGGGTGCTCCCGGTAATAATGGAATGTTTGGAAGTTTGGCTGAAGGTTCACAATATAAAGTGCAATGTGCCACATCAGTAAGCGGGGATTCACTTTCCGGCTGGGATTATCCGCTTGCGCAAATAACAGTTTCAACTTCAAATGTTACACCGGGTACTATGGTTTCGCAAATTGTCGGTATGCCGTTTACTTCGCCGCTTACCTCAGGGGTAACATATTATTTTGCAATCTGGCATGCGGATGAAGTGGGTAACTGGTCTGCAATTTCAAATATTTCAAGTGCTTGCGCTTCAGCACCCTTGCCAATAACTTCTGGAACAATTTCCGGTGTTATGAGTTACAGTGGCTCTTTTGTCGGCGTGTATAAAGTTGTTATAGCAAGCGCTATCAGCGATAATGGTGTTATAAGTTTTGTAACACCTGTAACTTCTTTCACTGGTGCAGGGTATTATAGTATTAGCAATTTGCCGTTACCAAATACTTTCTATGTTATGGCACTGATTGATTCAAATGACAATGATGTACCAGACGGCTATGAGCCGACAGGTTATTATAGGCAAGAATCGGATTGGTGGAACGCAACGCCAATATACTTAAGCGCATCATCACATACTGCTTTAAATATGAATTTCTCTTTCTTTGACTATGGCGCTATAAGCGGGCGTATAACCAACAACTCTGAACAAATAGGCAGCATTGTTGTAATTGCGTCTCCTTCTTTTGGCGGTGCAAGCCCTTACAATGTTACTGAAAGCACTCCAAACACACCAGCGTGGGATTACTCGTTGAGGGTTTCAACTCCATATGGTTTTTACAAAGTGACTGCTTTTGTTGATGTGAACGAAAATCGTCAGTTAGATTCAAATGAATATTACAGCATTTATGCAGATTCTGTTCCTGTAACATCGCAATTTAATACTTTAGGTATGGATATTACAATAAACACCACTCCACCAGATGCGCCAGATTCATTTAGTGGAACAGTACAAAGCACAGGGTCAATACAATGGTCATGGACATTAAGTGCAAATGCGACATACTATGCTATATATAATGGCACCGACAACAGTAAAGTTGGAAATGTAGAGGGTGTGGCACAATGGATAGAAGAAGGGTTAAGTGGCAACACACAATACACAAGATATGTAAAGGCCGGTAATGCAGGTGGAATATCTGGAGCGTCAATCTCTACTGGTGTTTACACTTATGCAGTTATACCTTCTACGGTAGGCGTTAGTACCATGAGTGTAAATTCAATTACGCTTGGCTGGGCAGATACGGGAGCTATCGCTTATCGTCTTGAAAGAGATAGCGTATTTGTTGCAACTGTTCCCGCCACAAGTTATAGCGATACTGGTTTAAATGCCGATACATACTATGCCTATAGAGTTAGCGCAATAAATAACGCACTTGTTCTTTCACCGGGATATAGCAGTGTTACAAATGCTCTTACATTGCCGGCATCGCCAAGTGGTTTTATAGGTACTGCCATTGGCACAGATACAATAAGATGGCAGTGGAACCATGGTAGTACTTATGTAAGCGGATACGATGTTTATACTTCAACTGGATTTGGGTTAGCGATTGGATTAGTTTCAAATGTGACAGCTTACATTGAAAGCGGGCTTAATGCAAATACCCAATACACAAGAGTGCTAAAACAATACAATGGCTCTGGTACAAGTAGCGCAACAGCAACACAAGAATATACTTATGCGATTATACCTTCTACAGTAGGTATTAATGCCGTTAATTTAAGTTCAGCTACACTTGGCTGGGCAGATACAGGAGCAAATTCGTATCGTCTTGAAAGAAATAGTGTATTTGTTGCAAGTGTTACCGGCACAAGCTATAGCGATACTGGTTTAAATGCTGATACACTTTATGAGTATAGAGTTGGCGCAATAAATAACGCACTTGTTCTTTCACCGGGGCTTAGCGGTGTTGCAAGTGTGCTTACATTACCGGCTCCGCCAAACAGTTTAGTTGGAGTTGCCATTGGCACAGATACAATAAGATGGCAGTGGAATGAAGGCAGCACTTATGTGAGCGGTTACGGGCTTTATGATGAAGCAGACAACTCCATAGTTTTTGGCTTAATTTCAACTGTTACCGCTTATATTGAAAGCGGGCTTAATGCAAATACCCAATACACAAGAATGCTAAGACAATACAATGGCTCTGGGTTAAGTAGTGCAACAGTAGCACAAGAGTATACTTATGCAATTATACCTTCTACGGTAGGTGTTAGTACCATGAGTGTAAATTCAATTACGCTTGGCTGGGCAGATACGGGAGCTATCGCTTATCGTCTTGAAAGAGATAGTGTATTTGTTGCAACTGTTCCCGGCACAAGTTATAGCGATACTGGTTTAAATGCCGATACATACTATGCCTATAGAGTTAGCGCAATAAATAACGCACTTGTTCTTTCACCGGGATATAGCAGTGTTACAAATGCTCTTACATTG
>Ga0247840_10006159_pt1 | contig 17502 bp, 18 predicted proteins | sample LaCruzMarch2015__FD_192404 | JGI IMG/M metagenome (GOLD analysis project Ga0247840, IMG submission 192404) | Freshwater microbial communities from meromictic Lake La Cruz, Castile-La Mancha, Spain - LaCruzMarch2015_17m | ecosystem: Environmental > Aquatic > Freshwater > Lake | place: Spain... | reverse complement strand
CATGTCATCGCTTATTTGCTGTCGGGTGACACGCATTTCGTGATATCCTCGCCTGAGGGCGGCGGATTCAAGTGCCGATTTTTGACTATTTACGCTAACAAGCATATATTATGCCACTAATTCAGGAAATACTTATGGACAAGACCTACTTTAAGTTTTGATGGAACAGATGTTACCGCAAACCTCTATGGTTGGATTGTAACTGGAAATGTCGGATATAAATTCTAAATAATTAAAGTAAAAAGAGACAGATAACATGGCAGTTAAGACGGGAACAGGACAGTAGGACCTGTTCCCGTTTATCTTGTCCATAGGAGAATGATGATATGAAGGTTAAGTTTATGGGGGCGGCAAGGACAGTGACGGGATCCTGTTTCATCATGGAGACAGGGGGCCACCGTTTCGCCATCGACTGCGGGATGCATCAAGGCAATGGGGAGATCGAGAGGCGCAACTGGGATACTAAAATCTATGATGCTGCTAAAATCGAATGTATTCTTATGACCCATGCCCATATTGATCACGCCGGTCTGTTGCCCCGGATCGTCAAGGAAGGTTTCCGTGGAGCAATCTATGCGACGCCTCCCACGCTTGATCTTTTGAAAATCCTGCTTCTGGATAGCGCCCATATTCAAGAGATGGAGGCCCTATGGAAAACGCGCAAGCATCTTCGCCATGGCGGAAATGATGTTGAACCCCTCTACACCAGAAAGGACGCTGAAGACGTTACCCGGTATTTCAAGGCGGTTGAGTATGATCAGCCAGTAACGCCCTTTGCCGATTTGACGGTTACCTTCCGTGATGCCGGTCATATCCTCGGGGCCTCCATCCTGGAATTAGGGGTAAGGGAAAACGGGAAGCTATCGAAACTCGTATTTTCCGGGGATGTCGGGCGACCTGCCCAGCTCATCATCAAGGATCCCACGGTAATCGAGTCGGCGGACTATCTTTTTATGGAGTCCACATACGGCAACCGGGACCACAAGAACGAGACGGACAGCCTCAACGAGCTGGCAGAAGCCATAGCTTGTAGTTACCGTCACGGAGAAAAGGTTATCATCCCTTCATTCGCCGTGGAAAGAACTCAGGAATTGCTTTATTGCCTTCATCTCCTGGACGGGGATGGGCGCCTGCCAAAAGATATGCCTGTTTACGTGGACAGCCCGCTGGCCACCCAGGCAACGGAGATCTTTCGGAAATATGCCGACTATTTTGATGAAGAGGCCAAGGGACTTCTCAAGAAGGGAGAGGATCCCCTGACCTTCCCCCAGCTCCATTTCACACGAAGTACCGAGGAGTCTATGAAAATAAACACCTCACCCGGTCCGGCAGTGGTTGTTTCGGCAAGTGGCATGGCTAATGCGGGCCGGATTCGTCATCACCTCCGCCACAATCTATGGCGGGAAGGGGCCAGTGTGGTATTTGTAGGTTTTCAGGCCCAGGGAACCACGGGGCGGCGAATTGTGGACGGGGCCAAGATGATTAAAATCTTTAATGAAGAGGTGGCGGTCAAAGCGCATATTTTTACAATTAACGGCTTTTCCGCCCACGCCGGGCAGAGTCAGCTTATGGAGTGGCTGGGGCATTTCCGTTCGCAATCCTTACAGGTCTTTCTCATTCACGGTGAATACTCGGCCCAGCAGACCCTTGCCGGTCTCATCCATGAACGTTACGGCTTTCCCGTAACCATTCCCGACTATCTCGAGGAAATAACATTGAAACCCGGGGAAGCGATCGAGCGCGTGGCCGCTCCGGAGGAGACTGCCAAACGGATCGACTGGAACTTTATCATGCTGGAGATGGGAAATCGCTTGCAGCAGCTCCGGGAAAGACAGGCACGGATTGAGGAAAAAGGATGGGCGGAACAGTCGGAGGTCAGGGAACGAATCCTCGAACTGAACCGGCGGTTGACGGCTTTGATTTCCGACCTTTGATCATTATTGATGAACCCGTAAAAAGTCAAAAATTTGGCTGCTATCGACGGCTTCGTAAAAAGATCCGGATGCAGCGCAACGCCGCATCCGGATCTTTTTACGAAGCCGTCATTATTCCGCCAAGCGGTAATGGAACACAGCCACGATGTGAAGTTTCGAGAGCCCCAGGTCGACCGGCAGGCGGTCATAGGGACCGGCAGCGCGAATGATCGAAAGGGTGTATTCATCAAGAAGTTGTGAACCTGACGACGAAACGACATCCTGAGAGGATAAATAGCCGTTTTTATCGATGGAAAATCTGACCGTTGTCGTGCCTTTTTCCTTTTTCTGGAGAGCAGCTTGAGGGTATTTCCAGCTGCGTTCAATCCTCTTTCGGATCTTAAGAAGATAGAAGCGGTAGCGGCCGTCCTCACTCCCCAGATTGACGGTGTCTTCACCGGCAACGGTCATGGGTGCTGCCGCCGGTGTCGGCGCCGGTTGTTTCTTTACCGCAACCGGTTCTTTCTGGTCGTCCTTTTCCTGAGGAGCTGGAACGTGTTCGGTCAGGTTTACGGTTAGCAGACTGACGTCCCGTGGCCGGGGAGATGGTTTCTCCCCGATGACGGGCATGGAAAGGACCAGTACATGCGAGGCAAGGGAAATCATGATGGCCGTGATAAAGGCCTTTTGCAGTGGCAACCGGTTGGATTTCCAGAACGGCTTCATGAGCACATCATAAAGCAAAACTTAAGAATAAATCAATAAAAATAAAGTAATAGCCTTTATCTGCCGATGAAGTGAAACGATGATAATTGCACAGGTGCTGGGATGACGATGACCACACACGAGGAGATGGACGCACGCTATATGGCCCTGGCTCTGGAGGAGGCGGCCGCAGCCGCTGCCGAAGGGGAGGTCCCGGTCGGGGCGCTTATCGTGAACGGCGGCCAAGTTATTGCCCGGGACCACAACCGACCCATCATATTAATCGATCCTACAGCTCATGCCGAGATCCTTGTCATCCGCGCCGCGGCCCGGTATGAGGGGAATTACCGATTGTCGGGAACGACGTTGTATGTGACCCTGGAACCCTGCCTCATGTGCGCCGGCGCAATTATTCACGCCCGAATCAGCAGAGTCGTTTTTGGGGCGAGGGATCCCAAAGGGGGCGCTGTTGTTTCCGTCGGCCGCACCTTTGAGGATACGCGCCTGAATCATCACGTGGATTTTACCGGTGGTGTAATGGAAGGACCGTGTGCTGAAATATTGAGTAGCTTTTTTCAGCAAAAGAGGATATAACCCGCACCGCTTCGAATATGGAAGGTTCCATGCGGAGAGGTACCGAAGTGGTCGTAACGGGATCGACTCGAAATCGATTTGGGGGCCAAAAGCTCCCACGGGGGTTCGAATCCCCCTCTCTCCGCCATTAAAAAAAATAATTTACGGAAGACTAGCGACGAATTTATCATAGAAAATAGGAGAGATGCCTGAGAGGCCGAAAGGGCACGACTGGAAATCGTGTGTACGCCCAAAAGTGTACCGGGGGTTCGAATCCCCCTCTCTCCGCCAGATAAGAGGCGGGGTAAGTGAGACTTTCATTTACCCCGCCTTTCTTATTCGGCTTACAAAGCAAAGCGCTATCTTCGTTGGCTTTGTCATCGGCTCCTCGACGTATTTCCATATACGCCTGCGTCGCCTCTTCCTTGCCGCCTTGATTTCATCTTTGCTTTGTAATCCGAATTTTCTCTCTATTCATATCCCAGCACCGCGAGCTGTTCTTCCGTCATGCCTAAGAAATGGGCGATTTCATGGACGACGGTAATTTCGATCTCCTCCTCTAATTCCACCAGGCTCCGGCAGGCATCCTCCAGAGGTTCCTGAAAGATGATGATCGTGTCCGGGAGAAGGGGCGGGTTGGTTTCAGACCGCTCCGGCAGGGAAATACCACAATAGACTCCGAAGGGCGGGTCGTTGGGCGTTAGCGCGAGTTCTCTGATTATGTCACCGGATGGTCGTGGCTGGACGGAAATCACGATATTGTCCAGACGGGTGCGAATTTCCTTTGGAATGCGGTCGATGGCCCGTTTCACCGCTTTATCGAAATCTTTGCGACTGAGCTTCATCACCTTCCGAACCTCCTGTTACCATGGCGCGTAATTAGGGTGGATTAGCCACTGTCTTTTTTCCGGAAAAAATCAATGATGCCGTTAGGCATGAAGATGGTGACCACGATGAAGAGGGCGCCGTAGATGATCCGGGCGATTTCCGCCTGGGCGAAGGTTGAGAGGCCCTCGTTGACGACGGTTAGAATGACGGCCCCGATGATCGGTCCCAGCCAGGTGCCCCCGCCTCCGAACATGGCCATGAGGACAATGAGAATGGAGATATTGATGTTGAAGACGACATCGGCATGGATGTAGGTCAGGTAATAGGCGAACAGTCCGCCGGCAATCCCGGGAAAAAAGGCGGAGAGGACGAAGGCCTGGATCTTGATTTTTGCCGTTGGGATGGCCATGGTTTCGGCGACTTCTTCATCGGAGCGGATGGCTCGGAGGCCGGCGCCGAGCCGCGAGCGGCCGAGCCACCAGGCGACGCCTAGGGTGACGACCATGAGGAGAAGCATGACTTCGTACAGGATGGAGCGGGAGAGTTTTTCCGGGATGTCCATGAATTTCAAATATATCCCTTCCGCCCCACCTAGAAACTCGATGTTCTTCACGGTCAATTCCACGACAAAGGCAAAGCAGATCGTTACGACCGAGAAGTAGGGCCCCCGGATTTTCAGGCAGGGATAGCCTACTATCAAGGCGACCAGTGCCGCCAGCGCCCCGGCCGGGACCGAGGCCAGGATGGTCAGGATGGGCGACAATTCGAACATGGAGGCCGCTTTTGCCGTGGCAAAGGCGCCAATCCCGAAGAAGGCCGCGTGGCCGAAGGACAGGTAGCCGGCATAGCCGCCGATGAAATTCCAGGAGGAGGCCAGAATCACGTACATGAAAACGGAGAACATGAAGGAAAGGTAATATACCTCCGGTTCGAGGAACGGGAAAGCGGCGAGCATCGCGGTGAGGAGTGCGGTTGCAGCCAGGCGGTATTTCTGCATATTTTATATCCCCTGCTTGAACAGGCCGTGGGGCCGGAAGATGAGAAAGATCATAAGAAGCCCGAAGGTAACCAGATTCACCCACTGGTAGGGGAGGAAGGCCATGGCGAGGCCCGTGATCACCCCGATGATGAGCCCGGCCAGGGCCGTGCCGATAACATTACCCACTCCGCCCACGATTACCACTAAAAAGAGGTAGATGAGCCAGAGATTGTGGGAGTGGGGCTCAAAGGAATTGAGGAGGGCCAGGCCGATCCCCCCGGCCCCGGCTGTGGATACGGCCAGGCCGAAGGTGATCATGCTGATCCGGTAAAGGTTGACGCCGTAAAGCTGGGCGGCCTCGGGCTGCTGCCAGGCGGCCCGGACGGCCATGCCCGTGTAGGTTTTTTTCAGAAACAGATAAATTGCGGTTATCCCAACGATGGACAACCCGAAGCCGACCAGGTGGGGATACTGAAAATAGAAGGGTCCCAAGATCAGGGCGCCGCTGGCGTAAGTCGGCGTCAGCACTCGGGGATCGGCCTTCCAGATGAGGACCATGACATTTTCCAGAATAATGGCCAGGCCGAAGGTGAGGATCATCGACGCCACAATGACCTCCTTAGCCTTGGCGATGGGTCTGATGAGGAGTTGATAGACCCCGCAGGCCACGAGGAACAGGAGTGGCACGGACACCGCCGCCGAAACGACGGGGTCCATGCCGAAATACTGTAACAGGCTATAGGCCAGATAGGCCCCGAGGAGTCCGAAGGCGGCATGGGAGATGTGGATGACGTGCATGACCCCCCAGGTCAGGGAAAAACCGACGCTGAGGAGTGCATACACCATGCCCATCATGATGCCGCTGATCAGGGACTGAATTATTAAAACGGCGTCCACGTTACTTCTTCCAGGCCGGCTTAGGATAGACCGGTTCCTTTGTCCGGATGTTCTTCGGGTAGATCAGTTCCACCTTACCGTTGATGATCTGGGTGGCGAAGTTGATCGGCGCCGGCAGGCCTTTTTTGTCAAAGGTCATGGGACCGGCAATGGTATTTACCTTGTGCGTCTTCAGCCAGTCGCGGATCTTCGTCTGATTAAGGCTCTTAGCCCCGGTTACGCCCTGTTCGAGGGTCTGCATCCAGGCGTAACCGAACCCGAAATAGAGGGGGTAAATGTCCATCTTGTATTTATTCTTTACATAGGCGTTGAGTTTATCGTTTCCCGGGTAGTTAAGCATGCCGTGGAGGACAGTTCCGGAAAAGACATAGTCTCCGTCTGTCCCGAGTTCCTTGACCCAGGCGGGGACAACGGAACCGATCCCCTGGACAATGGCCTTGGGATTGTAATCGAGGGCCTTGGCGGCCTTCATCGTTGTTACCCCGTCGGGGAAAAAGCCGTTTGAAAACAGGATATCGCAGTTCATCTGTTTAGCCTTGACGATCAGCGATGTAGCATCGCTAAGGGGAGAGTTGTATTTCTCATCGATCACGATTTTGATATTCAGCTTTTTCGTCCAGCGGTTGATGGAGTCCTGGAGGGACAGACCGACGGGATTATTGATGGTGTAGACGGCGGCCCGCTTCGGGCGCTGGTTCGCGGGAACAGTGGCCAGCAACTGGAAGAAACCCTCGTACCACCACTCGCCCATCAGGGGCGGGGCGCCGAAGGAATAGGTATAGCCCTGCTGAAAGCTCTTCATATGGCCGCCCATGGAGACATAGACGACTTTGTGTTTTTCCGCCACGGGCATGACGGCCCGGGCAGCGGTACCGGGGTAACCGCCAAAGAGGAGGTCGACCTTGTCCACGGTGATGGCCTTTTCCGCAAAGGTCACGGCCTTGCCCACATTGGATTGGTCGTCGTAGATCTTGAATTCCACCGGACGTCCCAACAGACCCCCTTTGGCGTTGATTTCCTCCGCCCAGTAACGCATGCCTCTTTCGATCCACAGTCCCGTTTCTGCAAACTCACCCGTCAGTGGCAACGAGCCGCCGATGACGATCGGTTTGCCGGCGCCGATTGCAGCTGCGGGGACCGTCAACATGATCCCGCAAAGCACGGCGATGGTCATAAACAAAGAGAACCCTTTCATCCGTTTTCCTTTCATTATGATGCCTCCTTTCCAAATTTTGGCCTATCTTAAATCTTAGAGTCCCAAATAGGACGTCTTGACTTTCGGATCCTCCCGGAGTTCCGAGGATGGGCCTTGTAGGGAAACCACCCCATTTTCCAGGACATATCCATGGGCAGTTATCGCCAGGGTCTCCATTACCTCCTGGGATACTAAAAGCACCGACAGCCCTTCCTTGTTCAATGCCCTGATGGTGGCAAAGATTTCGATTGCCGCCTTGGGGGACAGTCCCAGGGAAGGCTCATCCAGCATGAGGAGACGGGGCCTGGCCATCAAGGCCCGTCCTAGGGCTGCCATCTGTTGCTCCCCTCCGGACAGGCTACCTGCCAACTGGCGGCGCCGGTCAGCGAGGCGGGGGAAAATATCATATACCTGACCGAGGGACTCCTGTCGCTGCTTCCGGACGGTGGGCAAATAAGCCCCCATGATCAGATTTTCTTCCACGGTCATGGCGGGAAACAGCTTGCGGCCCTCGGGAACCTGAACGATTCCCTCCCGGCAAATCCGGTCCGGGGTAAGGCCGTTCAGGGATTTTCCCTCCCAGCTCATAGTGCCGCCTGTGGGGGAAAGCAGTCCGGAGATAGTGTTGAGCAGAGTAGTCTTGCCGGCGCCGTTGCCGCCGATCAGGGCTACCATCTCCCCCGGGGAGACCTCAAGGGAAACGCCGCGCAGGGCCTGCATCTGGCCATAGCAGACGGTGAGATTGTCAACACGCAGCATAAGCGGCTCCCAGATAGGCGGAGATGACCTCCGGGTGATTGGCCACTTCTTCCGGCGGCCCTTCGGTGATTTTGGTTCCGAAATTCAGCACCATGATGCGGCTACAGGTGCACATAATGGCTTTCATCACATGTTCGATCATAAAAATCGTCGTTCCGTATGTATCCCGGATTCGGAAAGTCAACTCAATGGCACTGCTGATTTCCGTCGGATTCAGTCCGGCAAAGACCTCGTCGAGGAGGATTATTTCCGGATTTAGGGCCAGGGCGCGGGCGATTTCCAGACGCTTGCGGTCTTCGAGGACAAGTTCACCGGGGAGGCGGCGGGCTTTCTGTGTCAAGCCCGTAAAGGCGAGAATCTCCATGGCCTTTTCCCTTGCCCCCCGGGCGCCGAACGTTTTCTTGCGGCCGTAGAGGACGCCGGTAGACACGTTTTCGATGAGATTCAGACCTGACAAGGGCCGGACGATCTGAAAGGTACGGCCGATTCCCAGGCGGGCCCGTTTGTAGGGGGGCAGATTCGTGATTTTCCTGTCCTCGAAGAACAAATCTCCACCGTCGGTGGCGTAAATACCGGAGATAACGTTGAACAGCGTCGTCTTCCCCGAACCGTTCGGTCCGATGAGGCCGACGATCTCGCCACGGCGCACCTCAAAATCGACTTCCGAAAGTGCCGTCAGACCGCCGAAACGCTTCGTTATTTTTTTACCTGTCAGCATATTTGTTCCCTATGATTCGATCAGGGCAACCGCACGGCACCAGCCTGCGCTGCCCCCCGTGAGCTTTACGGGAAAGCAGGCCACTTTGAACCCGAATGGTCTGGGCAGCTTGTCAAGGTTGGCCAGCTTCTCTATGTGGCAGTATTCACGTTCAATTCCGGCCAGATGGGCCTCCCATAGGATTTGGCGGTCTCCAGTCCTGGCAAAATCCTCCTTGATGGCCCAGAACGGGCGATCCCATCCCCAGGCGTCAATGCCCATGACCCGGATGCCTTGGTCCACCAGCCAGATAGTTGATTCCCGGCTCATGCCGCAACCGGCGTCAAAATATTCCACTTGCCCCCAGAACTTATCGGCGCCGGTCATGATCAGGACGATATCACAAGGCTTCAGGATGTAACCGATACATTCCAGTTCCTTTTGCAGGTCTTCACTGCTGATCGCGGACCCTCTCGGTTTTTGCCGGAAATCAAGGACGACGCCGTCGCCGTAACACCACTCCAGGGGAATCTGATCAATTGTCCGGGCCGGCTTTCCTTCACTCTGGGGGGCATAATGCCAGGGGGCGTCAAGATGGGTGCCCGAGTGGGAGATCATTTCCACGCGGTCATTGGCATAGCCCAGGCCGTTCCGGAGGTCCGACTCGGCGCATCCCAAAAATACCGCGAGGGCCGGGGCCGACTCCTTATGGTTCTGATGAATAACCCTGAGGGAAAGGGCTTCACTGGGGCTCTCCTCTGTGGGTACGCTCAAATCGATAATGGTAGTCTTTCGATTCACTGCCTTACCTCGCAATCCTTAATTGATGAGCCTGCAAAATTTTGTAAAAACTATCTATAATAGACGGCTTCGTAAAAATATCCGCAGGCAAGGCGCGCAAAACCTGAGGAATGAGGAGTACTTGTCGTACGCCGCAGTGACGAAGGATGCAGCGCAATGTAGCATCCGGACTTTTTACGAAGTCGTCAATAGTTTACCTTGTCCAGTCCCTTCAGTCCGAGGATCTTTCTGCTCTCCTCCGGGGTCGCCGGTTCGATGCCCAAGGCCCTGGCAATCCCCACGATGTTTTCCACCTGCTCGGCGTTGCTTTTGGCCAATTGTCCCTTTTCCAGATACATGCTGTCTTCCAGGCCCACGCGGACATTGCCACCCATCAGGAGGGCGATTGTCCCCATTTTCATCTGATGTTGACCGGCGGCGCATACCGACCAGACAAAGTCTCCAATTGAGTCTTTCGCGGTACGGTAAAGAAACAACAGGTTTTCCATGGTGGCGGGAATGCCTCCCAAAAGCCCCATGACGAACTGGAGATAAACGGGTTTTTGAATGTGTCCTCCTTCGATCATGTGGGCCAGATTGTTAATCATGGCTACATCGTATATCTCGATTTCCGGCTTTGTTCCATGCTCTTTAAAGGCTGCGGCAAATTCCCGCATTCCCTTGAAGGTATTGGGGAAGATGTAGTCTTCCGTCATGGCGAGAAAAGCCTGTTCCCAAGGGAACTTGAAATTGCTGTGCTTGGCGAGCAGGGGGTATAGGGCCACATTGATGGACCCGAAATTAAATGATCCAAGTTCGGGCTTGAAGGCAGGAATTACCGCCAACCGTTGTTCCGAAGTCATGCCGAGACCACCACCCGTCGTCAGACACAGGATGATGTCGCAGCGTGACTTTATTTCAGTGATTATCTCGCGGTAAAGATCGAGGGATGATGCCGGTTGGCCGGTTTCGGGATTACGCGCATGGATATGGGCCACGGCGGCCCCGGCCTCCCAGGCCCTGACCGTCTCATCAGCGATCTGCTTAGGTGTAACGGGTAGGTAAGGGGTCATGGAAGGGGTATGGATGCCCCCGGTAATGGCCGCAGTAAAAATCGCTTTTGACATTTTTTACTCCTCAATCATTGACAATGGCGACCGGCCGGCACCAGCCGGCTGAGGCCCCTTTGATCTTTATGGGAAAGCAGCATACCGTAAATCCGTGGGGCCGGCCGATGGCGGTGAGATTCGCCAACTTTTCCATATGGCAATACCCTGCTTCGATACCGGCAAAATGGGCCTCCCAGATGATCTTCGGGTCCCCTTTTTCCTTGAATTCCTGGGCCAGGAAGGGCAGGGGGCGGTCCCAGCTCCAGGCGTCGATGCCAACCACTTTTATGCCCCTTTCCGTCAGAAAGAGGGTGCTTTCCCTGGTCATGCCCGGTCCCTTGACGAGATACTGCGGCGTTCCCCAGGCGGCGTCGGCGCCGGTCTGAATGATTACGATGTCTAGGGGTTTTATTTCGTAGTTGATCCTGTCCAATTCCTTTTGGATGTCTGTCGCGGTAATCCGCTCGCCGTCCGCTTTATGACGGAAATCGAGGAGGACGCCGTCGCTCATGCACCAGGCCAGAGGCACCTCGTCAATCGTGAGGGCCTGCTTCCCGTTATCCTGAGTGGGATGGTAGTGGTAGGGGGCGTCCAGGTGAGTACCGCTGTGGGTCGTGAGAGTCAGGAATTCCAGCGCCCACCCAAGACCTCCCGGAAGTTGCTCCCTGCTGATTCCCTGGAAGAAATCGAGCATCTGCACTGCTCCCTGGACATGATCGGCGTATTCGATTTTGGGAATCATCATGGGGGGATCACAGGGCAAATCTGCCTCAAGGGCAATACTCAGATCAACGAATCGCCTTCCCATCTTCTCTCCTCTTGCTAAAACTTTACCTTGTCTATTCCCTTCAGTCCGAGAATCTGCCGCGCCTCCGCCGGTGTCGCCGGCTCAATGCCAAATTCCCGGGCAATGCGGACGATCTTGGTAACCTGCTCGGCGTTGCTTTTCGCCAACTGCCCCTTTTCGAGATAGAGATTGTCTTCCAAACCGACCCGGGCATGACCGCCCATCATGAGGGAGGTAGTACAGAGACTGAACTGGGTCTTGCCGGCGGCGCAAACAGAGAACTGAAAATCGCCGATGGCCTTGCGGGCACTTTCGAGGAGAATGACGAAGTTTTCGATGGTAGCGGGGATACCACCCAGAATCCCCATAACAAACTGGAGATAAACGGGTTTCGCGACATGGCCCTTCTCGATGAGGAAGGCCAGATTGTTGATCATTCCGAGATCATAGATCTCAAATTCCGGCTTCGTTCCCTGGTCGGCAAATTTCTCCAGGAACTGACGCATGGTCAGGAAGGTGTTGGGGAAGATGAAGTCCTCTGTGGCCTGGAGATAAGATTTTTCCCAATCGTAAGTCCAGGTCTGGACATTGTCGGCGATGTGGAAGAGGGCGAAATTGAGGGAACCGGCGTTAAGGGTCGCCAATTCCGGTGACAAACTAGACACAACCCGGACGCGGTTCTCTACCGGTTCGCCGAGACGGCCGCCTGTCGTGCAGCAGACAACCATGTCGCAACGCTTTCTGACCCCTTCGGCAAAGGTCCGGAAGATATTCTGGTCGGCGCAGGGAAGCCCCGTCTGGGGGGTCCGGACATGGACGTGAGCAACGGCCGCCCCGGCTTCGTAAGCTTTGACCGCCTCTTCAATGAGCTCTTCCGGGGTGACGGGAAGATAGGGGGACATGCTGGGAGTGTGGATGGCCCCGGTCAGGGCGGCGGTGATGATTCTTTTTTCCCTCATGACAACCGTTCTCCTCTTCTTAGGTTTCTTCTGTTATAGACTCAATCCGGGGAGGTGTTCCTGGAGCCGCACCGCCTTGATATAATAACTTACGACCGGCGGGGATTGTAGGAAAAACAGACCTGTGTGTCAATGGAATAATGAACTGAAATGCCACTGCTGCCGATAAAATTTGGATCGGCAGGATAATTTCTCATAGGCAGGGGCGCCGATTGTGTGTTAAAGACGCCCCTATGAAACAGCCGACAGGATCGGAAAAAAGAATAAAAACAGCCTTTATTCTCGGGGCGGGTTTGGGGACGCGCCTGATGCCGCTGACTCGGGAGTGTCCCAAGCCGCTTCTTCCCCTGAGGGGTCGTCCAATCATTACTTACGCCATGGACCATCTTCGGCAGGCCGGGATCGAGCGGTTCATCGTCAATACCCACCACTGTGCAGAGGTATATGAGCAAAGCTTCCCGGGGCACGCCTGGCGCGGTGTTCCGATTATTTTCTGCCACGAGCCGGTTCTACTCGATACGGGAGGAGGATTGAAGAACATCGAAAGACTGCTCGATGAGAATGAGCCGTTGATGGTTTACAACGGTGATATTCTTACTGATATCCACCTCGCGGATCTGGTGGATCACCATTCCCGGGCCGGGAAGGAGGCGACCCTCGCCCTTCGTAATCATGGTCATCCCCGAAATGTAAATCTTGACGCCGGGGGAGCCATCTGCGATTTCCGCCATGTCTTGGGAAATCCCGGGGTGCAGGCCTGCCTTTTCACCGGGGTTTATATCATCGAAAAATCAATATTGAAAAGGTTGAAACCAGGGGTCAAGCAGGATATCATCCCCGTATTCATAGAAATGATTCGGGAGGAACCGGGAGCGGTGGCGGGAGTCGTGATCGATGCCGGGCAGTGGAATGATATCGGGACCCCGGAGATCTATGATAAGCTGAACAACATCTATGTTATATGATAGCTACTGAAAATGAATATGTCTCCTATGCCCGTTATATCCTCGGTCTTGCTGAGGAGGATACAGGGCAAATGGCGATCAAGGCGATCACGAAAGGTGGTTCGGACCGGTGTTTTTATCGACTGTCCCTCGAGGATGGCATAAGCTTTCTGTTTATGGCCTATGGTCGTCAGCAGGAGGAGAACGCCTACTGGGCGGGCATTGCCGCTTTTCTTGCTGAGCTGGGGGTTCCCGTTCCGGTGGTTTATGGACATGATCCGGAGCGGGGCTTCGTCGTTATGGAAGATCTCGGGGACCGTGATCTCTGGTCCTACCGGCACGAACCCTGGGAGGTTCGCCGAGATCTGTACCGGAGGGTCTTGAAAAGAATCAGCCTCATTCATACCTTTGCCGAAGCTTCTCCGCGCAAGGGAAAGGACGGGCAGCCCGCAGATTTGTCACCCCCTTTCCCCAGGACAATGAAGGGATATGACCGGGAACTATACCGATGGGAACACGATTACTTTCTGGAGCAGTTTGTCCGGGACTTATGCGGGATAAGTATCGGTGAAAGGGAAAGCGCCGCCCTGCGGGAAGAACTGGAATCCTTGGCAGGTCGGCTGCTGGCCACGGGGCCGGCTCTTGTCCATCGGGATCTCCAATCCCAGAATATCATGATCTGCCGTGGCGAGCCGTTTTTTATCGATTTTCAGGGCCTGCGCCGGGGGTCGCTTTTCTATGATCTGGGATCCCTGCTGTGCGATCCCTATGTTAGGCTTACAGGAGAGGAGCGGGATGATCTCGTACGCTATGCCTATGAGCTTCTGACCAAGGATTCCGGGTGTGCCGGGCTGGATGACGAACTTGCGTCCCCTCATCTGGACTGGCCTTCCTTCAATATGCATTTTCTCGATGGGAGCGCCCAGCGGCTCATGCAGGCCCTGGGGGCCTTTGGATTTTTAGGATTGAAAAAGGGGAAGGATGTGTTTCTGGGACATATTCCCCAAGGAATAGATAATCTGCGCAGGGTGGCGTTGGCTTCCGGGCGGTTGCCCCAGCTTTTGAAACTGGCGGAACACTGCCGGGAAAAAGTCAATAAGGACTAACTATGATAACAGTTGCTTTATGCCGTGATGCCTATGGAGGGGCGGATCAGACGATCGATCTCCTTGCCGCTTCTCCCCTTGTATCCAGGATCCTGGTCGTTCAAGATGGCAATTATCTATCTGCCTCGCCGAAGTGTCAGGTAATCTTGGGGGATACGCTTGCTTCGGGATGGATTCTGGATGCTGTCCTGAAAAAAGTTCGCACCCGGTATCTCCTCATGATTACCGAAAAAACGGCTATTGATTTTGGCCAGCGTTCATTGGAGCGGCTGGCTGATGTTATGGGAACGACGGGAGCGGGGATGCTCTACAGTGACTATGAGGAAACGGCGCCCGATGGCGCCCGCAAGGAACGTCCCGTAAATGATTATCAGTTGGGAAGTATCCGGGATGACTTTCATTTTGGTCCGGTGCAATTTTTCTCTACCATCGCTGTCCGACAGGCGCTGTCCGAGCACGGCTCCCTGCCCGTGGTAAAATATGCCGCTCTCTACGATATGCGCCTGAAACTTTCCCTGACGGCGCCGATTGTCCATCTGCCGGAGCGCCTTTATTGTATCCCTGCATCCCCGGAGACGGATAAAAAGGGTAAACAGCAGGGGGAAAATAAGGACAGCGATAAATCGCCGCACGGGGAAAGTCATTTTGCCTATGTTGATCCCAGGAATCTGGCGTATCAGCAGGAGATGGAAATGGTGGTCTCGGAGCACCTGCGCCGGCTTGGGGCCTGGCTTCCACCGTCATTCAGGAGATTGCCCGCCGATCGGGCGGTTTATCCCGTGGCGGCAAGTGTGATAATCCCCGTCCGGAACCGGGGAAAAACCATTGCCGACTCCGTTTGCAGCGCCCTTGCCCAGGAAACGGATTTTGCCTTCAATGTCCTCGTGGTGGACAACCATTCCAGCGACGGCACGACCTCCATCGTCTCGGAGCTGACAAAACGCTATCCCCAGGTGCGGCTCCTGGTTCCGGAGCGGTGGGATCTTGGCATCGGCGGCTGCTGGAACGAGGCGATCTATTCCCCCCAGTGCGGGAAATACGCCGTTCAACTTGATTCCGACGATCTCTACGGAGGTCCGGGGAGCTTGCAGCAAATGGTGGATGCTCTGGTGGTGGGACGCTATGCCGCCGTCATCGGGTCTTACACACTCGTGGACGGCAAAGGGAGCGAAATCCCTCCCGGTCTTGTGGATCACCGGGAGTGGACGGACGAGAATGGTCGGAACAACGCCCTGCGGGTGAACGGTTTCGGCGCCCCCCGGGCCTTCCGGACGGACATTGTTCGGCACTCGGGCGGGTTCCCGAACGTGAGCTATGGAGAGGATTACGCCGTCTGCCTGAGAATATCCCGGGACTATCGGATCGGCCGGATCTATGATAGCCTGTACTTGTGCCGGCGCTGGGAAGGAAACACCGACGCCGCGCTCTCCACAGAAAGAGCTAATGGGAACGACGCCTACAAAGACAGGCTGCGGAGCTTGGAGATCATGGCCAGACAAAAAATGAAGAGGAGTGATCATTGAAAACATCGGATTATGATTTTACGCCTGAGAGAATATGGAGCGAATATGACGGCGCCCCGGGAGGGACATCCCTCGCATCCATGTGCGGGGAGCTTTTTTCTCAGCAGCTATTTAACTGGCAGGAGTTTGCTGTCGCCCATATGAATATGAAAGGGGCCTGGCTTCGGGAGATAGCATTCGGATCGCACACCCTGCTGGTTCAGTTCAATCAGGGCCGGACCATCAGCGCCACCGCCGCCCTTGACGCGAATACGATCAGGAGACGCCCCTGTTTTCTCTGCGAGTACCATCTGCCGGCCGCTCAGAAGGCGGTCCTTTACCGGGAAACCTTCCTGATTCTTGTCAATCCCTATCCGATCTTTTCGCCCCATTATACCGTCGTCCATGTTAACCATGAGCCCCAGGAGCTTGCCGGACATCTTGGCGCTCTTCTCTCCCTGGCCAATGATCTGGGACCGGCCTTCACGGTCTTTTACAATGGTCCCCGCTGTGGGGCCTCCGCACCGGACCATCATCATTTTCAGGTCTGCCCGGCGGGAATGATGCCAGTTGAAAAGGCTTGGGAAGAAGAGGAAAGGGAGATCATGATTGCGGATCTGGATGGCTTGTCATTTGGCGTTATGAAACTGCCGGGGAGAACCGCCCTTTTTGTGGAAGGAAACGTTTCGGAAACTTTGGAAGTATTCCTGAAGCGGCTGATCGGGACAATGGGAGAGGTCGTGAGTGGTGCGGACGAACCCATGTTCAATCTTTTCTGTACGAAAAAAGAGGGAAGGTGGCGGCTCCTTATTTTCCCCCGCCGGAAACATCGCCCCGACGCCTATTACCGGGAAGGGAAAGACAGCGTTCTTGTGACGCCTGGGGCCGTTGAGATGGGCGGTTTGCTAATTACGATCCGGGAAGATGATTTCCTCAAAATGACCCCAGCCCTTGCCGAGGAGATCTATCGGGAGGTATCCCTGCCAACCGAGGTAATTGAAGAAATCGTGAATCGTATGAAGTAGTTGGGATAATGAAAAATCCGTCCCTCCTAAATCATCCCCCGTCGAAAGGGAAGGGGATTTTTGGACTTTTAATGAGTTTGTCATTATTTATTATCCTGCTGGGAGGAACTGGCATGACGAGTGAGCAAAATGTTACAGCGCCCATTATCGACAGCCGGATGACTTTCCAGGAGGCCATAGCCGGAACCAAGGCTCCGACGGAGGTCTTGGGGGATTTATGTCTGGTGGATGTCCGGTATTATTCTTTCGACGGGATGCTCCATCAAGGGCAGTTGGTTGTTCACAAGGATGTCCGTGCGGATGTCGTAGAGATTTTCAGGCTCATTGAAAGGCTGAAGTTTCCCGTTAACAAGGCCGTCCCCATCGTCGTCTATGGCTGGTCCGACAACGCCTCCATGATGGATAACAACACCTCCGCTTTCAACTACCGGACCGTGGCGGGGACAAAAAGACTCTCCCGTCATGCCTGCGGCCTGGCCGTGGACATCAACCCCTTCCGGAATCCCGTGGTCTATAACAACGGGCGGATATCACCAAGTGGCGCCGCTTACCGGCCCAGTGACCCCGGCGTTCTGACTGCCGATCACCCCGTGGTACAGGAATTTCTCCAGCGAGGCTGGCAGTGGGGGGCCAACTTCAAGTCCATGAAGGACTATCATCATTTCGACAAAATCATGGTGAGGTAGGTTCGAGTCTCAAATTCACTAATGCCAAGTTTTATGGCCGGGCGAGGAGTTCCTGTTC
>Ga0247840_10006157_pt1 | contig 17506 bp, 15 predicted proteins | sample LaCruzMarch2015__FD_192404 | JGI IMG/M metagenome (GOLD analysis project Ga0247840, IMG submission 192404) | Freshwater microbial communities from meromictic Lake La Cruz, Castile-La Mancha, Spain - LaCruzMarch2015_17m | ecosystem: Environmental > Aquatic > Freshwater > Lake | place: Spain... | reverse complement strand
CAACGCCTTCTTCACCCTCTGCCGCGCCGAAGGAATTATTCCGGCACTCGAAAGCGCGCACGCCGTCGCCTTCGCCATGAAAAAAGCCAAAGAGATGAAATCCGGCACGATCCTGGTCAACCTCTCCGGCCGCGGCGACAAAGACCTCGACTTCGTGGTGGACAACCACGGGTATGGAGACGCAAGTCAGGGCTAATCAATTAATTATCAGCGATAAATGATGAACTCTGAATAGGGTTCGTCTTTCTGCCGGCCTGCCTGCGCGGAGAACTTTATTCCGCCAGCTTCTTTAGGGCGTTGTGATAACGCTCCATGCATTGTCTGGCGATCTTCATTTTCATTTGAAAGGCCTCTGTTTCGCGAATATTTGTCGACCGCCCCTTTTTGTCACGAGCCGGGTTCTCGCTTTTCTTGTTTTGTCCTTTCGTAGTCATGCGAAGACTCTGTTTAGGCTCATCCGTTTTTGCAAGCGAAGATTAAAGTGTAGGTGTACCGGTATCGATTCCAGCCTCCGACATATTCCTGTGGAGCGACCTAACGCCTCAAGCCTAAGGTCTAAAGCCTTTTTCCCAAAAATTTGCCCCGGACAGGGGTCGAACCTGTAACCCTCAGATTCGAAATCTGTTTTTTAATACCTTTTATTTGGTTTTTTTTAAATCTTGTGGTTTTCCGTGGTATTATATTGCACCAGATAGCCGAAAACCCTACCTTTTGAGGCCACAAGATGAAAACAAGCGACACACCGGAAAACGAGCCCGAAAAACGCCGGGGGAAGCGCGGCGCGGGTCGCCTTTACAAGCGCGACAGTTCCGGCGGCGAATGTTCGGGGGCTGATGATTCGCACGGCGCGTTCTGGCTGGAATACCGGGTGAACGGGCAACGCGTCCGGCAACGTCTTATAGACTCGCAAGGCAATGCGATCACCAAGCGGCGCGACGCGGAAAAGGAACGCTCCCGAATTCTTGCACCGTTCGCCGCAAAAGAAACCGTCGAACAGCTCCGAACTATTCAGGCGAAACTTGCCGGGGCCGAAGCTGTCCACGCGCAAGCCGTAGACGAAGCAAGCCCGCCATTGTCAATTTCCCATGCATGGGATGCCTATTTAAAAAGCCCCGACCGACCGGAAAGCGGCGAAGGAACCATGCGGAATTATGTCGGGCAATGGGAACGCTTTGAGAGGTGGGCTAAGCGACAAACCCCGAAGCCGCTGACCTTGCGCGACATTACCCCACAGACGGCGCAAGACTACGCCGCAACACTAAACGGTGGAACGGTAAGCCCGAACACCTACAATAAACACATAGCATTTTTAAGGCTGTTTTTCCGGGTGCTGGATGAACCCGCTAAACTGAAAGAAAATCCCTTTGCCAAGATACGAAGCAAAAATTTAAAAACGAACAGCCGCCGGGAACTGACCATTGCCGAGCTCAAAAAGATTCTGGAAAGCGCGACAGGTGAAATGCAAACCCTTCTTTATATCGGCACCTTCACGGGCTTGCGATTGGGGGATTGCTGCACGCTTCTTTGGGGCGAAGTGGATTTAGACCGTGGACTGATTCGCCGGATACCGAACAAGACCGCGAAAAATAAAAAGCCCGTTCTGATTGGCATACCGTCCGCCCTACACGCCAAAATTTCAGAGACTCCGCCGAAACAGCGAACGGGCTATGTTCTGCCGAAGTATGCGGAGCTTTACACTTACACCAACGCCGAAGGCGATCCGAACCGCCGCCCGGATATAGTGCATGAGATTCAAGCGCACTTTAAAAACTGCGAGATTCGCACCGTTAAGCCGGGAACCGGATTTATTGAAAAGATCAATCCAGAGACAGGGAAAAAAGAAAAAGTCAGCACTGGCAAGCGGGCAGTTTTGGAAGTCGGGTTCCATTCGCTGCGCCACACATGGGTTTCGTTGCACGCCGCCGCCGGAACGCCGCAAGCCATTGTTCAGAATGTTATCGGACACGCGAACCCGGCAATGACCGCGCATTATACGCACGTAAGCGAAGACACCGCCCGGCACACAGCCAAGGCTTGGCAATTGAATGAACCGAGCGCGACGCGGGAACCCCTGCCCGATTGGGCGCGGGAACTTGCCAAAGGCATGAATGCAGAAAACTGGGAACTGGCTAAAAAAACGTTGCTTGAAGAATAGAGAATTCTGGTGCGCGGAATCATCACGCGAAACGAGGCCGGCAATGGAAAATGAAAATCATGAAGGAATGATTCAACTGGCAGACGGCAGCTGGCACAAGCCGGGCCGTTATGTGCGGTTTGAAAGGCCCGAGATGCGGGCGGAGTTAGATCAGTTTTTGAAGATGGGCTTAAAAAACTCAGAAAACTTACCCGCGCCAGCCACACCGGAAGCGCGGAAGCGGCTGGACGATTTTAAAGAAGTGCTTAGAAAAATCGCCCGTGCAGAAGCGCAGAAGCGGCTGGACGAGAGCAAGGCGATGGAGCCTCCGCACGAACAGCCCGGAGGAACAGACCATGGGAAATGAAATTAAAAAAAGGGAAACGGTGTATCGCCTACGCCCTTCGCCGGGCGAACTGTTGAGTTTGGCTCTGAAAGAGTTTGAAGGAGTCACGGAAGAGAATTTCCGGGAGCGAATCAAAACCGGTGTGACGCACATCCTTGAGGCCAAGGAATGGGTAGACAGGAATCTTATGTTTAGCGGAACTGCTTCAGAATAAACGGCGTCACCATGGTTACGAAGATTTTTTAAATCTGCCTCCCGCGCTTCCAAGGGTCGTAAAAATCCGGTAGAAGACTTCCAATCTTTGGATGGTTGCTTTTGGTTTTGTCTGGATTGGAGTATTTTAATGGATACGCGGTTTTCGGGGTTGCCTGCTTTTATCTGGTCTGTGGCGGATTTGCTGCGCGGTGAATTTAAACAATCACAGTACGGACGGATTATTCTGCCGTTCACGCTATTGCGCCGTCTGGAGTGTGTGCTGGAGCCGACCAAAGCGGCGGTTTTGAAGCAGGCAGAACGTTGTTCCAAGATGGGGCCGGATGCCGCTGAAAAAATCCTGCTTAATAAGGCCGGGCTCGGCTTCTACAATACCTCGCCGATGAATTTGGGTGCGCTGGGCGAGACGCAGTTGCTTGATAATCTCGAAACTTACATTCGGTCGTTCAGTCCGGCGGCGCGGGAAATCTTTGAGCATTTTGCGTTCAGTGAGTTTATTGAAAAGCTGAATGATGCCAACCTTCTATACAAGGTGGCCAACAAGTTTGCCAAAATCGATTTGTCGCCAGCCAAGGTTCCCAATTACGAAATGGGGTTGATTTTCGAAGAGCTGATCCGCCGTTTTGCCGAGTCATCGAACGAGACCGCCGGAGAACATTTTACGCCGCGCGATATTGTCCGGTTGACCACTTCGCTGGTATTTGCCGGAGACGACGACGTACTCACCAAACGGGGTGTGGTTCGATCCATTTACGATCCCACAGCAGGAACGGGCGGCTTTCTTTCTGCCGGGATGGAATATCTGCACGAACTCAATAAACATGCGCGGCTGGTCGGCTTCGGGCAGGAACTCAATCCCGAATCCTACGCCATTTGCAAAGCTGATATGCTGGTGAAGGAGCAGGATGTTACCAACATCAAACTGGGCAACACCCTGTCTGACGACAAGCTGTATGCCGACCGATTCGACTACATGCTCTCCAATCCGCCTTTCGGCGTGGACTGGAAAAAAGTCGAGAAGGTTGTGAACGATGAACACAAGATCAAGGGCTACTCCGGACGCTTCGGCCCCGGCACGCCGCGTGTGTCTGATGGGTCGCTCCTGTTCCTGCTGCACCTGATTTCAAAAATGCGCGACCCGAAAGAAGGCGGATCGCGCATCGGCATCATTCTCAACGGTTCGCCGCTCTTTACAGGCGGGGCGGGCAGCGGGGAATCTGAAATCCGCCGCTACGTTCTCGAATACGACCTGCTTGAAGCGATTATCGCTCTGCCGACTGATATGTTCTACAACACCGGCATCGCTACCTATATCTGGGTGCTTTCCAACCACAAACCGAAAGAACGTAAAGGTAAAGTTCAGTTGATTAATGCGACCGACCTGTCCAGCCCGATGCGCAAGTCGCTCGGTGCCAAACGCAAATATCTGACCGAACAGCAGATTGCCGAGATTGTCCGGCTCTATGACCGGTTTAAACCCTCTAAGGTTTGTAAACTTTTCAAAACGGAAGAGTTTGGCTACCGCCGCATCACCGTCGAACGTCCTTTGCAACTGGCTGTCTTTCCGAAAGAGGCCGACCGCCGCGAAGCCTTGCGGGCTGACACGGCGTGGAGCAGGCTGGACAAACAGTTGCAACAGGCGGTTTTCCGAGCATTGGACAAGCTGGATAAAAAATATCTTTCCTGCGACGCTTTTACAAAGGCCCTCAAAGTAGCCTTGCGTAAATCAAATGCCAAACTGACGCCAGCGCACACCAAGTTGCTTCTCAAGCATCTGGGTGAACATGATGATAAGGCGAAGATTTGCACCGACGCAAAGGGCAATCCCGAACCTAACCCCGATTTGCGCGACAACGAAAACGTTCCGCTGTCTGAAAACATTGAAACCTACTTTAAGCGCGAAGTGCTGCCGCACGTTCCCAATGCATGGATTGACGAGACCAAGAAGGATGAAAAGGACGGACAGGTCGGGATTGTCGGCTATGAAATTCCTTTTAACCGCCATTTTTACGAATACACTCCGCCCCGTCCCCTCGAAGCTATTGATGCCGACCTCGACGCCGTTACTGCGGAGATTATGGAACTGTTGCGGGAGGTGCATTCATGACCGAATCCAATCGCGTTGAATACAAACGGGAGCTGACCGACTCGCTGGAGCGGGAAGCTGTTGCCTTTCTCAACTATCGCGACGGCGGCGTGATTTACATCGGTATTAATGACGATGGAACGGCTGCCGGTGTTGCGAATTCCGATATGGTGCAGCTGGCCATCAAAGACCGGCTGAAGAACAACATTCTGCCCTCATGTATGGGATTGTTTGATGTCATTCACGAAACCCGCGACGGGAAAGGAATCATTAAAATCATCCTCGCCGGAGGTTCGGAGAAGCCGTACTACCTCAAAAAATTCGGCATGTCCGAAAAGGGCTGTTTCATTCGTGTCGGCAGCGCCAGCGAACCGATGCCCGTGCGGATGATCGAGGATCTCTTTGCCCGGCGTATCCGCAACAGCATTGGCAATATGCGTTCCCCGCGAAAAGACCTGACCTTTGAGCAGCTCAAAATCTATTATCAGGAAGCCGGTCTTGCGCTGAACGATCACTTTCTTCCTTCCCTTGAATTGCTGACTCCGGATGGCAGTCTCAATTATGCCGCCTATCTGCTGGCCGACGAAAACGGCAACTCAATCAAGGTTGCCAAATATTCAGGAACCGACCGGGTGGAGCTGACGGAAAACAGCGAATACGGCTACTGCTCGCTGGTTAAAGCCGTAAGCCGGGTGCTGGAAAAGATGGACGTGGAAAACCGCACCTACACAAAAATCACGCCGCGCAAACGGCTGCAAAGAGAGATGATTGATCCCAAGGCGCTGCGCGAAGCCGTCATTAATGCGGTCATCCACAACGACTACAGCAACGGTGCCGTCCCCAAGTTTGAATTCTTTGATGACCGCCTCGAAATCACCTCTATGGGTGGCCTGCCCTTTGGAGTCAGCAAAGAAGATTTCTTTTCCGGACTCTCTGTGCCGAGAAACAAAGAGCTGATGCGTGTGTTCCGGGATTTGGAACTGGTCGAACAGCTTGGCTCGGGAATTCCCCGTATTCTCAAAAAATATGACCGGAAGGTCTTTGAACTGTCCGAAAACTACCTGCGCGTCACTTTCCACTATCAGCAACCCTTTGAAGGTGCGGAGCCGGAAAAAAAGATGAGTGAAGGTGGCTCAATGGGTGGCTCAATAGGTGGCTCAATGGGTGGCTCAATCGATTTGACGGAACGGCAGCAGGAAGTGCTGTCCATAATCCGAAGCAACAATAAGATCAGTTATCGGGATATTGCCCAAAAGCTGGCGATTAATGAATCTGCGGTGAAAAAACACCTCGACCATCTCAAGGAAAAAGGAGTTTTGACACGGGTTGGCGGCACCAGAGGCCGCTGGGAAATTGTTGGAGAGGATACCCCGTGACCCGCCGCGCCGCCCCAAAATATAAACCCTATCGCAAATACAAGCCCTCTGGCATTGCGTGGCTTGGCGACGTGCCTAGGTCTTGGGGCGTCCAGCGCTTCAAAACACTATTTGCTGTCAGTACGGAAAAAAACGGGAGCCGTATTGAGGGTGAAATGCTTTCGGTGTCGGGTTATCGCGGCATTGAAATCAAAGAATATGATGACGAAGGACGTAAACGAGCTGACGAAGATCTAGTTGACTACCGCGTTGTGCGCGTTGGCCAGCTCGTAGTCAACACCATGTGGTTGAATTATGCAGGTCTCGGCGTGTCAGAACATGAAGGTTATGTGAGTCCTGCATATCGCTCTTATTGGGTGTCAGACAAATTAGATGGGCGTTACATTCATCATCTTTTGCGTTCCGTTGATTATGTTGCTGAATACACCAAATATATGCAGGGTATCCGTCCGAATTCATTACAGATCAAGACGGATGATTTCGTGTGCTTTCCAGTTCTAGTCCCGCCACTCCCCGAACAACACACCATCGCAGCGTTTCTAGGTCGGGAGACGGGGAAGATAGACCGGCTGATTGGTAAGCAGGAGCGGATGATCGACCTGCTCAGGGAAAAGCGACAGGCCGTTATTTCCCGCGCCGTAACCAAGGGCTTGAATCCAAAAGTTCCTATGAAAGATTCCGGTACCGAATGGTTGGGGGAGATTCCAGAGCATTGGGCCGCATGTAGCTATCGTTACGTAACACGGATATTAAGGGGTAAGTTTGGGCATCGTCCGCGCAATGACCCTTCTCTTTATGGTGGTGAATATCCTTTCGTCCAGACTGGTGATGTCGCCAGAGCAAATAAATACATTACGGATTATAGCCAGACACTGAATGATAAGGGTGCCGCAGTGAGCGCAAAATTTCCCGCAGGGACATTGGTTATGGCTATCGCCGCAAATGTAGGGAATACCGCCATTCTTGGGTTTGAGGCGTACTGTCCTGATAGCATCGTTGGGTTTTCCCCAAATAAAAAAATGGATTTGGAGTATTTAAGGTATTCATTTATTTCAGCATTACATTCTTTATTAAGCACTGCCACGGTAAGTACCCAGATGAATTTAAACATTGATCGCATTGGTAGCGTATCTGCCACGATTCCACCCCGAACGGAGCAGGTGGCTATCGCACAATTTTTGAATGAAGCTACCGCAAAAATCGACGGCCTGATCTTCAAAGCTGAGCAGGCCATCGAGCTGATGAAAGAGCGGCGAGCGGCGCTGATTTCTGCGGCGGTGACGGGAAAGATTGATGTTTCAACGGCACTCAATGCCGGTGTGAGAAAGGCTGGATGATAGAGGCGGTTACATCATTAATCCAAACCGCGATCAACGCTGCTGGATCGTGGCGGGATCATCGGCCAACGCATTTAAAAACGACCGTTGACCGGTTTAAGTATTTGGTAGAGCAGCATGGATTTACTTTGCCGCAAGTTCCCCGGCTGTTGCCCGAGAATCTCAGACTGCCGCTCAATGCGTTTGAGACCGACCGGAGCATTGCGAAGGCCTTAACTGTTGAACTGCTCCAGTGGGCGGCGGATACGTTTAATGTTCGGCATGAATGGCTGGAAGGTGCTGATACACAAATTTACGACCAAAAATATTGGACTCGCCGGAATATCGACCGGTTGTTCCAATGTTTGGAAAAGGACGGAGTTCGCAGTGACGATACGCGAATGAATGTGTTTGCGACCGCTGATTTGACCTCGGATTCGAACGCACTCGTCTGGATTACGCTGGAAGTCTCATTTTTCCCCGGCAAGCCGGAAGATGACCACGAAAAATATATTCCCTTGTCCGATCAGTGGGCCTGGGAAAGTCCGTCCGATCAAAACTTTCTCATCGCGCTTGCCGGTAAATTCGGTGACTGGGCCGGGCTTTCTGTGCCGGTTTTTGTGGTGCCGCAACGGACTCTTTTGAAAATGCAGGCCGGTGAAGTTATTCCCAATCACCGGTATTTGAAAAAATGCCGTGCCAGCGGAATTTATCTGGATTCTTATTTGAGGCCGGAATTTGACGCGAACATTAAATCGGCGAAACTTCGCAGCTCCTGACTACTGACAGCTAACACGAAATAAGGAAACCAAATGGGACGCAAGGCAACGTATTACATGGGGCGGGTAGCAAAAGGCGGCGGGCTTGATTCTGAAAAAATTATTCACGCAATTTTAAATCCAAAGTCCGTCGTGTGGTACGGGCGCGGGTGGTCTTTTTTCGATGCGGAGCGCTTCACGATCAGAGATATTGATTTTGTCTATGCAAAGCTCAGTAAATACCATCCTGAGGGGGAGGTGGTTATTTCCGACCCGGATTCTAAAATGGAGTCTGTTCAGGTGGAGCCGAATTTGCGAATTGCATCCAGCACGTTTATTTATATTCCGAAATATTCGGGAATCGTTTTCACGAAGCAGCAAAATCACATTAATGAATTCCGCTTCGGAGAACGCTTTGCCCATATCATTGCAAATACGTATGGGGAATTCTTTGTTGAATGTACGGTTAATCTCATCGCAGACTTACGCAGTTTTGCGGACAAGTTGAGCAAACTGGATGGCATTTATGAGATATCGGCCACAGTAAACCCACCCAACCCTTTGTTCGGGCCGTTATGGGAATCACTGAAAGATTATATCATTGATCGTAAGGCAGGGAGCATGTCGGTTAAGGAAATGGCGAGCGGTGATGTGCCGTTAAATACTGATCTTCCCCGGCATGTACGCAATGCCGTCGAACAGTCACTTGAGGCGGCGTATCTGCCAGTCGAGGTATTGCCGATTGGTGATGCCGCTATTTTGATGGCGGCTGATGGTTACGGCGAGGGGCTTGTGGAAGGCAGTCAAAGCGGGCAAGAGCGTGTGATAATCAAAACATCTGAGACCAATCGCAACTTCAGTTTTGATCGCGAACCGGACCCGTCTGCGCTGTTCGAAGAAGCGAGCTTGATTTTTGAGCGTATTGAAAAAGAACGCCACATGGAGCATGGATAATGAAACGAGCGCTCGAAACTCTTCGAATCGTTGTGATTTCTATCGAAGCCTTTTGGCTTGTTTTGATGACGTATTTGTTTCTCCATCACGGTTCACTGCTCGCATGGCTTGGGGAAAATCTTCTCAAACATAATGATGTCACGCAGTGGATGCCCATTGTTCCTTTCTCTCTCGGCGGTTCTTCCGTGTGGTTGTCTTTTAAACTTTTGTCCCCTAAGGATGGCAGCAACAGAAGCCTTTACGACTGGCCTGATTATTGGCGTTTGGAATATCGTAGAAATATTGGAATTGTCTGGTGCGGGGTGGCTTGTTTGCTTGTGTTAATTCCGTGGATATTTCGTGAAGCATTGGGAAATCAGTGGGTCGGTGGATTGTTTCTAGCTTCTATCGGGATAGCTTTAATTTCATCCGCGTCACTTTTGTTTGCGGCCTTTGTTTTGAAGCAAATTGTTGAGGAATAGCATTATGCAGGACGCACGGGGAAAAATCTTTTAACGCGAAACCCAGCCGGAGCAGTATGAATAACCAGTACGCAAAATTTAAAGGCCACCGGTGTTTTAAAAATGAATGGGCCGGATTCGAAAAAATCTGCCCCGTAAATGTGATTATTGGGCGGAATAACACGGGGAAATCAGCTTTGCTCGATTTGGTGGAGGCTCTCGCTAAGGGGGATCTTCAGAAGTCAGCTTTACAGTTTTGTTTTACTGGAACCTTAGATGAAGACACCTTGAGAGGTGCTTTCCCTGAGGGGCGGTCTGGCGGGGCTCTCGGTTATGGGGATCATTGGAACCATGGCCGACGTTTTGTGGGCGCTCCTGTCACATGGGCGCTGAAAGGCGGCCAAGTAACCCTTTTGTCGGAACTAGAGAGAGGTGACTATAATCCTAATGCGTTCAAGTACATTGAAGAGCAGATCGAAGGTCGACTTGCGCAAAGCAAACACCTTCTCGAAAAGAAAGTTCCCCGGAAAATTCTTGCAGAGCGAGATATTCAAGCAGAAGCAGCGCAGCCAACATTAACTCTAAGTTTTTCAGGAAGAGGCGCAGCCAATATTTGCAGGCGTTACATTACCGGAGCTAATGAAAAGTATCCCCGTGAACTAATTCAAAGTCAGATGTTGATAGCGCTGAACCATATTTTTGGTAAAGACGCCGATTTTACAGAGATACAGGTTCAGCAGCACGATGAAGAGACCGGCAAGGAGAATTCTGACCAGTGGGAAATTTACCTGCATGAAAAAACAAAAGGACTGATTCCTTTGTCCAAGTCCGGGAGCGGGCTTAAAACGGCCATGCTTGTTCTTTTGAATTTGTTGGTCGTACCTCATTTCCAAAACAAAAAAGCATCTGACTTTGTGTTTTTGTTTGAGGAGCTGGAAAACAATCTGCACCCGGCGCTCCAACGCCGTCTCTTCGCATTTATCCAAGATTTTGCGGTGAAAAATGAGTGTCATGTTTTTCTAACGACACACTCCAATGTAGTGCTGGACGTTTTTGCAGACTCAGGCCATGCGCAAATTCTTCATGTTGAACATGACGGGAATTCCGCGTCGGTCAAAACAGTAGATGCATATTTTGAGCAATTGAGGGTTGTAAATGACCTGGGAGCCAAAGCTTCGGACTTACTTCAATCAAACGGGATCGTTTGGCTGGAAGGGCCGTCTGACCGCGTCTATTTCAATAAATGGATTGAGTTGTACACCGGTGGAAATTTGAAGGAAGGGTTGGATTATCAATGTGCTTTTTACGGGGGTTCCATTCTCAGTCACCATTCTTTTGCTCCGTCCGAAAAGGATCGAGCTAATCTTCTCCGTGTAAATCCAAACGCCGTACTGATCGCCGATGGCGACCGGACATCGAAAACAGGAAACGGTTCCCGCATTAAACCCAGAGTCAGCGAGATCAAAAAAGAAGTTGAGGCCTTGCCCAAAAGCCACGTCTGGGTATCGGATGCCAAGGAAGTGGAGAGTTATATCCCTCTGAGTGTTTTGAAAAATCTGTTCGGGAAAGCAACCCTTCCCCCCGTAGATCAATATGAACCCTTTTCAAAAGAACCGAGCAAGAGCAGCCCGGCAAAGGGGTACTTCCAAAAACACAGTCCGACGAAAACGTTCAATAAGGTGGAGTTCGCTCAACAGGTAATACCTCTTTTGAAAACTGCTGAGTTGAAAAAGATATTTGAATGGGACAAGGAAATGGAACGGATTGTTGCGACCATCCAGTCATGGAATGAACGATAAGCAGGTAATTTATGCAGGACGCACGGGAAAGAATCTTTCAGCAGGACATCATCAACCATTTGGTTTCCAATGGTTGGAGGCCGGGCGAGTCGGCGGCATACGATCAGTCCTACGGGCTTTACCCCGAAGATCTGGCCGGCTATCTGAGCGAAACCCAGCCGGAGCAGTGGGCGACATTCTGTAAGATGCATCCGAAAAACCCCGAAGAGGCGTTGTTGAAGTCGGTCGCCCGGCAACTGGATAAAAAAGGGACGCTCCACGTTCTGCGCAATACGATTAAAGACCAAGGCGCGAAATTCCGCCTCTGCCAGTTTAAGCCGGATCATGATTTGAATCCCGAAACGATGGCTCGCTACGCAGCCAATCGTCTGCGGGTGGTGCCGGAGCTTTCCTATTCTCCGCATGGCTATGCCGCCCGGCTTGATCTGGCGCTTTTCGTGAACGGGCTGCCGGTGGCGACGCTCGAACTCAAGTCCGAGTTCAAGCAGTCGGTTGAACGCGCGGTGCGGCAATATAAGGTGGATCGTTATCCGAAAAGCAGTGACGGCAAGCCGGAGCCGCTGCTGACGTTTAAACGCGGTGCGCTAGTGCATTTTGCGGTCAGCCAGTACGAAGTTCAAATGACCACTAAGCTGGCGGGCGCGGATACCTTTTTCCTGCCGTTCAATAAAGGAACCCGTGACGGCGGTGCAGGCAACGATATGCCGCCGGAAGGCGGCTATGCCACCAAGTATTTGTGGGAAGAGGTTTTTGCGCCGGAAAACTGGTTGCAGATTCTGGGGCGTTTTATTCATCTGCAAGTTCAGGAAAAAGAGGATGCGCGGGGCCGGAAGTATAAACAGGAAACAATGATTTTCCCGCGTTATCACCAATGGGATGTGGTCGGAAAACTCATCGAGGCCGCCCGCACCGAAGGTTCAGGGCAGAAATATTTGATCCAGCACAGCGCAGGTTCGGGTAAGTCGAATTCGATTGCGTGGACGGCGCACCGGCTGGCTTCGCTTTATGCCGGGGATCAAAAAGTATTTAATTCTGTTATCGTTGTGACCGACCGGACGGTACTCGATGACCAGTTGCAGGAAACCATCTATCAGTTTGATCATCCCGACGGCATGGTTTGCCGCATTAATCGCGATGAGGGCGAAGGCTCCAAGTCGGAACAGCTGGCCGTGGCACTGGAGAATGCCACGCCGATTGTTATTGTTACCATCCAGACCTTCCCCTTTGTACTGAAGGCGATTCGTGAGCGGGTGACACTCAAGGGGCGCAAGTATGCGGTGATTGCCGACGAAGCGCACTCTTCCCAGAGCGGGCAGACCGCCCGGCAGCTGCGCGAAGTGCTGAATGCCGAGCGGTGGGATGATGATGCCGAGGTGACGCCGGAGGATGTAATGGCGGCGGCCATGGCCGCACGCGGCAAAACGGAAAATCTGAGCTTCTTTGCGTTCACCGCCACTCCGAAGGCCAAGACCATTGAACTGTTCGGGCGTTGTCCCCACCCTGACCTGCCGCCATCGGACGAAAATATTCCGCAGGCGTTTCATGTCTACAGTATGCGGCAGGCTATTGAAGAAGAGTTTATTCTCGATGTGCTGAGGAACTACACCACCTATGATATGGCGCTCAAGCTGGCTCAGCGGACGCCCGAGGCTGACAGCGAAGTAGAGCGCAAACGGGCAGCGATCCGCATCGGACAGTGGCTTCGTCTGCACCCGACCAATATTGCCCGTAAGGCGGAAATTGTTATTGAGCATTTCCGCGATTGCGTGGCTCCGTTGCTGTACGGCAAGGCCAAGGCGATGGTGGTGACGGGCAGCCGCAAGGAGGCCGTCCGCTACAAGCTGGCCTTCGACAAAATCATCAAGGAGAAGGGTTATAAAAACCTTCAGGCGATGGTGGCTTTTTCCGGCGATGTGAATGATTCCGAATCCGGCCCCGATCCGTTCAATGAGCGCAATATGAACCCCGGATTGAAAGGCCGGGATATGCGCAAAGCGTTCGACACCGATGAATATCAAGTGATGCTGGTAGCCAATAAGTTTCAGACCGGCTTTGATCAGCCTAAGCTGTGCGCCATGTATGTGGATAAAAAACTCAAGGGCGTAGATTGTGTGCAGACGCTCTCGCGTCTGAACCGCACCTGTCCCGGCAAGCAGACTTTCGTGCTGGATTTTGTGAACGATCCCGAAGATATCCTTGCGGCTTTCCGGCCCTATTACAAAACCGCTGAACTGGCGAATGTGTCCGATCCAAATCTGATTTATGATCTGTTCGATAAGCTGTGTGAACAGCGTATTTTCGAATGGAACGAAGTCGAAGCGTTTGTGAAGGCCTTTTTTGACCCCAAACAGGGACAGGCCGCGCTAACTGCTCATTGCAGGCCTGCGATGAATCGCTTTAAAGCCCGCTATCAACCGATCCTGAAAAACCTTGCGGATGCCGAACTTGAGAAGCAGCAGGCCAAAATGCGCGGCGATAAGGTGGCGGAGAAAAATGCCGATGAGCGGATCAAACAGCTCAAAGAGCAGAAAAGTGCGCTCGATCTCTTTAAGAAGGATCTCGGTGCATTTGTCCGGTTTTACGAGTTTATGTCGCAGCTGGTGAAATATGACGATACCGAGCTGGAGCAACTGTCCGTCTATGCCTATCACCTGCGGCCCCTGTTACGCGAAGACCGAGATTTGGAAGAGGTTGATTTATCAGACCTGACGATGACGCACTACCGGCTGAGCAAACAGAATACACAGCACCTCAGAATTGATGAAGAAACAGAAGAGGACTACCGGCTTAAAGGAACGACGGCGCTGGGCAGCGGTCGGTTTAAGGATCAGGAACGGGAGCTGATGTCGCAAATCATCGCCCGGCTGAACGCACTCTTTGCCGGTGATTTTTCGGACGCGGATGTTGTGAACTATGCCAACACCATTGCCGATAAAGTGCGCGAGAATACCGCCGTCATGGAACAGCTAAAAAACAATACGCCGGAACAGGCGCTGTTAGGCGATTTCCCCAGAGCGGTAGAAAAAGCGGTGATTGACAGCATGGATGTCCACGAAAACCTTGCCCGACAGCTACTCGATGATGAACACAAAGCCGCCAGATTTGCTAAGCTCCTGATGGAACTCCTCATGAAGGGGTTGGCGGCATGAACGCGATAATGGGAGCCGCGGGTTAAGGCCCGCCGGTTTTGTGTCGCCGGTAGAGCGATTCAGGCAAAGAGCTGAAGAACAAGAACAGGAACGGCAACTGGCGGTAAAAGCCGAGAACGAGAAAGCAAGCTTGCTAAAGCCCGCATGGCTGGATGATGCCGAGCAAAAGAGTGCTAATTCGTCGCTATAAAGCGCCCAGCGGCATGGTATTTCGGGGGTAGTAAGAAGATTGTAGAAAAGGATTCCCTGTTGTGTCTTGGCAACCACAGGTGAGGCCGAACTTCGCAGAACCAAGCTTCTTAATCCAGTCTCAGTCGGAATGATAGGGCTTTTTCTGAACCTGTCAACAGACTGCGGAAACAGCGAAGCCGGCGGCAAGTGAAAAAGCTTCGACCTCGCCGGATCAACCGGCCCCGCCGATACCAGTTTCTAGTTCCGCAGGCTTCGATAAAAACCTCGCACGATTGGTTAAAAACGTCAAGAGGAAGCCGACGGTGGAAGGGGCGAGTGCAACCCTGAAGCCGGAGCCGTCTGTCGTACGTCCGAAACAGCCTTCCGCTCCGTTGGCTTCTGTGCGAACAGTATTCAACAGGACACCGAAGTTAAGCCCACCTCGAATGCAACGACCCGTCGCATTCATTTGCTGGGATTCATGGCGAATAATTGCGCGGCCCCCTGTTTGGTGATGCCAAGTTGCTTACCGATCTTGCCGAAACTCTGCCCTTCCTTGCGTAGTTGCTTCACAAGCCGGATGCGGTCGGCGGTCTTTGCAGAGCGTTTCCCCTTCGGACGGCCTATGGCTTTACCTTCTTTCCGTGCTCTGGACAATCCGGCCTTGGTGCGTTCGGATATACGGATGCGTTCCTGCTTGGCGAGAGTCGAAAGGATGCTGATTACCACGTCCGCGAAAGCTCCGAGGCTGCTTAAATACTCTTCCGTGTAGGAATGCCACTTCACGCCCCGTTCGGTGAGAGTTTGCAGATAGCCAAGCGTTTCCCGTGTGCCTTCGCGTGATAGCCGGTCGAGACTCCAGAACAGAAGCACGTCAAACTTGCTCTGGTGTGCCATTTCCAGAACCTTTGACAGCCCTGCCCTGTCTTTGGCTTGTTTGGTGCCTGAAATCTTGTCCTTGATCGTCTGGACAACTTCCCAGCCCTGCTTTGCGGCATAGGCTTCTAGTTCCCGGATTTGGTTTTCCGGTTTCTGGTCGGTGGTGGATACTCGCGCATAGATCACCGCTCGCATTTTCTCTTTCATGGCTTCCTCCGTTGGCTTGGTTTCCGTCAATTTAAAGGGGTCTCTGTTTTACCGTCAGGAAACCTATATTTTACGGGGTCGCGAAGTGCAAGCTAAAAGACAATTTAAAACGTTCAATTTAAATTGTCTTTTGGCGGCTTCTGAGGAAACGGCAGCGATCCGCAGTTTAGTTGGCCATCCATGCGCGAACAACCGGAGTTACTGCATCGGCAAGCGCGGCCTGCTCTTTGTCTGTTAATGGATTCATCATTTACCTCCTATCAGCCAAATACCTTTTCAGCTTGAGGTGGTCGAGCAGAGTTTGAGGCTCTGGCGCCGCGTTATAACCAGAGGCGTGCTGGTCTGGGCGTAGCGACGGCGCAGCTGTTTTATTTTAAAAAAAGAGGGGGGGGCGGGGGTCGGTACATAGCAACAGCATAAGTCTATATCATGGGTTCTGCCGCAAAAAAAACATGAGCAAAAGGGCTCGTTTGTTTTATTTCAGCGGCTTTGCAACGCCCGCTTGCTCCACCCGATGAAGACAGGCCCGCTGTGAATATCACCTGATGAAACCTGGCAAATTGATTGCCATTCGACATCTCGGGCACCCCCTGCTTTAAAAAGACGCGCTAGGGAGCTTCCTTTCCGCCGCGTGCCCGATCTGCGGAAAACCTTTCCGTAAGGGGAACCCGCAGTAGCGGTTCTGCTCGCAATCCTGCCGCCAGAAGGCTAACGACTCGCAACCGAAGCCGAACAACACGAATTGCAAGAAAGATGAGTATCGTGCCGGGGTATAAAACTTCTTATTGACGGCACAAGGAGAAACACATATATATGCTCTTAATTCATCCCCAGTAGGCGCGAGCTTGCTGGCCCCCTTCGGGTCACGATCCGGAGGGACTTTTTTTTATGAGCACAAACAGAACATGCTTTATTGTTGATGGATTTAACCTCTACCACTCGCTGGTTAATTTGTGTGATTTTTTTGGGACAAACCGGAAACGTCCCGTTAAGTGGCTTGATTTAAAAAAACTCTGCAATTCACAGATTTCACTCGCTGGGCGGCAAAGTGGGCTCCCGGGAAGGGCGGCGCTACAGGCAATTTACTACTTTTCAGCCTCCCCCACACATCGTTCGCAAGACCATGTGAACCGGCATACGCTGTATATCGAGTGCTTAAAATCAACTGGTGTTGTAGTCCAGCTTGGCCGCTTTAAGAAAAAAGACGTTTACTGTAGGAAATGTAAGCGCGAGTTCGTAGCCCATGAAGAAAAAGAGTCGGATGTCGCAATCGCTGGTAAACTGTTTGAACTCTGTTATTCAAATGAGTGTGAAACCATCGTGATGATAACCGGAGACACCGACCTTGTTCCTGCCGTCAAATTGTGCAAACAGCTGTTTCCTTCCAAGCGCATAATCATAGGCTTCCCATTTCAGCGCAAAAACAAGGAGTTAGCGAACATTGCGCATGGTTCTTTTGTGCTCTCGCCGCAGCTCATTATGGGCAATCAACTTCCTGACCCTTGCATTATATCTGCGGGGATCGAATTTGATATGCCTGTGGGCTGGTGATTCACCGCCAATATCAACGACCGTGTGCTCCGAGCGTTGTGCAATACGGTCAATCTGTCCAACAGCTTCTCTCGGAGTGTGGCCTACATAAGGATTGCCGCGCATCGCTTTGGATACAACAAACCAT
>Ga0247840_10006154_pt1 | contig 17509 bp, 18 predicted proteins | sample LaCruzMarch2015__FD_192404 | JGI IMG/M metagenome (GOLD analysis project Ga0247840, IMG submission 192404) | Freshwater microbial communities from meromictic Lake La Cruz, Castile-La Mancha, Spain - LaCruzMarch2015_17m | ecosystem: Environmental > Aquatic > Freshwater > Lake | place: Spain... | reverse complement strand
TGCAGTACCGATTCAATAGGTAACTGTTAATAACAGATTGATTCTTTTGGTTAAAAAAATATATGAACACTTTCTATTTAATACTTCAACTCAACCCTTGACTTTTTACATAACGGGTTGAGGCGCTGGTTAGGTGCGACTTAAAAACGCTATTATAAAATAAATTATTACTTAACTTGTTTTTTTACCCTGGTGAAAAAAATATTGTTTTCATCATTTTTAGATTTTTCAATTTTCCCATTAGAATAGATGACTTCCTCGCCAATAAACTTAAAGTTGTTTTGATCGATTACTTCGACTGAAGCGAACATTGTAAAAATAGGAATATCGGTATCATTCAAATTGAAAAATTTTACTTTAATTGGCAGAACTGAAAAATTCATATCGTATTTAAGAAATAGTCCATCGGGATAAAGCCCACTGCTATCAGTTTCCCATAAAGATGTGCTATCATTAATAAAATTAATGGATACAGAATTTTCTTTAAGAAAGCCTTTCCACTCATCATAAAAAAAAGATTTATCTGCTTTATGTTCTTGTGGAAACATATCAAGTATGGAAAATGAGAAGAGTATAAATAAAATTAAATATTTCATAAATAAATTATTTTCTGGCACCTAACTTATATATATGCCGCACTGAATTGTTAATTAGGGAACATAGATATGCGTGCAGCTGCATATCTACGTTCCAATTGTTTTGTTTTTCTTCATTAAACATAATATCTAAAAATAGGTCGTGCATAACTATCTGCTTTTTACTATGCGAGATAAAATCCATCAGGTTGGTTTTGCGTAAAGAAATATTTGAAGCAGCATAGAACAAAAAGCATTCCCTAATTGGTTGGTTCAAAAGTAAATATTCGTTTTATCAAAGTCAAAGGTCAAAATTCAAAATTCAAAAGTCAAAGGTCAAAATTCTCCCAAAGTGATGCCTATTGCAAAAATTCAAAAGAAAGATGAGAAATTAGAAACGTCAAAGGTGAGAAGCGAGAGAATTACAATCGAATGACAATCAATGACTACTGAATGACAATTGCATTTCCGCTATGCTCTCTGCGCTTTGCGAAAGTGGATTGCTCCATATCAGTGCAAATCCGTTTTGATCTGTGTCATCCGTGTTCTATTGCGATTAGAAATACTATAAACGTGAGAAGTGAGTAGTAAGTTGTGAGTAATTAGTAGTTAGTATTGAGAGGAAAACAAATAAATGACTACTTAATGACAATTGCATTTCCGCTATGCTCTTTGCGCTATGCGAAGATCGAATCTAACAGATCAACAACATCCCGAAACAAAACGGAGTTTTATAATTACAGATAAATCTTTTAATGTTTCAATCTTTTCATCTTTTAATCGTAATCACTTCTTTCCGGGTGTAATCAAACTTAACGCCGCAGTAAATACAGCCGCTCCAACAATTGACCAAACAATCGGGAAATCAATTCCGCGTATTTCTACCGACCAGAAATCCGGGAAGTTAAACTCACGCGCTAATATTGTTCCGATGTATGCGCCGATAAAACCCACGATAATTGAAACAACACATCCGCCCCGAGTAAAACCCACAAGCGAACGTCCGATTCCACCGGTTATTCCGGCAACAACAAGTAATAGAATTATTTCAAACACAGAATGCCTCATTAATTTTTTGTATCTTAAAATTACGTTTTATTCTTATGAAATTCTCATAATATTAAAACCGTAAACAAAAAATAATAATATTTAATTAAATCATTATGCAAGCAGTACTTTGGCTAAAGTTCTTGCATTTATATTGTTAATAAAAACTTAAACCGGATAAAAACCTTGAACAGAAGAAGTTTCGTTAAAATTGCAGCATCAATTGCTGCCGGCTCATTTATTTTTGGTAAGGAACTTTTTGCCGATAGCATAAAAGATCCATTAAATAAACCTGAGCCTGCAAACTGGAAAAATGATGAAATAAATATTGCATGGATTGGACACGCAACTATTTTAATCAATTTTTACGGGAAAATCATTTTAACCGATCCGGTTCTCTTTTCGCAGGTTGGAATCCCTTTTTTTGAGTACAAGTTTGGTCCCAAAAGGGCTGTTATGCCTGCATTAGATTTAGATGAAATTCCCAAACCCGATTTAATTCTTATCTCTCATGCACACATGGATCACATGGATTATGAAACGCTTAAAGCTATTACAAAAAAATTTCCCGATTCCATAAATTGTATTACTGCCGCCAGTACTAAAGATGTAGTTGAAGATCTGAAATGGAAATCCTTAATTGAACTTGACTGGAATGATGAAATAATTGTGGACGAAATTAAACTTAAAGGTATAGAAGTTGTCCACAACGGATGGAGATATCCCGGCGAAAAAGACCGCTCAACAGGTAATATTGAAGGGCGTAGTTACAATGGATACATAATTGAATATAATAACAAAAAAATATTTTTCGGCGGCGATACAGCTTTTACTGAAAAGTTTAAAAATCTAAAGAATGAAAAAATTGATATTGTAATTTTACCTGTAGGCGGATATGTTCCTAAATATTATTATCACTGCAATCCCGAAGAAGCTTTAAAAATGGCTGATGAGTTTATCGGCGGTAAATATTTTATCCCGATACACGCCGCAACTTTTGAAGAGAAAGATGAAATAGATAAACCGCTAAAATGGCTAAAGGAAATAAAATCAAACTATAAAATTGAAGTTGTAATTGATGAAATCGGACAAACATTTACTTTGAATAATACAAACTGATTTTGAACGATTTAGAATTTTGGAGGTTTGTTATATAAAATGAATCCTTTAAACAATTGTTTGAAACTAAGTGTTAGCATATTTAATAAGGTTAACAGATTTAAGGTTAAAGAATTTATTCATAAACTGAGAAATGATGAGAACTGTTGTTTTAGAAATAATTCTTATGCTAAAACCGGAAAAAGATTCAGTGTAATTTTTACTAATCTGAAACTAATCGCATATATGAGAAAAAAGATTATCCTAAAAATAAATAAATAGAATTTCACTGATTTGCGGATGAGTTTTAATCTCGAGTTCAGATAACTTTAGTTTTCTACCAACTTTCTCAAAAAATATATCTGTGTTTATCGGCTTTCTTATTCTGAATATAGTTAGTTTCAAGTTGTTAGTTTGCAGTAGTCTTGAGTAATTACTTGAATAATAAAGGGCAATTTAAATATACTTTTACTACCTCTTTAAAAATTATAAATTTTGTTATCACAAATAAAGAGGTGTGTTATGTTTACCAACAAATTTTTCACGGTCCTATTTTTAGCTGTGTTATTCTCGTTCGGGTCTTATCTTTACAGCCAACAAAATCAGGGTATTGAGTGCTCCAAAGTATGCTTTATAATTATTGATTTTGGTGATGGATATTCGAATTTAGAAAAATCTTTGATATCCAAGTTTAGAAATTCTCTTGAGTCTAAAGGAATATTTTCTGAAAATGATTTCGATATTGAACTGCTTATGGGTATAAAACAAATAGAAGGAACAAATATGGTTGCAATTCAAATTACTGAATTGGAAACATTACCGGAAGAATCAATAGAAGCTGGCAAGAAAGCCGAAATATTTTACTCGTTTTTAGATGAAAAGAAGAAAACCGAATTATCGGAAGAAGGTAAATTTATAAGAGAATATATGAGCGGTGAATATTTGAAACAGTTCAGAAGTATCCGTGGGAACAATTTAGTGGTAATAGACATAAATGAGCTGGATGCTTTCGTTCAAAAAACAATTTCAAAATATTTATAGATGCTTAAATAATTATCATCAATCTTAATAATGCCTGCGATAATAGCAGGCGTTGTGTATCATTACTTATTTTTATAGATAGTTAGTTATTCCAATAATTTCCAATCAGTTAACGAACGCATTTTATTCTTAATCCGGACAAATTATTAGAAAACTTACTGCCTCGCTTTACTTGCCACAAAACTGTAATTACATTTTCTAATTAGAGAATCTTACCTTAAATAATGTTAAATTTTGCCACATATTTTTGACTAAAAATTTAATTTCTACAGAAATCATTCGTATAACTTATGGAAAGCAAAGGCGAAATATTAATTTATAATTCCGGCAATGATATAAATCTTGAAGTAAAACTTGAAGAGGAAAGTGTTTGGTTAACCATAAACCAAATGTGTGCTTTATTTGAAAGGGATAAATCTGTAATATCACGGCATATTTCTAAAATCTATAAACAAAAAGAACTTGACCAAACTTCAACTGTTGCAAAATATGCAACAGTTCAAATTGAAGGAAATCGGCAGATTGAAAGAAATCTGGAATATTATAACCTCGATATGATTATATCAGTTGGCTATCGTGTAAATTCAAAACGCGGCACACAATTTCGTATTTGGGCAAATAAAATATTAAAAGCTTATCTTGTGAAAGGTTATGTGCTAAATGAAAAGCGACTGATCGAAACTAAAGAAAAACTAAACGAAGTTACTAAAAATCTCAAACTGCTTGGAACAATAGTAAAAAAACAAAAATTTTCCGAGGATGAAAATTTAGCTTTTCTAAATTTAATAAGTGATTATGCGTTTGCATTGGAAATGTTAGATAAATATGATCATCAAAAAATTGAAGACATAAAAAGTAAGCGCAAATCATCAACTAAAATTGAGATTAATGAAATTATTCAAGCCATTGCTAGGTTGAAAAAGGAGACAAAAGCATCTTCACTTTTTGCACAGCCAAAAGATAATTCATTTGAAAGCTCAATTGTTTCGATCTATCAGACTTATGATGGTAAAGAATTATATTCTTCAATAGAAGACAAAGCATCAAATCTGCTTTATTTTGTAGTTAAAAATCATTCATTTATTGATGGAAATAAACGCATAGGCGCATTTCTATTTGTTTACTTTTTAAGTCGGAATAATTTTCTGCTAAATAAAAAAGGCAATAGAAGAATAAGTAATGAAACATTGGTAGCTCTTACAATTATGATTGCTGAAAGTAACCCTAAAGAAAAAACATTGATTATTAATCTTATAAAGCATCTACTTAAGAACACTGAGGAGTAATTGATTTTTGTAGTAATTTAATCTGCATCCATTTAACAGCCCGTTGTAGTTGTAATAGTTTAACGAGCGGCAATGTTTTCCAACTTAAACTGTTGTAAACTATCAATTACATTTTCTTGTTAGAGAATCTTACCTTAAAAAATGTTAAATTTTGCCACATATTTTTGAAAGGGATTTTATGCAAGTCTGCATTTTTGAAGATGAAAATTATCTCAACTTTGAGCCGTTGGTTTTCTCCCGTCCGGTTTATGATTTGATTTGCGGTGTGGAAACTCTTAAAGAAAAAATTCTAAGAAATTATAATTCTACAAGAGTTGCACTGCATTGCCGTTCTTATCTTGCCGATGTTGTTCAAAGTAGCAACGCGGGTTTTGCAGTTAATAATATTGATGATGGTGAATGTTTATTTATTAACGGAAAAATAATTGCCGACGAAAATTTAGCTGAATTGTTTCCGCTTAAATCAACAAGCGATAAAGTTTTTGTTAACGGCACAACTGTTATAGCCGCATATTTATCGGGCAAAAATTTAGATAAGGCAAAAGCTAATCTGCAAAATGTTTTTTCTCTTTCGGATTTTAGCGGTTTGCCATCTGAGCAGATTGAAATCCCTTATGCAAGTTATCTCTGGGATTTGATCAACCGCAACGGAAAACAAATTGTTTATGATTTTGATTTTATCACTAAAAAAACATCTGCAATAAATTTTGCAGATCAAATTCCTTCTTATGTTCACATCCTGAACAAAGAAAATATTTTTATCGGGAATAATGTAACAATAAAACCCGGTGTTGTTTTAGATGCATCAGGCGGACCAATAATAATTGATGATAACGCTTTCATCTTTCCAAATGCTTTTATTGAAGGACCTGTTTACATCGGAAGGAACTCTCGTATAAAAGCGGGCGCCACAATTTATGAAAATGTTTCAATCGGAAAAGTTTGTAAAGTAGGCGGAGAAGTTGAGCAATCTATTTTTATGGATTACTCAAACAAGCAACATTCGGGATTTATAGGGCATGCTTACATCGGAAGCTGGGTTAATCTTGGTGCAGATACAAATTGCAGCGACCTGAAAAACAATTACTCAAAAGTAAAAATAACTTTAAGCGGCAAACAGGTTGATAGCGGTTCGCAATTTCTTGGCTTGATGATTGGCGACCACTCAAAGAGCGCAATTAATACGATGTTTAATACAGGAACAGTTGTAGGATTTTCTTGTAATATTTTTACACCCGGATTTCCTGATAAGTACGTGCCGTCATTTACTTGGGGCGGAGATAAATTATCACTGGTTTACACTATTGATAGAGCAATGCAAACTGCTAAAATTGTTTTATCACGCAGAAATATTAATTTTGAGCATAGAGATGAAACGATGTTTAAAACAATTTTTGAGCTAACTAAAAACGATAGAGAAAAAAGAGGTTATTAATTGATAGATAATTTAGATCATACAGAAGAACAGAGTGTTGAACATACAACGGAAGAAAAAATTAAAGATGTAAATCCCGGTCATCTTGAAGAACACAAAGTTATAGATTTATATTCAGGCGTAAGAGGGCTTGCTGTAAAAATACTTAATCGGGTTGAGCGAACAGATGCGTATCTTGAAAAACTTCTCGATCGCGAAATGAAAGACTCCGAATTAAACGGACTTGATAAAGCACTTTTATATGAAATTGTTCACGGCGTTACAAGATGGCTCGGCAGGTTGGATTGGATTCTTAACGGTTTTTATAAAGGGCAGTTTTCAAAAGCCATTCCAAATCTAAAAAACGGATTGCGCGTTGCTCTTTATCAGATTTTATTTTTAGATAGAATTCCGGATCACGCTGCAGTTAATGAAGCAGTTGAGTTTGTGAAAAAACTTCAGGGGCAAAAACCCGCCGATCTTACAAATGCAATTCTCAGAAACATAATAAGAAACAAAAGCGCTATTCGTTATCCCGATCCCGAAGAAGATTTGATCGGATATTTGAGCGCTTATCATTCGCATCCTGCGTGGATGGTTAAACGTTATATTGAAAGATTCGGAAGAGAAGAAACAGAAAAACTTCTTGCAGCAAATAATGAGAAGCCTTACCTTACTTTGCGTATCAATGCAATTAAAACTAATCCTCAAGAGTTCAAAGCTTTGCTGGAATCCGTAAACTTAAAATATCATCCGGGTAAATTTCTTGAAGAATTTGTTCATCTTCATAATTTAACTAACATTACCGCGTGGGAGTTTTATGGTAAGGGATATTTTAACATCCAAGATGAAAGCGCCGGATTAGCTGTAAGATTATTAGATGTTCAAACGGGAATGAATGTGCTGGATTTGTGTGCGGCGCCGGGCGGCAAAACCGCTTATCTTGGCTCGCTGATGAACAACACCGGCGCTATTACTGCACTTGATAGATATGAAGGAAGATTGAAGTTAGTACGAACAAATAATGAAAGGCTGGGTCTTACTTGCGTTAAAACCGTAGAAAGCAATGCACTTGAATTTGAATCCGCGCCATTCGATCGCATTCTTGCAGATGTTCCCTGTTCCGGCACTGGCACGCTTTCCAAAAAACCTGATATAAAATGGAAGCGGGAAATTTTTGATCTTAAAGATTTAGCTGAATTGCAATTATCTTTAATTACAAAAGCGGCAACAATGCTTAAAGTTGGCGGAGCGCTTGTTTACAGTACCTGTTCAATTGAGCCGGAAGAAAATTTTGAGATAGTTAAAAAGTTTCTTGCAAAGCATCCAAACTATAAATTAGAATCGGCAAAAGGAAAATTTGTTGACGATGTTGTTGATGATAACGGGTGCATACAAACATTACCGCAGCGTCATCTGATGGATGGCGCCTTTGCAGCCAAACTTATAAGAATTGAATAACCACAATTAAAAGAAATCTTATGCTTGATAAATTTGCAGATGAATTAAGAGAACAAAGAGAAAAAAGCGGCTTGTCGCTTCAGCAGATTGCAGTTAAAACAAGAATTGATTTAAAGTTTATAGAAGCAATTGATAAAGGTAATTTTGCTTTTCTGCCGGATCTTTATGTAAAGGCTTTTGTAAAGCAATTTGCAAAAACAATCGGGCTTGATGAAATTTTAATACTTAAAAAATTTGAAGCGGCAAAAGAAGGAAAAGAACTTCAATTAGAAAAACCTGTTGTTAAAGAGGAAGTAAAAAAATCCGAACCCGTTAAAACTGAAACTTCTGTAATTGAAGAGAAGAAAGAAGAAACAGTTAAACCTTCGGTGAGATATACCGAACCTCTAAAAACATACAACAGCAGCGAAGAAAAGAAAAATGAAGAATCTGAAAAATCAAAAAGACAATTAATCTTTTTTGGCTCTGCTGGTGTTGCTTTGTTTGCGGCAATACTTCTTATTTACTTTCTCGCTTTCCATAAAAGCAGCGAAATAATTGTTGAAGAAACACCGATTGAAGAAGTAATAGAGCAGGGCAATAACCGTTATGATGAAGAGACTGCCGAAACTACAACCGATTCCTCTGCTGCAGTGCAATCGCCGGATAGTTTGTATCTTACTTTTAAAGCGACTGACACCTCGTGGATTTATTTGATCATTGATGATTCGGTAGTGCGGGAAGTTACTCTTTATCCTAAATCAAAATTTACTTTTGCTGCGTCAAAAGAATTCAAAGCTACGGTGGGAAATTCCGGCGCAGTTTCTTTGCAGCTAAACAATAATGCTGTTGAATTTACAGGAACAATCGGCACCGTTAGACATTTTAAATTGGATAAAACTGGTTTGATTTATTTAAATGCTTCACCAAAATCGGAACAATAGCAAATGCCATCTGTTGAAAAAATAATTACAGAACTCCGGCAAAAAATTAATGAGCATAATTATAATTATTATGTTCTTAATCAGCCAACAATAAGCGATTATGATTTTGATTTGCTGCTTAAAGAATTAGAAAAACTTGAAACGGAAAATCCGCATTTAGTAACTCCCGATTCTCCAACACAAAGAGTTGGAAAAGATTTGACAAAGGAGTTCAATCCTGTAAAACATAAAATCCCGATGCTAAGTCTTGCCAACACATACAGCGAAGAAGAGCTTTTTGATTTTGACAGAAGAGTAAAAGAAAATTTACCCGCAGATGAAAAGGTTGAATATGTTGTTGAACTGAAGATTGACGGCGCTTCCGTGAGTATAAATTATTTGAATGGCTTTCTTAAAACAGCGGCAACACGCGGCGATGGAACAGTTGGCGAAGAGATAACAAATAATGTTAAAACAATTCGTTCCGTTCCGTTAAAAATAAACTTTCCCGAAAACCTAGAATATGATTTGAATGATTTTGAAGTTCGCGGCGAAGTTTATATGCGAATTGAAGATTTTGAAAAGATGAACAGGGAACGGGAAGCTGTGGGCGAAAAACTATTTGCAAACCCGCGCAACTCAACTGCCGGAACTCTAAAATTGCAGGACCCGAAAATTGTTGCTGAAAGAAAATTAAGCGTGTTCCTTTATTCGCTGATAAGTAATGACGATAAATTTGAATCGCAAGAAGAAAATCTAAAGTTATTAAAACAGCTTGGCTTCAAAGTAAATCCAGAATTCAAAGTTTGTAAAAGTATTGAAGATGTTCTAAAAGTTTGCAAAAACTTTGAAGAGAAAAGATATTCTCTTGATTATGAAATTGACGGCGCCGTAATAAAAGTAAATTCAATGCGGCAGCAAAAAATATTGGGCAGCATAGCAAAATCTCCACGCTGGGCGGTCGCATACAAGTTCAAAGCAAAACAAGCATTTACAAAAGTAAATGATATTACGTGGCAGGTTGGTAGAACAGGCGCAATTACTCCCGTAGCAGAACTTGAACCTGTTAAGCTTGCAGGCTCAACAATAAGCCGCGCAACGCTGCACAACTTTGATGAAATTCAACGTAAAGATATTCGCATCGGCGATACAGTTGTGATTGAAAAAGGCGGCGATGTAATTCCTAAAATTGTTTCGGTTGTGGTTGCGGAAAGAGATATAAAAAGTAAAGTTACTTTACCGCCCGATAATTGTCCGGTTTGCAATTCAAAAATATTTAAGCCCGAAAACGAAGTTGCATTTTACTGTGAGAATCCCGAATGTCCGGCTCAAATAAAAGCGCGCTTAATTCATTTTGCATCACGCGGCGCAATGGATATTGAGGGACTTGGTGATGCGCTTGTTGATCTGTTTGTTGAAAAAGGATTTATAAAACACTTCATTGATATTTATAATCTTAAAGATAAAAGAGATGAGTTAGTTAAGATTGAAAGGCTTGGCCAAAAGAGCATTGATAATCTTTTATCTGCAATAGAAAAAAGCAAACAGCAGCCTTTTCCAAAATTATTATTTGCATTGGGTATAAGATATATCGGCGCTGGCGCGGCGCAAAAAATTACAGAGCAGTTTGCTTCGATTGATGAAATTCTAAATGCAAGCGAAGAACAAATTTCCGATATTCACGAAATTGGTCCGAGCATCAGCCGGAGTCTAAAAGAATTTTCTTCAAATGAATTTAATCTGCAATTGATAAATGATTTGAAAAAAGCCGGACTAAACTTTAAAGCCGAACAAAAGGAAATTAAAGAATCCTCTTTAACAGGAAAATCTTTTGTTTTAACCGGAACGCTTTCATCATTTTCTCGAGATGAAGCCGGCGATAAAATAAAAGCGCTCGGCGGCAAAGTAACATCATCAGTTAGTAAGAATACCGATTATGTTGTTGCTGGCGAAAAAGCGGGATCTAAATTATCTAAAGCAGAATCGCTCGGAGTAAATATTTTAGATGAAACAGCCTTCTTAAAAATGTTAGAAGATAATGAATAGAATAATTGAAATAGTTAAAGAAAAAATTTCACGTTTTATTATCACGCGCAAACTTAAAAGCATAGTTTTAAGCGAACAGGATTTTTCCGAATCATTAAAAAGATCTGGCTCGTTTCTTTTTCTTATGCCGGAAGATGAAACAGATTTTAGAGCATGCTTTATTGTTCTCAATCATTTTGAAGAGTTGAACAAATCCATAAAGGTTATTACAAGAGATTATAGAATTAGCTTGCTGCCAACAAAGTTCCGCAACAGAGCAATGGAAATCGGCATTAATAATTTAAATAAATTAGATTTGCCGTCGCAACAGTTAACTGCAACATTTGCAGAAATGCGCTTTGGTGCAGTAATTGATTTGAACAGAAAGGATAATTTGTTTTACAGTTTTGTTGCAAATCTTGTTAACGCAAAAATCCGTATTGGTTATGCAAAAAAAGGCGCGGATAAATTTTATAATTTTCAGGTTGCCGATAGCGATATAGACCCGGCTCAATCATACAAAAGTTTTCTAAATTGTTTAAAAATGTTTTAAGGTATTATTATGAACTTCGAAACTAAACGTGTTGGCGATACTACCATTTTCAAATTGAACGAAAAACGTTTGGATACAAGTATATCGGGCTTGCTTAAAAGTGAGTTTACTACAATTCTTAAAGTAGAAGGCGTAACTAAATTTATTATAGATTTAAGCGAAGTTGAAAGCTGCGACAGCTCCGGGTTGAGCGCTTTATTAGTTGCCAACAGAATTGTTTCCGCAAACGAAGGACAAATTAGATTAGCTGCCGCATCGGAAAAAGTTCAAACACTTATAAAAATTACACAGCTTAATCGTGTATTATCCGTTACCAATACTGTTGAAGATGCGCTTGCGGATTTGAAGGAAGACTAATTGGAAGCATCAATATTAGATTATTGTATAATTATCGGTTATTTAATTGCAGTTGCTGTCTTTGGCAAGTTAAGCGGCGGAAAACAAAAAAATGTTAAAGATTATTTTATCGGCAAAAAAGAAATTCCCTGGTGGATTATTAGTTTTTCAATTGTTGCCGCCGAAACAAGCACACTTACTTTTATCTCGATTCCCGGTCTGGCTTATTTAACCAATCTAAATTTTTTACAGCTCACATTCGGATATTTAATTGGAAGAATTTTAGTTGCGCTCTTCTTTTTGCCAGCTTATTACAAGGGCGAACTATCAACCGCTTACGCATACTTGCAAAACCGGTTCGGAAACAAAACAAGATCCTTTGCATCTGTAATATTTTTATTTACTCGCACGGCAGCAGATGGCGTAAGACTTTTTGCTACTGCAATTCCGCTTTATTTATTGCTAAACATTTCTCCAATTGCCGCAATAATTATAATTGCAATCGTTGCGCTGCTTTATACTTTTACTGGCGGACTGAAAGGCGTTATCTGGGTTGATGCAATTCAAATGATAATTTATATCGGCGGTGCAATTTTAGCCGGTGTTTATTTGATTCTTTATTTGCCCGGTAATTTTGTTGATTATCTTTTCCTTCCTGATATTTCAGCAAAACTTAATATTTTTAACTTTGGATTTGATAAAGGACTAAGCGGATTTTTCTCGCAGCCATACACTTTATTAAGCGGATTGATTGGCGGCGCATTCCTTTCAATGTCTTCGCACGGTACAGATCAACTTGTTGTGCAAAGGCTGCTTGCAGCAAAAAATCTTGCCGATAGCAAAAAAGCAATTGTAACAACGGGCGTTATAATAATTTTTCAATTTGCTCTTTTCTTATTTATCGGTGTTTTGCTTTTTGCATATTACGGAAAACTTGATATTAAAGCCGATGAAATTTTTATAAAATTCATTATCGAGATTTTGCCAAGCGGAATTAAAGGAATAATCATTGCAGGCTTATTTGCTGCAGCGCTTTCAACACTTGCCGGATCAATCACTTCTCTTGCATCATCAACAATGCTTGATCTTTATATTCCATTTAGAAAAGTTGTTAATGAAAAAAAGGAATTGATGATCTCCAAACTATTGACTGTTATGTGGTCGGCGCTTCTTATTTTATCAGCATTTTTGTTTAAAGAAAGTTCAAAATCTGTTGTTGAACTTGCATTAAGTATCGCATCATTTACCTATGGCGGCTTGCTCGGAACTTTCTTGCTCGGGCTTATTAATAAAAAAGCAAAACAAAACGATGCGCTTATTGCATTCTTATCTGCAATTGTTGTAATGAGTTTTGTTATTATCCTTAAACTTGTTGCGTGGACGTGGTTTATTTTTATAGGAGTTTCGGTTACGCTTGTTATTGGTTCACTTTCGGCGTTGATAACACAGAAAATAACTAACAACAAAAAGCCGTCAGCTTAAATCGCAAATAAATAGCAGTTATTATTTAACTTTTTAATAGTGAGATAAACTTGATTACTATTGATTACATCATACTTGCACTTTACTTCATTTTTTCTATCGCAATTGCTTTAATGTACCGTAAGCGTGCAAGTAAAAACACGGATGAGTTTTTTCTTTCCGGCAGAAACTTGCCTTGGTATCTTGCAGGGCTTTCAATGGTTGCAACAACTTTTGCCGCCGATACTCCGCTTGCTGTAACTGAACTTGTAGCAAAGAACGGCGTTGCAGGCAACTGGGTCTGGTGGAATTTTGCCTTTGGCGGAATGTTAACAGTTTTTTTCTTTGCAAGATTATGGCGCCGCGCAGGTATTATGACCGAAGCCGAATTTGCAGAGATAAGATATTCCGGTAAACCCGCAAGATTTTTGAGAGGCTTCCGCGCATTATATCTCGGCTTGTTTATGAATGTAATCATTATCGGCTGGGTAAATAAAGCGATGTCTTCAATACTGCAAGGTATGTTCGGTATTGATGAATCTGTTGTGATGGTTTATGTTTTCGGCTGTATGATTCTTGTTGCTGTTTATTCTGCTATTTCGGGTTTGTGGGGCGTTGTAGTTACAGATGCATTCCAGTTTTTTATTGCAATGTTTGGCTGTATTATTCTTGCAATCATTGTTGTAAACTCGCCGCAAGTTGGCGGAGTTACCGGTTTGCAGGCAAAACTGCCCGATTATGTTTTTAATTTCTTTCCTACAATTTCCGATATTCCTTCTGCTGCCGGAACTTTGGCTATGTCTGTTTTTTCATTTCTTGCTTACATTGGAATAATATGGTGGGCATCGTGGTATCCGGGTTCTGAGCCGGGCGGCGGCGGTTATGTTGCGCAGCGTATGATGTCGGCAAAGGATGAAAAACATTCACTGTTTGCAACTTTGTTTTTTCAAATTGCTCATTATGCAGTAAGACCCTGGCCCTGGATTTTGGTAGGATTGGCATCGCTTGTACTTTATCCTGATTTGCCCGATGCGCACAAAGGAATGGGTTTTATTTATGCGATGCGCGATTTTCTACCCGCAGGTTTAAAAGGCTTGCTTGTTGCGGCTTTCTTTGCTGCTTATATGAGCACGATTGCAACACAACTTAACTGGGGAACTTCTTACATCATAAATGATTTTTATAAAAGATTTGTTAAACCGGATCAAAAAGAATCACATTACGTTCTATCATCAAGAATTGCTACAATTATTTTGATGCTTGTTTCTCTAATTGTTACGCTTTTAATAACAAAAATTTCCGGTGCGTGGGCGTTTATAATTGAATGCGGCGCCGGCGTTGGATTGGTATTGATCCTTCGATGGTTCTGGTGGCGCATAAATGCCTGGTCGGAAATTTCCGCAATGATAACTCCGTTTATAATTTATCCCGTTCTAAAAAGTTATGGTGTTCTATTTCCGTATAGCCTGTTTATAATTGTGCCTGTAACAACATTGGTGTGGGTTGCGGTAACTTTTCTAACAAAACCTACAAGCGATGAAGTACTGATTTCATTCTATAGAAAAATTCATCCAGGCGGACTGATGTGGAAAAAAATCTCATCTCAACTTCCTGATGTTGAAAGCGACAGCGGATTTTTCCGGCTGTTCCTTAACTGGTTGTTTGGAGTTGTTTTAGTTTATTCAATTTTATTTGGAACAGGCAAACTAATACTTGGCGATTATAAAGAGTTTTTTATTTACCTCGCAATTGCAGTTGTATCTGTTGCGATAGTTTATATTAACCTTTCCAAAATCGGATGGAAAACGGTTGTAAAGTAGAACAAAATAAAATTCTAAATCGTTAGTTTGATGGCGGATGCACGACCTATTTTTAGATATTAAGAATTTATTAGAAAAACGAAATAATTGGAACGTCCCAAAGGGACAAATAGATATGCAAGAAATTGCCTATCTATGTTCTTTAACTAATATAAACAAGCTGCCTAATTGATAGTTATATTTCTAGAAAATGAAGATGAGAAAACTTATTATAAATATTTCGGTTCTTATTCTTGCATTACTGCTTTTTAGTTGTAATTCAGATATAAGGAAAGATATAGATCCTAAAACTCTCGTTTCTAGATTAAGAAAAGACAGTTTGTTTTATGCCTTTAAAGGTTATGGTGTTACACCAAGAGATGAAAGTTCCGGTATTTATTTAATAACTCGAGGAAAAGATTTTGGAGTTTATCATTGGGTAAAATATAATCCAAACGGAACAAAATTCTTAAAATTTTACAGTTCTTATACAATCAAAGATAGTGTTGAAATAAAATTGACAAAAGCAGATTCATTAGAAATACTCAGTAAGGCACACCAATTAATTGGTATTCTTAAAAAATGTGAGCTAAGATGGGCTGGCTGTGTATTTGGTAGATTTGATTGTTCATTTAATGATTCGACAAGAATGACATATGTTAAAAATAAGGATGAATTAGATTCTTCATTTTATCGATTTCACAAAAAATTAAATTGGGTTGATAGCAATTTTGTCTCATATAAATGAACGAAATATAACCAGCAACTCAAAGCGACCGCGTCTTTGACTTGGTCTTTTGATGTGGTAATTGTGTTTAGTTTTTCAGAGTAGATTTATTTTTCAAAGTTGATTAATAAAATGAAGTTGATTTAAAACAAAAAAGGTATTTGCCAAAAGCGTCATTGTAGTTATGGGCGGCGCTTTAGTTGCAACGCCGTTATATCGTTTAAAAATAAAAAGAAAAACAATTGTATATGAAATTGAAAAATATTTTAAATAAAACGTCATTCACAATATTTTTTGTTCTAATATTAGTTACTGGTTGTAAAAGTCAAAATATTAATTTTAACTTTTCTGGTAAAAAAGTCCTGTATAGTGAAAATATACAAGGGAAAATAGAATTGGTGCTTTTAAATCTTGATACAAATGAGAAAATAAAATTTAATAACTTTGATGAGGTAGAAGGAAGTACTTATATCCTTTTTAATGAAGGTAAAAAAATATTTGTTAGCGAATACAATTCAACGGGGAAAGTTTATATATACGACATTTTAAAAAATGCTAAGATTGAAATTGACATACATTCAAAGAATAGTGATATGTCGGATTTTTCTGAAATAAATATTTCAAACAACTATTTCTACTTTGCAAGTCATAATAAGATTTTTGCCCACTCTTTGGTTGATTTTTCTTTAGTCAAAGAATATACAGTCGACTCATTAATTTCTCAATTTTCAGTTCACGACAAAGATTTAATGGCCATCACATATAGCGATTTTGATCTTGATACAAAATGTTTATCAATAAGTAATATTTATCTTTATAATTTTAAAGACAATACTAAGAAAGAAATTCCATTTCGTGCCTACTTATGTGATTGGTCTAATAATGGGGAAAAACTTTTATTTAATTCCATTGGTCCCAAAACAATGGATTACCCTACTTTCGAGATTCACTCTATAAATATTGATTCTTTAGAGTATTTAATAGATATGTCATTTATAGCTAATGATGAAATTATTTTTTCTGGATATCGGAGTGGTGAAGATTTTAATTCAACAAATCTTTACTTATTGAATCTTAAATCAAAAAAAATTATTCAAATAACAAATTCAGATACGAGAAAAGAAATAAAGAGCACTAATTATTAACAAAACCATATAACCAGGTACTGTGTTAAAAAGCAATAGAATATTAGTAGTAAACGTCGAAGAACAAAAAGAGAAAGTATGTTTTCCATCGGTGGACAGACCATTAAATAATAAAACCGGGTGTTTCATTAAACAAATACACAACAGGAAATCTATAATCCGTCAGTTGACGGACAGGTTAAATAATTACCGAGGCGTTGTGTTTCCCCGCTAGATCGGGATAATACGCCGTTAGGCATCAAATATGGGTCACGAAATGAAAAGTATTAAGATAATTTTCTTTTTCATCTTAATTTTATTCTACTATTCTTGTTCTGATGAAAATAATACAATTATCTATCAAGGTAATAACGATGAAATTTATCCCCTATCATTAGGTAATAATTGGCAATACTCGAAAATAACTTACGATATTAATTATAACATAATTACCAAAGATACCATTTCAACGGAAATAGAAACGTCTTATTTAAAAAATGGAATTGAATGGTTTGGTATTAAATTTTCTTGGTATGATCTTACCCCTTAAAAGTAGATGCTAAGTTAAGCAACTTTTTCAATTGATTGTTCTCTGTTTTTTTCTTCAAATTCCGTTGGTGATAAATATCCTAAAGTTGAATGAAGTCTTCTTCTGTTATA
>Ga0247840_10006153_pt1 | contig 17510 bp, 19 predicted proteins | sample LaCruzMarch2015__FD_192404 | JGI IMG/M metagenome (GOLD analysis project Ga0247840, IMG submission 192404) | Freshwater microbial communities from meromictic Lake La Cruz, Castile-La Mancha, Spain - LaCruzMarch2015_17m | ecosystem: Environmental > Aquatic > Freshwater > Lake | place: Spain... | reverse complement strand
GATCGCCGCCGCCAACCCCGGGGTCAAGCTCCCGCACAAGCTCATCCAGGTGGTTGCTCGCCAGGACAGCAGCGGCACCACCTTCGCCTTTACGAATCACCTGGGCGCCATCAGTGCGGACTGGGTCAAGGGTCCGGGCATCGGCAAGCAGGTCGACTGGCCCGGCGGGGCCATGGTGGCCCGTGGCAACGAGGGGGTCGCGCACCGGGTCAAGCTCACCGAGGGCTCCATCGGGTACGTGGAGTACGGGTTCGCGGCCCGTCTGAATCTGCCCATGGCCTGGCTCGAAAACCGCGCCGGGGGCTTGATCGCACCCGGGCCGGAGACCGGTGCGCGGGCCCTGGTCGGCGGCTCCGACAACATCCCGGAGAATCTCACGGTGCTGATCCCCGACCCGGAAGGCGCCCGCTCCTACCCGATCGTGACCTATTCCTGGGCGCTGGTCTATGACCGGTATCCGAACGCCGCCACGGCACAAGCCATCCAAGCCCTGCTGCGCTGGTCCCTGACGCAGGGCCAGGCCCAAGCGGAGTCCATCGGCTATATCCCCCTGCCGGCCAACGCCGCCCACGCCGCGCTTGCCGAGGTGGAGACGATCGGCGACTGAGTGGCGGCGCGACCGCTGCCGCCGGGCGAGGTCAACGCGGTCAGTGCCGTCGCTGCCGACGTGGGTCGGTCGGCGGCCTGTCTCTTTCCTACCTAAAGGGTAAAATTATGAAGAAGCTTGAAATCTTTGACCCGGCCATGTGTTGCTCGACCGGCGTCTGCGGTGTCGAGGTCGATCCCGTCCTGGTCGCCTTCAATGCCGATCTGCAATGGCTGGCAGGGCAGGGGGTCGCGGTCAGCCGCCACAACCTGTCGCAGGAGCCGCAGGCCTTCGCCGCGAATCCGGCGGTGCTCAAGGAACTGGAGGCGGGGATGGAGCGCCTGCCGGTGACCCTGGTCGACGGCCGCGTGGTCGCCACCGGGGCCTACCTCTCGCGGGCTCAGTTAGTGCAGAAGCTGGCGCTGGACACGGCGGCCGCCCAGGTGCCCGCGGACCCCTTCGGCGTCCAGGTCGGCGCCGGCTGCTGCAAACCCGGCAGCGGCGGGTGCTGCTGATGGCCCTCCCCGCGATTGCGACCCGCCACCTCTTCTTTACCGGCAAGGGCGGGGTGGGCAAGACCTCGCTTGCCTGCGCCACCGGTCTCGCACTGGCCGATGCCGGGCGGCGCGTGCTGATTGTCAGCACCGACCCCGCGTCCAACCTTGATGAGGTCCTGGGGGTCACGCTGGGGCAGACGCCGACGGCGGTCCCCGGGGCCGCGGGGCTCTGCGCACTCAACATCGACCCCGAGGCGGCGGCCCACGACTACCGGGAGCGCATGGTCGCCCCCTACCGCGGCATCCTGCCCGCTGCCGCCATCGCCAGCATGGAAGAGCAGTTCTCCGGCGCCTGCACGGTCGAGATCGCCGCCTTCGACGAGTTCTCGAAGCTCCTGGGCGAGCCTGCGGCGACGGCGGCGTTCGATCATGTGATCTTCGACACCGCCCCCACCGGCCACACCCTGCGCCTGCTGACCCTGCCCTCGGCCTGGAGCGAGTTCATCGACTCCTCCACCGGCGGTGCCTCCTGTCTCGGCCCCCTGGCCGGTCTGGAGAAACAGAAGGCGCTCTATGCCGCGACCGTCGCGCGCCTGGCCGACCCGTCCGAGACCTCGGTGGTGCTGGTCAGCCGGCCGGATGTCTCGGCCCTGCGCGAGGCCGAGCGCACCCGCGAGGAACTGGCGGCGCTGGGCGTCAGCAACCTGCAACTCGCGCTCAACGGCGTCCTGGCCGTCGCCGCGACCGATGACCCGATCGCCCGGGCGATGATGGCGCGCGGGGCCGCGGCCCTGGCCGGGATGCCGGCCGACCTGGCGGCCTTGCCGGTCAGCCGCACGCCGCTTTTGGCCCTGGGGACCGTCGGTCTCACCGCCCTGCGCCTGATGGCAGACCCCGCGCAGGCCGCGCCGCCCGCTTTGACGATCGAAACCGAAACCGCGCTGCCGGCCGGGCTCTCGACCCTGGTGGACGAACTGGCCCAGGCTGGCCGCGGCGTCATCCTGACCATGGGCAAGGGCGGGGTGGGCAAGACCACCGTGGCGGCGGCCATCGCCGTCGCGCTCGCCCGGCGCGGGCACGCGGTGCAGTTGTCGACCACCGATCCGGCCGCCCATGTCGCCGCGGCGATCCAAGCGTCGGTCCCGGGCTTGAGCGTCGGGCGGATCGACCCGGCGGCCGAGGTCGCCCGCTACCAGGCCGAGGTCCTCGCCAAGGCCGGCCCCACCCTGGACGCCAACGGCCGGGCCATGCTGGAGGAGGACCTGCGCTCGCCCTGCACCGAAGAGATTGCCGTCTTCCGCGCCTTCGCCCGCGCCGTCGATGCCGGCCAGGACGGCTTCGTCGTGCTCGACACCGCCCCCACCGGTCACACCATCCTGCTCCTGGACGCCGCCGAGGCCTACCATCGGGAGGTCTCGCGCACCCAGGGCGAGATGCCGGAGGCGGTGCGGCAACTGCTCCCGCGGCTGCGCGACCCGGCACTCACGCGCGTGCTCATCGTCACCCTGGCGGAGGCCACACCGGTGCACGAGGCCGAACGCCTGCAGGCCGACCTGGCGCGCGCCGGCATCGCGCCCTTCGGCTGGGTGATCAACCAGAGCCTGCTGGCGAGCGGTACCCGGCACCCGCTGCTGCGCGAACGCGGCGCCGCGGAGGTCCCCTTCATCCGCCGGGTCGCCGACCACCTCAGCCCGCGTTGCGCCCTGGTCCCGTGGCTGCCCGAGGCGCCGGTGGGTGTCGACGGACTGTCGCAGTTGACGCGGTGATCGCGTGATCTGTCTGATGACCGCCTGGGGCCAGCACGAGCCGGAATTGCGCGCCTGGCTCACCCGCCGACTGGGCGATGCCCACGCGGCCGAGGACCTGCTGCAGGACCTGTTCATCAAGGCCCTGGGCCGGAACCAACAATTCTGCGAGATGGAAAGCGCCCGCGCCTGGCTATTCGCGGTCGCGCGCAGCACCCTGACCGACCATCTGCGGTCGCGGCAGGACCATGTGGCCCTGGCCGATGATCTGCCGGCCCCCCGTGATGAGCCGGCCCCGGTGGATGCCCTGGCCGCCTGCCTCCCGCGCGCCTTGGCGGAGTTGTCGGCGCAGGACCGCGAGGCGCTGACCTTGTGCGACCTGGAGGGGCTGACCCAGGAGGCCTGTGCGCAACGCAAGGGCCTGAGCCTGCCCGGCGCCAAGTCGCGGTTGCAACGGCGCCTGCCAGGTGCGTTTGGACGAGACCGGGCGGGTGTGCTGCTTCGTACCGCGGCCGCCGGTGGTTAGCCCGCCTTGATACGGTCGGGCGGGCACGAAGGACGCGGGCGGGGTGGCGTCGCCCCCCGCCTAAGCCTTCGGGGGACTTGAGATCCATCCTGGTACCACCTGACGCAATTGCGGGGACCATTGGCATTGAAGGCGTGGGGCCGATCACCGCGCGGGTCATCTCCTCGGTCGAGCAAAGCCTGGTCGAATGGGGCCAAGCACTCCACCAGGCCGCATTGCCGCCCGAGCAGACCCGGGAGGTCTTGCGCGCCTGGTCCGCCGCCGGCCCCCATGCCGGGCGACGCTTTTCGGTCCATTTGGACCCTGCAAAGGAGCGGGGGCGTCCCGCCCCCGAGGATGCCGGGGCGGGACGCCCCGGCTCCGAATCCGCCACCGCCCTGCTGGCCCTCCCCTGGGAGCTGCTCCACGACGACCAAGGATTCCTTTTCCAGGGCGCCCGCCCGACCCGGGTCCGCCGCCGGCTGCCGGGCCCGCAGGACGCCGACCCGGCACCGCCCGCAGGCCCTGCCCTGGCGCCGCCAGCGCGCCTGTCTTAGACTCAGCGGCCCATGGTCCCGCGGCCCTGTTTCTCCCAGTCTACTGGAAACCTGGGAGTAATCGATGAATCAGACCATTGCGATCGACTGTCCCGCGGAGATCCTGGTCTCACTGCACATGAACGCCAAAGAGCTGGCTGGCTTCATGAAGCAGCAGGCGGCCATCACGCTGTTCCGGGAGGGGCGGCTATCCTGGCGATGGCAAGCAAGCTCGGCGCGGAGCGCGTGATCATCGATGAGCGTATCGGACGCAATGTGGCCGAGTTGCTCGGTCGGCCCGTTGTGGGCACGCTGGGCGCGTTTTAGCCTTGAGGCTTATCGCGCGCCAGCACCGCGCTCCGACGCGATATCATCGGGGCGCGCCTGACCCGACCGACCCGACTTGGCCTGCCGATCGATCGCCGCGCGTTTCGGTGTGACAACCAACAGACGTGCGGGCCGCTGCGCACCGAACATGAGGAGGTCGCTGAGCAAGCCCAGCGGATTGGCCAAGGGACGGCCGCGCCCATCGGCTGACCCGCCGGGGCCGCCCCGCAACGCACCCGCGATTGGCCGGGGTGCATCCTTTTGCCGTCGCCTGCGTCTCCTTCCATGTCGCGGGCCATCCGCTGCTTGCCATGACCGGTGTCGAGGATGTCTCACCCATGACCGTGCTCGTCATCACCGGGCTGCTGACCTTCGCCCTGACAACACTCTTCAGCATGGCCGGGGTGGGCGCGGCCCTGATCCTGATCCCGGTCTTTCTGGCCTTCGGGATCGAACTGCAGACGGCCATGGCCACTGCCCTGCTGCTCAATGCGGTGGGGATGACGGTCGCCTCCGTCACCTTTGTGCGCAAGGGGCTGGTGGAGTGGCGACTGGTCCTGCCGATGCTGGTGCTGGCGGTCGGGCTGTCGCCGCTCGGGGTCTGGGCCGCCCACGGCATGGATCGCAACCTGCTGCTGTGGCTGTTCGTCGGCTTTCTGGTCTTCGCCGCGGCGATGATGGTGTGGTACCACCCCACACCGCGCGAGTCCCGCGCGTCGCTCGCGGCGAGCCTGGCGCTGGGCCTGCCGGTGGGCGGGGCGGCCGGCTTCATCGGCGGCCTGCTCGGGGTGGGCGGCGGCAACATCATACTGCCGGCCCTGGTGGCGTCCGGTCTGGAGCCCAAACGGGCCTCGGCCAGCGCCTCCTTCGTCGTGATCTTTGCCTCCATCAGCGGCTTTCTGGCCCATGTCCAGGTCGCCCGGATCGACACCACCCTGCTCGTCGTCACCGCGCTGGCGACGATGGCCGGCGCGGCCTTGGGTGCGTGGCTGGCGACCGAACGCCTGTCGGCCGCGCAGTTGAAGCGCGCCATTGCCCTGGTCCTGATCGCGGTCGCCGTCAAGACGGCGTGGGACCTGCTGCGGCCCTGATACGGCCCTGATACGACATGGCACATTGACCCTTTCTGAACGATTCACCCCTGAATCAGGAACCCGAACATGAACGGTGACCTGCAGAAGCAGATCGGTGCCTCCGCCTTCATGACCAAGCGCGGCCAGGGCATCGAGCCGGATCACATCCCGGAAGCCGAGCAGTTGGAACTGGTGGACCTGATCTGGAATGCCCCGGAGGCGGACATCCTGACGCTCGGCGAGGTCTTCGCGTTCGAGCGCGACTGGCTGCCGGAGGTCATGGGCTTCGTCCCCTGTACCGCGTGCGGGGAACTTACCGCGAAGGCCTACCTGCGCGTGGTGGGTGACAAACACGTCTGCATCCCGTGTTCCGGGTACGAGCGTTGAGAAACCGATCCCTAGCAAGCTAAACAAGCCCGGTAGGGAAGGCCGGTGGCGTCTTGATCGTTGTCGTTGTCGTTGTCGTAATCGAGGTTAAGATGCCCGCAAGAGTCCTCTCGCGCGTCGTCGTATCGCTGTCCGAGTTGTGTAAGCCGAATCGCTTCTCCGATTACGACAACGACAACGACAACGACAACGATGGTATCTATGGTTTAACTGATTTCCGGCTAACCTTGCCGCTCAATCGAGTCGCTTGACATGACCGACAACACCGCACGCACGACCGCGCCCGCGGCGTTAACCCCCTGGCTCTGGGGCCTGCCCCTGGCCGCCGCCCTCTGGGTGGCCATCTACTGGCATCTCTCCGACCTCGCCGACCTGCTGGTATCGGCCGCGGGGCTGTCGCGCACGACGCACTGGGGCGAGGCGGTCCACTTCTTCCTCTACGACACCCCCAAGGTCCTGCTCCTGCTGACCGGCATCGTCTTCCTGATGGGGGTGATCCAGACCTTCTTCGCCCCGGAGCGCACCCGGGCGCTGTTGGCAGGGCGGCGGCTGGGGATCGGCAACGCCATGGCGGCGAGTCTGGGGATCGTCACGCCCTTCTGCTCCTGCTCGGCGGTGCCGCTCTTCATCGGCTTCCTGTCGGCGGGGGTCCCGCTGGGAATCACCTTCTCCTTTCTGATCGCCGCGCCGATGATCAACGAGATCGCGCTCGCCCTGCTGCTGGGCCTCTTCGGCTGGCAGGTGGCAGCGCTCTATCTGGGGATGGGGCTCCTGATCGCGATCGTGGCCGGGCTCATCATCGGCCGGCTCAAGATGGAGCGCTATCTCGTTCTGTGAGGCGTTACATCATGAAAACCATAAAGGTCCTGGGTTCCGGCTGTCGTAACTGCCAGACCACGGCGCAATTGATCGCGGAGATCGCCAAGGCCAAGGGGGTCGACATCACGTTGGAGAAGGTCGAGTCGATGGCCGAGATCGTGGGCTTCGGGGTCATGTCCACCCCCGGCGTGGTCATCGACGGCCAGGTGGTCCACGCGGGCGGCGTGCCGGACCGCAAGAAGATCGAGGGCTGGCTCGGCTGACGCCAGTCGCCGTCATCCAGGCCACGACCGTGCCACATGTTCGGGACCTTCGGCGGCGGCTGGTACGTCGCCGTCGGCCTCGTGACGCTGATCAGGTCACCTCGTACTCACCATAAAGTGTTCCCATCAACCGCCCTCTGTACGATGCCGCACGGAGTGCGCCCGCGCTTGTGCTTAGAGTGTCGTGGCAGTGCTGGAAGACTGCTCCTTGGCCGTGCCGCCGCCAGCCGCGTTGGCGGCGCACGGTCGTTATGACTGACCATGGCGCGACTATGGCAAGACCCCGGAGTTCGACGATGACACACCCTATCCGTACCCTTTCACTCGGCGCGACCCTGGTCATGGCGTGTGCCACCTGGTCCATGGGCGGGGCGGCGCAGCCCGCGCCGCCGGGCCCCATGAGCTTCTCCGCGATGGACAAGAACGGCGACGGCGCCGTGACCGCGCCGGAGTTCGCCACCGCCCACGGCGAGCAGATGGCGGCCCGCGCGGCCCAAGGCGCCCCGATGCGCGGCGCGGCCAACGCCCCGGGCTTCGCCGACTTCGACCAGAATGGTGACGGCAAGATGACCCCGGCCGAGTTCGACGCCGGGCGTCAGACACGGATGCAGGGCCGCCCGGGGATGGGTATGGGGTCCGGCATGGGCGCTGGTCCTGGTTCAGGTAACGGCCCTGGTCGGGGTAACTAGGTCGCCTCGGGCGGTCGGGCAGGGCTGGGACGCCGCCGTCCCAGCCGCGCAGGGCGGAACGCTTAAGCGGGCTGCTGACCAGGCTGGACCAAGCGGTGGTCGGCTTCATCGGCAGCCCGCTCGGGGTGGGCGGCGGCATCATCCTCATCCCGGCCCTGGTGCGTCCGGTCCGGCGCCCAAGCGGGCCTCGGCCAGCGCTTCATTCGTCGTGATTTTCCCTTCAATCAGCGGCTTCCCGGCCCATACCCAGGTCGCCCATCCGGTGCTTTGATGACCGACTCGACGAATGACACTACGCAAGGTTTGACGGCCGCCACCGCCGCCGACCGCCTGACCGCGGATGGCCCCAATGCCCTTCCCGGCGGCCAGCGGCGCAGCCTGTTGACCATCGTCTGGGAGACGGCGCGGGAGCCGATGTTCCTGCTGTTGCTCACCGCCGGCACCCTGTATCTCATCTTCGGCGAATTGCAGGAGGGGCTGATCCTGTTCGGCTTTGTCCTGGTGACGCTGAGCCTCACCCTGTACCAGGAAGACAAGACCGAACGGGCGATCGAGGCCTTGCGCGACCTCACCAGCCCGCGTGCCCTGGTGCTGCGCGATGGCGCGGCCCAGCGCATCGCCGGGCGTGACGTGGTCCGCGACGACTTGGTGATGCTCGCCGAGGGCGACCGGGTGCCGGCCGACGCGGTGCTGGTGGCGGGCAGCGGGCTCCAGGTGGACGAGTCCCTGCTCACCGGCGAGGCGGTGCCGGTGACCAAGGTCGTCGCCACCGGAGAGACCCCAGCCGCCCGGCCAGGTGGCGACGACACGCCCTTCGTCTATTCCGGCACGCTGGTCGTGGCCGGGCAGGGCACTGCACGGGTTACGGCCACTGGCCCCCGCAGCGAGATCGGCCGCATCGGCACCGCCCTGGGAACGCTGAAGCCCGAGCGCTCGCCGCTGCAGAAGCAAACCGCACGGCTGATCACCACGCTGGCGCTGCTGGCGCTGGGCATGAGTCTGCTGTTGATCCTGGTCCACGGTCTGATGCGCGGGGACTGGTTGCAGGCGGTGTTGGCCGGCATTGCGCTTGCCATGGCCATGCTGCCGGAAGAATACCCGGTGGTGCTGACGGTGTTTCCGGCCCTGGGCGCCTGGCGCCTCTCCAAAGAAAAGGTGCTGACGCGGCGCGTCAATGCGATCGAGACCCTGGGCGCCACCTCGGTGCTGTGCGTGGACAAGACCGGCACCCTCACCGAGAACCGGATGACGGTGGCACGGCTCCTGGTCGGGGCGGATGCCTTTGCGGTGGACGAGGCCGCAGCGGACGCGCTGCCCGAGGTATTTCATCCGCTGGTGGAGTTCTCGATCCTCGCCAGCGCCATCGACCCCTTCGACCCGATGGAGCAGGCCTTCCAGCGCCTGGGCCAACGCTTTCTCGCCAATACCGAACATCTGCATCGTGACTGGACCCTGGTCCAGGAATATGGCCTGACGCCCGAGCTGCGCGCCATGTCGCAGGTCTGGAAGGCCGTGGATGGCGCCGCCCACGTGGTCGCCGCCAAGGGCGCGCCGGAGGCGATCATCGATCTGTGCCATCTCGACCCGGACGCCAAGGCGCGGATCGCGGCCGATGTGGAGACGCTGGCCGCCGAGGGCCTGCGGGTGCTCGGGGTGGCCCAGGCGCAGTTTGTCGGCGAGGATTGGCCAGCGCTCGAGCACGCATTCAACTTCACCTTCATTGGCTTGCTGGGCCTCTCCGACCCCCTGCGCGCGGAGATCCCCGCGGCCGTCGCCCAATGCCGTGAGGCCGGCATCCGGGTGGTGATGATCACCGGCGACTACCCCGCCACCGCCCGCACCATCGCCCGCCAGGCCGGACTGGCGGCGGATGACGTGCTCGCGGGCGACGACCTGACGGCCCTGAGCGATGAGCAATTGCAGGCGCGCATGAAGACGGTGAGCGTCTGCGCCCGAATTGCGCCCGAGCAGAAACTGCGCATCGTCCAGGCGCTCAAGGCCGACGGCGAGATCACCGCCATGACCGGCGACGGCGTCAACGACGCCCCCGCGCTCAAGGCCGCCCACGTCGGCATCGCTATGGGCGGACGCGGCACGGACGTGGCCCGCGAGGCCGCCTCGCTGGTGCTGCTGGACGACAACTTCGCCTCCATCGTGCGCGCAGTGCGGCTGGGTCGGCGCATCTTCGAGAACATGCGCAAGTCCATGTCCTACATCCTGGCGGTCCATGTGCCGATCGCCGGCATGGCCCTGTTCCCAGTGCTGCTGGGCTATCCGGCCATGCTGTTTCCGATGCACATCGCCTTTCTTGAACTGATCATCGACCCGGCCTGCTCGCTGGCCTTCGAGAACGAACCGGAAGAGCCCGACAGCATGCAGCGCCCGCCGCGGGATCCCGAGGCGCAACTCTTTGGCGGCGCGACGCTGCTGCTGGCGCTGTTGCAGGGCGTGGGGGTGCTGGCGGTGGTGATGGGCGCATACGGATGGGCGCACCTGCAACTGAGCGAGCCCGCGGCGCGCGCCTTTGCCTTCACGACACTCGTGATCGCCAATCTGGCCCTGATCTTCTCCCACCGGTCGCGCGCACGCTCCTTGCTTGCCTCGCTGCTGGCACCCAATGCCACCCTGTGGATCGTCACCGGGCTGGCGCTGGGGCTGCTGGCCTTGGCGCTCTACCTGCCGGGACTGTCGGGCGTCTTTCGCTTCGCGCCCTTGCCGCCGGCTGAACTGGCGATGGCCGTCGGGTTGGGACTGGCCAGCGTGCTCTGGTTCCAGTTGCTCAAGCTCGGCCCGCTCACTCCGCGCCTGGTGTGGGGCGGCGTGGCCTTCGCCAGTGCGGCGGCCGTGGTCGCAAGCCTCGCCCTGACCCCTTGGCTCAACCTGCAGCCCTGTCAACTGTGCATCTTCCAACGCCTGCTGTTCATGGCCATCGCCGTGCTGGCGCTGATCGCGGCCGTCCCGGCAAAGGTGCGGGGGCGCTGGCTCCCGGCCGTCCTGACCCTGGGGGTGGCGGCCCTGGGTCTGGCGGTCGCCAGCTACCAGAGCTGGCTCCAGTTGCAGCCCGCGAACACCCTCTCCTGTAGCGCCGGCCAACTCTCCCGGATCGAGGGCCTGGTGGAATGGCTCGGCCAGCAGGTCCCGACCCTGTTCCTCGCCGGCGGTATCTGCGACGAAACGCAATGGGTCGTCCTCGGCCTGTCGCTGGCCAATTGGGCAATGGTCGCCTTCGCGGCCGGCCTGGCGGTTGGCGGCTGGGCCCTGGTGCATGAGTACCGGGCGCAGCGATCACCCAGCGTCGGACCCCGCGACCTTCGGATCGCTGAGCGCCGCACCCATGACCGCCGGGTCCACACTGGATAAATACCGCTCGCGATGGCCACGATCCTTCTGCAGGGCCGGATGCGCACGTGCGGAACTCCATCGGGCTACCCGCGGAACAGGCTTGTAGGTCGGGTTAGGCGCGCCCTGATGGGATCGCGTCGGAGCCTGGTGCCCGCGCGCGCCGTAACCCGACAGGCGTGATCGCTGTCGGGCCCTCACCGACGGCATCCGGGTGCGCGGACCCTACCGTTTCGAGGCGCTGGAGGCCAAAGGTCTCGACCGGCGCACCGACGGCGTCCTGCTGCCGGAGGCGCCCGGGGAACCGATGTGGGTGATCGAGTCGCCGATCGGGAGCGTCTGCGGGACTGGCTGGGCCGGCCCTGAGCCTTGTCGGTCGGCGTGGGAGCGGCCTGCGGCCGCGGCCGGACGGCGCCCGCAGGTCGGGTGTCCCCCTGAAGGCCATTTTTTTTCTCTCTCAGGCTGCATCCTTTTGGCCGGGTCTTCGTCTCCACCTGCGAGCAACGCATTTCCAAACGGAGCAACCCATGAAAAACGTCAAAATCCTTGGCCCTGGCTGCCGCAACTGCCAGACCACGCTGACGCTGGTCGGCGAGGTCGCCCGCGCCAGGGGTGTCGAGATCCAGTTGGAGAAGGTGGATCAGATCGCGGACATCGCGCGCTATGGAATCATGTCCACCCCCGGCGTGGTGATCGATGAGCAGGTCGTCCACGCCGGGGGCATACCGGATCGCAAGAAGGTGGAAAGCTGGTTCGCCCCGGCCGCCTGAGCGCGGCGGTTCACGCCCGGCCGGTTACCGTGAAGGCCGCGCAGCGGCACTGTGGGAGCGGCTTCAGCCGCGACCGGGCCTCGCAAGCGCCCGCAACATCGCAGGTTAGCGCGGCCTCGCAGCGCCGCCGCCATCCGCCGCCAGGCAGCCTTGCACCGCTCGGGGTGGCTGATGTTCCTTGTCACGGCCGGCAGCCGCGACCCGAGGCCGCCGAAACCCGTGACGTTCGGACCACCCGCGACGTCCCGTCGCGACTGAAGCCGCTCCCACAGCGTCGGTGCAGGAGATCCACAGGGTGCTGGAGGAGCACAGTCCTTCGCCGAGGCCGAGTCCGTGATGGCGGAGCGAACCCCGCACCGGCCGGTGCTCTTAGGTCCGCCCGGCTTCGACCACGCCCAACTCCTGCTGGAGCAGGCCCGCGCCCGCCACCGCCGCACCCGGGGCGACCCGACCGGCGCCCGCGGCGACCTGGAGGCCGCGGAGTGCCTGGCCACCCTGTCCGGCATGAGGACTTCTCTCGCCGAGTGCGCCTTGCTGGCCGGGCAGCTTGATTCGGACCTGGCCTTGGGACAGTCGGCCATGGCGGATCGCTTGGCGAGGGGTGCAATGGCGGATCGCTTTGGGGGCATCCCCCCGACGGCCCCGCCGCGGTTTCCGGCCCGGTCATGGACTCCTGAGGGCGTCCTCTGTCGGGTTACGGCGCGCGGCGACACCGCGCCCCGACGCGACACCATCAGGGCGCGCCTGACCCCCGACGGCGGTACTGACCCGACCTACCCGACTGCACCCTCAAGGTTGAGCGAAGGGACAGGGCACCGGCCCTGATCGGGCGGTCCCCCGGGAATACCCCGGAGGCCTTGATCATCGTCCCGGCCGCCCCGGGCCGGACAGTCAGGCGGACTGCCGTGGGCAGGTGCCCACCGGAAAGTTGACGGCCGCGGGTGTCCGTCTGGAACTCCTGGCGCAGCGGAGGAAACAGGCAGAAGATCCGGGACACCGGTTTGGCTATGGGAAGTACCTGGTCGGAAAACGATGAACGCGGCATCGAATCCTGTCTTTGGGGCGGGTGGTCGGCAACTCGGGCTCTTTGACGTCTTCGCGGCCACCCAGTCCGGCGAGTCGTTGGAACTCTCCCGACTGCAACCCCACCAGCGCGGCCCGGCGGCCATGGTCCTGGCGATCATGATGGTCGCGCTGCGACGCTACGCCGTTGCCCCGCCCCAGTCGGCGGCGGACTGGGAAGGGGAGTGGCTGCGGCAGGTTGGCGCCGACGCCCTGCGGCTCATTGCCCCCGAGGACGAGGTCGGGTTCTTTCAGCCCCCGCTCGACCCCGGCAAGAACCGCTCGGCGATGACCCTGAGCGACATGGACTACACCTTCACGAAGCTCGCCCATGCGGCCAAGCCGATCGCCAACGGCACGGCGGAGGAGGCGGTCTTTGCACTCTGGGGCGGCCTATGGGGATTGTCGGTCGCCAACTGGAGGCCCGGCCCTGCCACCTGGTGTCCGCCGGTCCCGGCCGCTTCGCCGGGGTCGGCCAGCACTCGGTGCCGTCCCGCCTGGCCGGCAAGGGGCACGCGGACGACCCACGGGTCCCCATCGTCGACGGCAAAGCGTTCCGCCTCTGGGGCGGGCGGGTCTGGTCGATGCGCACGCGCCACGCCATGTTGTTCGGTTCCGCAGACGTCACCCGGCCGCCGAGCATGGGGATGCCGGGCTATCGGGTCGTGCGGGTCTGCGGGCTCGGCGTCGACCAGGGCAAGACCCGCGGCTACTGGGAGGCGCTCCATCCGCTGGTCCGGCAGGCAGTCTTCTCACTGACGACGCAGCCGCAGCGCGCCGCCGATCTGTCGCAACGGGCACTGGACGCAGCCGACCAGGTCGATGGCGTCTTGCGCTGGGCGGTCGGTGCGCTGATCGAGGGCTCGGGTCAATCCGCCGCCGTCAAGGCCGGCAAGGCACGCGCCGCGCACGCGCTGGCCGGCGCGCTCACCGACCCCCTGACCGCCGCCGTCCTGGCGCTGCTCGCCGAGCCGCCGGACCTCGCGGCCGAGCAGATCGCCCTGCTGCAAACCGCCGTCGCCGTCCTGCGCGCGGTCTGGGCCCAGATCGAAACCGGCTGTCCCGATCCGCTGCGCCGTGCCGAGGGCGCCAACCGGCTGGGTGTCGGCATCCACAAGCTCACGGGAGAGACCACGATGACCGAGTTGCCGGACCTGTCGCGACAGGTCCACGCCATCCTGCACGATGTCGCCGAACACCTCACGCCCAACGACCGGGCGCGGCTGCGCACCATGCTCGCGACCGAACCGCCGATGCTCTGGTGGTCCGCTGGCTCGCCGCGCACGGGGCAGGCGCCGTCGATCTGGCGACACTTGCGGCACTGGCACTCGCCGACGGGCTCGGCGACGAACAGGCCCGCGCCGCGCTGCGACAGGCGGTCGCGATGGGCTGGGTCCGGGCTCAGCCCAGGCCCCAACCCAGACAGAGCGCGGCCTGATGAGCGATCCGTCCTCAGCCCCCGCCGCCGGCCCCGCGCCGATCCTGGCCCAACTCGCGGTCGTCGTGCCGCAGGCCGTCGCCGCCGTCCGCGGCTCACTCACGCATACCGGTCTGCGCGACGAGTCGCTGCTGCTCAAGACGGTCCTCACGCAGGCGCTGGGCGGCGCCCTGGTGCGCCCCTGGCGTCTGCAAGGGGTGCGCGACGGCACCGCGACCATCCTGGGTTACGCGACGCAGGACGCCGCGGCACTGCGCGAACGGCTCGCCTTCGCCCTCCCGGCCTTGCAGCAGGCGGTGGCCGTCGTCGGAACGGCACCGCTGCCGCCATTGCGGGAGGGCCAACGCCTGCGCTTCACCGTGCGGCTGGTGCCCACGGTGCGCCAGACCGGCAAGGTGAGATCGACGCGCTGCTCTACGCGGTGCGGCAGGCCCCCGGGGGGCAGCGACCGCGCCCAGGTCTATTGCGCCTATCTGGCTGACAAGGGCGGCCATGAAGATCATTCAGGTGCATTCGCTGTTTTCGCTGCCCGTCCATGTGCCGAACCGCGGGGCGGACGGGCTCGCCAAACGCGCCGTCTTCGGTGGCGTCGAGCGCCAGCGCATCTCATACCAGGCGCAGCAATACGCCCTGCGCAAGAGCCCGGAGATGGCCGCGCTCGAAGCCGCGGGCGGCATCGGCCACAGCTACCGGACCGCGCTGGTCGGCGAGCGACTCTTGCGGCCCGCGCTGGAAGGGGCGCACCTTCCCGAGGCCGCGGCCTGGGCCGATGCCGTGATGGCCCTGTGGCGCAAGGAGGTGACGGATACGCGCGCCGCCGACGCGGACGAGGCCTCCGCACCCTTGATCGTCGGCGAGCAGGAGGTGCGTCTCTTCGTCGCCGTCGCCAGGACCTGTGCCGCTGCCGGTATCGCCCCCGGCGGACTGCGTGCCCTGGTGGAGCGGAGGCCGCCGAGCGACACAGCTCCCGCGGTTGTGCAGGCGATCGAGGCACTGCGCACGGCGCGCGGCTCGGTCGGCTTCGACGGCGCACTCTTCGGCCGGATGGCGACGGGGATCGCGGTGGCGACCGTGGACCGCGCGGTGCGGTTCGGCGATGCCCTGACCACCCATGCCATCACGCCGGTCGTCGACTTCTTCCTGGTCACCGACGATCTCAAGGACCGCGCGGCGGGCGAGGCCGGCGGGTCGCATATCAATACCCGGGAGGAGGCGGCCGGGCTCTTCTACCGCCATGTCCTCATCGACAGCGCCCAACTGCAAAGCAACGGGGTCGCGCCGGCCGCGGTCATCGCGCCGCTGCTCGCCGCCCTGCTCACTGTCTCGCCCATCGGCAACCGGTATCCGGCGCGGGTGGTCGAGTCCCTGGTCGAGGTCGGCGGGCAGGCCCGTTCGCTGATGGACGCCTATGCCGCGCCGGTCTCCCGGCAGGACCAGGCAGTCGCGCGGCTGCGCGAGACCGCCGCGGCAGACGCTGAGACCTATGGCAGACCGGCGGCGGCACTGTGGCTCTCCGAGCAGTCGGCGCAGCCGGTTTCGCGCGTGCAGTCGCTGGCCGCTGCCGCCCTGGCCGAATGGGTGAAGTGATGGACGCCCTGGTGATGCGCTGGCGCGGACCCCTGATGTCGCTCGGCGGGTCGCGCATCGACGGCTATGCGCAGCAGATGCCGATCCCCTCGCTGACTATGGTCGCCGGGATGCTCGGCGCCGCGCTCGGGTACCGGCGCGGCGACGAGCGACTGGGCGCACTGGCCGAGGCCCTGCGCTATGGCGTCGTGGTCCACCGGCCGGGGACGCCGCTCGTGGACTTCCAGACCGCGGACCTGGCGGCCATCGGCATGAAGTGCGCGGTGGTGGATCGGCACGGCGCGTTACAGGTGATCAAGCGCGAGGGCAGCGGCGCCGCCAAGGAGCGCCAGATGCAGTATCGCCCGCTGCTCGCCGACGCCGATATGAGCGTGGTCGCGGCGGTCGACCCGCCCTGGACCGCGCCGCAACTCATCGAGGCACTGCGCGCCCCGGTCTTTCCGCTCTGTCTGGGCCGCCAGTCGTGCCCGCCCGGCGGGCAGGTGGGCGAGCGTGTCCTCGAAGTCTCGTCGCTTGGTGATGCCTTGGACTTGGTAAAGTCGGAGCGCGGTGGCACCCTCTACCGGCCGGTGGCGGGGCTGGTCGATGGGCTGGTGGTGTCGGTGCCGTCGCGGGGGCGGGGGGCGATGCTGTTTGCGGTGGCGTGATGGTTTTGGCTGTTTTGCGATGGAGATTCAGTTGTTATGTGCGAGGGTATCTTCCCCGTGCGCGGGGGTTCACCCTCATAAATGCCATCAGGGTAGCCCATCTAACAGTATCTTCCCCGTGCGCGGGGGTTCACCCCAACTGATGCCCGCGGGTGACTATCTCGCGATGTCTCTTCCCCGTGCGCGGGGGTTCACCCGCCTGGGGACGCCTCGCGCCCGCCCGGGCAACTATTCCCGTAGGATGGGTAGAGCGCAGCGAAACCCATCGTTTGCGCGCGCCTAAGGCGTTGATTGCTGGGTTTCGCTGCGCTCTATCCAGCCTACAGGTCACGCGCGGATCGGGCCGGCAGCGAATACTTGCCCAATCTGTCCAGCGTGGGAGCAAGTGCCGACGCTCCAGCGTGGCGTGCCTGGACGGGCCGCCGGAGCGGCCTTGATCGTTATTCCGGCCACCTCGAGGGCGACGGGTTGCCACAAGGGCCGCTGGCCGGAGTTATCATAAAGGCTGCCGGAGCGGCCGGACCGTATTGCCACACCGCCCCTTGCTAACGAGCGAACGAGAGGAATGACCAAATGATCTGGACACTGCAAATCAAACTCCTGTCAGGACATTGGGCGGAAAAAGACTGGGCGGCGACCATCGCCCTCGACGCCTCATCGACGCTGGAGGACCTGCATTACATCATCCAGCAGGCCGTCGATTTCGATAACGACCACCTCTATGGCTTCTTTGTCGCCCGGACACCGCGGAGCCGGGACCGCGTCCGCTACAACTACGACCCCGACGACGAGGAGGACGATCGGCTGTATACCACGACGCTGGAGAGCCTGTTCCCCCTGCCGAAGGGTCGAAAGCTGTTCTACCTGTTCGATTACGGTGACTACTGGATTTTCCAGATCAGCCGGACCAGGACCAAACCAGTCGCGGCGCAGCCCGGTGTCGATTACCCCAGCCTGATCGACGAGAGCGGCGAGAAGCCCGAGCAGTACCCAGCGTTCGAGTAAAGCATCCGCCAAAAAAATCTTGGCGCCTTGGCGCCTTGGCGTCTTGGCGTGAGCATTCTTTCTGCAGTGTACAGGGCTTCCCGTGACCGCCATCGCCAAGACTGACCCTAAGACCGGCGCGCGCCGCTCCCTGATCGGGCACTCGCTCGATGTCGCGCTGGCGGCCGCGCGCCTGCTCGCCGCGCCGGTCCTGCGCAGTCGTCTGGAGACGGCGTGCGGGCATAGGCTTACCGAG
>Ga0247840_10006149_pt1 | contig 17518 bp, 15 predicted proteins | sample LaCruzMarch2015__FD_192404 | JGI IMG/M metagenome (GOLD analysis project Ga0247840, IMG submission 192404) | Freshwater microbial communities from meromictic Lake La Cruz, Castile-La Mancha, Spain - LaCruzMarch2015_17m | ecosystem: Environmental > Aquatic > Freshwater > Lake | place: Spain... | reverse complement strand
ATTATTTGTCGAGAGTTAGAAGCGTGGTTTTTAGGTGATATGAATGCTATTCAGCGAGCGTATCCAAGATTTGAACCGAGTAAATATCAAAATAGTAGTAAATTTCGAGATGTGGATATAATTCATTCTCCAAATGAGCGCTTGAAAGAAATTATTCCCGATTATGAAAAACTGGATAATTTGCCAAAAAATGAAGTAGCTGAACGTATTGCGCCTTATTTGACGATAGATAATGAATTTACATTTAATAAATCGCCAAGTTTTCAAAATACGTTGAACGCTATTCAAAAACTTACGTTATGATTGTAAGTGAAAATTTATGAATAAAATTATCTCCGAATATCTAAATAGAATAGCTGCAAAATTCAAGCAGGGTAATGCTACAGAACACACCTATCGTGGTGATCTGCAATTGCTTATTGAACAGCTGTTTACAGATATTAGCGCAACTAACGAACCGAAGAGAATTGCATGCGGTGCGCCTGATTATATTTTGTTGCGTAAAGATATACCTGTGGGTTATATCGAAGCTAAAGATATTGATGCAGTGTTGAAAGATAAGAAATATAGCGAACAATTCCATCGCTATAAAAACTCACTAGATAATTTGATTATTACGAATTATGTTGATTTTGAATTATTTGTAAGTGGCGAATATGTTGACAGCGTATCACTTGGACGAATTGATGGTAATAAGTTATCATCGCTAGAAGAACATTTTGCTAAATTTATTGAGTTATTAAAAACTTTTACTGGTTATCACGGGCAAACCATAAAATCTACCGTGGCACTGAGTAAAATGATGGCACAGAAAGCTAAATTATTGGCGCAAATTATCGAACAATCATTACTTGAAGATAATGCCAATAGCTCAAACTCAACACTATTTGATCAATATCAAGGATTTAAACAAATCTTGATTCATGATATAACGATTAAAGATTTTGCCGATGTTTATGCTCAAACTATCACTTATGGAATGTTTGCAGCTCGGTTGCATGATGAAAACTTGGATACTTTTAGCCGTCAAGAAGCAGCAACGCTAATCCCTAAGTCAAATCCTTTTTTGCGTAATTTATTTCAATACGTGGCAGGTTATGACCTTGATAATCGGATTGTGTGGATTGTCGATGCGATTGCTGAAATGTTTAGAGCAGTTGATTTACATAAATTGCTAACTGATTTTAGTCAAAAGTCTCATCAACAAGACCCAATTATTCATTTCTATGAAAATTTTCTAGCTGAGTATGACCCAAAGCTGCGTAAATCACGTGGGGTATGGTACACGCCTGAAGCTGTGGTTAATTTTATCGTGCGCGCGGTAGATGATGTATTAAAAACTGAGTTTAAAATTAAAGATGGTTTATCCTCAAGTGACAAAACAACAATTGAAGTAGCTGCTGGTACAGATAAAAAAGGTAAAGCACAAACACAAAAACAAGAAGTCCACAAGGTGCAGATTTTAGATCCTGCAACTGGTACGGGTACGTTTTTAGCTGAAACAATTAAGCATATTTATTCGAGTAAATTTAAAAACATGCAAGGCTTGTGGAACTCATACGTTAGCCAACACTTAATTCCACGCCTAAATGGCTTTGAGATTTTGATGGCATCTTATGCGATGGCGCATCTAAAACTTGATTTATTACTTAACGAATATGGTTATAAGTCTGAAGATAATCAACGTTTTAGAATATTTTTAACCAATAGCTTAGAAGAGTATCATCCAGATACAGGCACACTGTTTACTAGCTGGTTATCGAATGAAGCCAATGAGGCAAATTACGTTAAACGAGATACACCTGTAATGGTCGTTATGGGAAATCCGCCGTATAGTGGTCATTCCTCAAATACTGGCGCATGGATTGAAAAAATTCTGAATGATTATAAACAAGAGCCTAGCGGTGGTAAATTACAAGAGAAAAATCCTAAATGGTTGAATGATGATTATGTGAAATTCATTCGTTATGCCCAGTATTTTGTTGAAAAAAACGGCGAAGGTGTTTTAGCTTATATTAACCCGCATGGCTTTTTAGATAATCCTACTTTTCGTGGTATGCGTTATAATTTGCTTCAGACGTTTGATAAAATTTACACGCTGGATTTGCACGGCAACACCAAGAAAAAAGAACAAGCTCCAGACGGTAGCAAAGACGAAAATGTATTTGATATCCAACAAGGTGTCTCAATAAATATTTTTATCAAAATTGGTGAAAAAAAGAAAAATCAATTGGGCGAAATTTATCACCATGATGTGTATGGATTGCGTGAAGATAAATATAATTATTTACTGGGTAATTCTCTTGCTAATATCCAATGGACTAAACTAGAACCGCAAGCGCCACAGTATTACTTTGTTCCGAAAAATTTTGACTTGTTTGAAGATTATAAACAAGGATTTGCAGTAAATAAATTATTTACAATCAATAGCGTGGGGATAGTTACATCAAGAGATGGATTAGTTATTGATGAAAATAAGCAAACTTTAACTCAACGGATGAATGATGTTTTTACTGGTGACAAACAGAATTTATTGCAAAAATATAGCATTAAAGAAAATAAAACATGGGGGTTAGAAAAAGCACGCACCGAGGCAAAAGCATTTGCGGATAGATTTATTCAACCGATAGCATATCGTCCGTTTGATAATCGCTATGTATATTTTGAAAATAATTTCATTGAACGGATGCGTGGTGAGGTTATGCAACATTTTATTAAAATAGATAATATCGGTTTTGTTTTTAGGAGACAACAATTACCAGACAAAGATAGTTACTATTTTATTTCTAGTGGTTGTATTGCTGATGGATATATTCGTTCTGATAATAAAGGTGGTGAGAGTGTAGCTCCATTATATCTATACAATGATAATCTAATTACTGAACCACACCCGAATCTGGATAACCAAATCGTTACCGAATTTTGTAATGGTTTAGGTTTACCTTATGTGATTGATGGAATGGTCGTCAGCGATGAAAATTATCCAGCCTATCAAGACCAAATAACCCCGTTAAATATTCTTGATTATATTTATGCTGTTTTACATAGTCCAAGCTATCGAGCAAAATATAGCGAATTTTTAAAAATAGATTTTCCGCGTGTGCCATATCCACAAGATGCCTTGCAGTTTTGGCAATTCGTTAAACTAGGTAGTCAATTACGCCAAATTCATTTATTACACTCTGATTTACTTGATGAAAATAATATTAGTTATCCAATTGATGGCGACAATGTCGTTGATAAACCAATTTATAAAGATAATCAAGTTTGGATTAACGCAACCCAATATTTCGCGAATGTTTCAGAAATTGCATGGACATTTTATATTGGTGGTTATCAACCTGCACAAAAATGGCTCAAAGACCGCAAAAATAAACAACTCAGCTATGATGATATAGTGCACTATATGAAAATACTCAATGCGCTCTCATTAACTGCTACAATCATGTCTCAAATCAACGAGGCTGTTAGTTATGAGCTTTGAATCTATTTTGATTAAATATCTAGTTCCTCTAACTAGCGTTTTTTCAAATGTAATGGTCGCGCTAGTACCATTAACAGTGGGGTGGATGCGATATTTCTCTAATAACATAAAGGTAATAGGTCAAAAAGATGGGGCAAGTGTCTTTGAGGGTGAAAGTTATAGTTTAAAATTAGAGAATAAGACGTTACGCAGTTTTGTCATAGATAAGATTAATGTTTTTATTAATCAAGAAAATTTCTTTACAATTAATCTAGAAGAATTGGATTTTGAAAAAAGGACATTAGATCCATTTAAGCAGTTAGTTATAAAAGAACAATGGACAGAAATGTTAAATGTTCAAGAAAAAAAACCAATATTGTATGGTATAAAATTTGAAATTTTTTTCAGCGGTAGAATGATATCCATTAAGAGTTCTAGCTTATGGCAAAGATTAAAATATCATAAGATCTTTATTAGATACTTTACAAAAAAATATGTAATGTCAATTAGGAATAAGCTCCCATTAATTAAAAATACTTTTAACGGTAACATAATATCAAAGCAAGTAAAATTTGCTTTACATCTATTTAATGAAGATGGGATTTTTAAACGTACAATTTTAATAACCGAACATGGTTTTATGAGCGATTCATTTAGAGGGTATAATCATCTGCAGGCAGATTGTATGAAGTCAAAGGATTTGTTAGAGATACATATAAGAGATGAATTATTAAAAGGTTCAGATTATAAATTTAGAATTCAAACTGTAGGACAAAATGATGATTTATGATTTTAAAGCATCAGGTAATTATTTCAATCTAGATTTTGATATACAGCTAGAAAGAGATCAGCAAGTTTATTGCTTTATTGGTGAAAATGGTGTTGGTAAAACCAAGCTATTGCAAACATTGGCGAATTTTTCATTGTATAAACATAGTATGTTTGACTACTATCAAACTAGAGAAGATGTTAAATATTCCTATGTTTACAACAGTGGGATATTTGATCAGATAAAACATTTAACGATAAATATTCCAGATAAAATTTATTTTAACGATAAATATACTGAGTATGATTATGTTCCTCGAGCAACATTGATGCCTTTATCTGACATCGATAATCGAAGTATGTATTTTGGTAATAGACAAACAATTAATAAGCCTGTTATCTTTATCTCGGCAAAAAACCGTGGCTATATTACTGGAGTAGATGATAGTGGTGTAATGAACTTGCCTACATCCAGCAAGCAAAATTTTGTTAATACGTTTTTACATACCTATAACTCAATTAATGATAAACCTATTTCCAATGACAGTGTTACCAATTGGTTGTTGCAACGAGTAATGATTAATAGAACTATTCAGGGTACTGAAAAGCTTTATAGTGAAGCTCTTTTTGTGTTGAAGTGTCTTAAAAAAATGGCACCAGAATTGGCATGGTTAAAACAAGATGAAGCTGGTAATATTTGTGATAATTTTAGTTATGAAGATGGTAAATTATTAATTTCAGGTATTCCGATAGAGGGATTATCTACTGGTTATGCATCTATTTTGCGGATAGTACAAGAGATAGTCGCAGGACTAAGTGCTTGGAGTAATGATGTTGATTTAGCTGCTGCGGATGGGATAGTATTTATTGATGAGATAGATTTACATTTGCATCCAATTTGGCAGTATAAGATCATTGATTTACTAAAAGAATTTTTCCCAAAAGTTACTTTTTATATTACGACTCATTCGCCATTAGTCTTGTTTAATCTCAAAAATGGTGAGGGTTATAAATTAGTTAAAGATGAAAAAAATCTGGTCACAGCGCAAAAAATTGAACAAAATAACATGCAATTTATTGGTGATATTATCAAGCAGTTTTTTGAGGTTGATGGCGTCTCAATCCGTAAAACCAATAAAGCAGATATGCTGCAAGCGAGGAAAAATCTTCTTGATTTAATACAAGAGAATCAAGATGAGTAATAAATATTTTATTGATACGAATGTGATTATTGACTTACTAAATAGTAATGATAATCTATATGTGCAAAAATTAAAACAATTAATGATAACTGATAATGTTGAGCTATGTATTAATAATTTAGTTGTTGCTGAAGCATTACAAGGTATCAAATTACAAGCAACAAGGCAATATACTAAATATAAACAATTTTTAATGGATTCATTTATTGTTATTAGTGTTGATAATCAAATTATATATGATTCAATTGAGATTTATCGATTATGTAAATCACAGGGTGTAAATTTTAATAACGAAAATATTTGTCCCGTAGATAACTGCAATAGAGTTTTATTTAACTCGATTGATTGCATTCATTATGCAACCTGCGTAAAATATGAATTAAAAATGCTAACCAGTGATAGATTATTCAAACAAATAGACACGGTAAAGAATTTTCAAATTATTGATACAGTCATAAATTAACCAACTTACAAGAAAGGGTACTATCATGCAAAAACGTGATTTTTTATATGAAGGTAAAGCTAAACAAGTTTATACCACGGATGATCCTAATTTAATTATCATTCGTTACAAAGACGATGCAACGGCATTTAATAATTTGAAAAAAGGCACGATTCAAGATAAAGGAATTATGAATAATCAAATTACCACTCGCTTATTTGAATTGCTGCATGAAAACGGTATTAAAACCCATTTTCATCAACGTCTAAATGAACGTGAGCAATTATGCGATCGTGTGAATATCATTCCTTTGGAAGTGATTACGCGGAATTTAATCGCTGGTTCTATGGCTAAGCGTTTAAATATCGTTGAGGGAACTAAACCAGCTAATTTGGTAATGGAATTATCTTATAAGAATGATGAGCTTGGTGATCCGTTAATTAATGATCATCATGCAGTAGCTTTGGGTGCGGCAACTTATGCCGAATTAGAAGAAATTTATCGCCAAACGATGCACATTAACCAAGTGTTACAACAATTTTTTGCGGCACGTAATTTAATTTTAGTGGATTTTAAAATTGAATTTGGTAAAAATGCACAAGGTAAAATCGTTTTGGCGGATGAAATTAGTCCGGATACTTGTCGCTTGTGGGATAGTGTTACACAAGAAAAATTAGATAAAGATCGCTTCAGAAGAGATTTAGGCGGCGTTGAAGAGGCTTATTCTGAAGTGTTAAAGAGGTTGGCTAACTAAGCTATGCAAAATAAAACCATTAAGATTCATCCAGTTGATACGCTACGTAATATTGCCACTCCTATCCATAAAATGGAAGAGGAATGTGGCGTGTTTGCGATGTATGACACCAAGCAAATTGATAATGTGGCTTATGCTGCATATTGTGGCTTATTTGCCTTGCAACATCGCGGTCAAGAAAGTGCTGGAATTACCATTGCCAACTTTGGTCATTTAGAAACTATTAAAGGCATGGGCTTGGTTAATGAGGTGTTTAATGTTGATGAATTAGCGCATAAAATTGGGAATGCTGCAATTGGGCATGTGCGCTATTCAACGACAGGTAGTTCAAACTTAGTTAATGCGCAGCCTTTATTTGCTCAATCAGTAATGGGGGCAATTGCTTTAGCTCATAATGGTAACTTAGTTAATGCCAATGTATTGCGCCATGAGCTTGAGATGGACGGCGCAATTTTCCAAACCAGTAGCGATAGCGAAGTAATTCTTAATTTATTAGCTAAGCGTGCCAAGCTTGGTTTGGAAAAAGCGATTAGTGATACTTGCACTACTATTCGTGGCGCGTTCGCTTTGGTTATGATGATTGGCAATAAGTTAATTGCCGTACGCGATCCCTTAGGAATTCGTCCTTTATGTTTGGGTAAAATTCGTGGCACTGAAACCCATGTTTTAGCTTCAGAAAGCTGTGCTTTAGATATCGTTGGCGCTGATTTAGTTCGTGACATTGAACCTGGTGAACTGTTAATTATTGATGAAACTGGATTTAAATCGTTTAAATATGCACCAACCAATGAGCGTGCTTCATGTTCGTTCGAGTACATTTACTTTTCTCGTCCAGATAGTATTTTGGATGGACTTGATGTCTATCATGTGCGCGAATCTGCGGGGCGTTATTTGGCGCACCAAAAGCCAGTTGAGGCTGATGTAGTGGTTGGAGTGCCTGATTCGGGAATTGTTGCGGCAATAGGTTATTCGGAAGAAAGCGGTATTCAGTACTCAATGGGCTTGGTGCGGAGTAAATATATGGGACGGAGTTTTATTTTACCAAGCCAAAGTTTGCGTGAACAGGCTGTTAAGCTAAAGTTAAATCCAATGCGGAAAGTTATTGCCGGTAAACGCGTGATTTTGGTTGATGATTCCCTAGTGCGGGGAACTACAGCTAAGAAATTAATTAAACTACTCCGTGAAGCTGGTGCCACCGAAGTGCATTTTCGTTTAGCGTCACCGATGGTGAAAAGCGAATGTTATTTTGGCGTTGATATTTCAAGTAAAGAAGAACTCATTGCCAGTCGAATGAGTGTTGATGAAATTTGCCGTGAAATTGGTGCGGATAGTTTGGATTTTCTATCGATTACCAATCAACGTAAAATTTTAGGTGGCGAACAATTTTGTGAGGGCTGCTTTACTGCAACCTACCCAATTAAAGATATTGAAAATCATCAAGAGGATAAATGTTAAATGATTACATATAAAACTGCAGGTGTTGACAAAGAAGAAGGTTACAAAAGCGTTGGTTTAATTAAAGATATGGTTAAACGTACCTATTCTAAAAATGTCTTGACTGAATTAGGTAGCTTTGGTGCGCTGTATGAATTAGGTAAATATGATAACCCAGTACTCGTGTCAGGCACCGATGGCGTCGGCACTAAATTGAAAATTGCTTTTGCCTTAAACAAATATGACACGATTGGAATTGATTGTGTGGCAATGTGTGTGAATGATATTTTATGTCATGGCGCAAAACCATTGTTTTTCTTGGATTATTTAGCTTGTGGCAAATTAGATGCCGAAGTTGCGGCACAAATTGTGTTTGGAGTTACCGAGGGTTGTATGCAATCAACGGCGGCATTAGTTGGTGGTGAAACCGCTGAAATGCCTGGTTTTTACCAACCTGGCGAATATGATATTGCTGGATTTGCGGTCGGAGTGGTTGAAAAAGCCAAGGTAATTACTGGTGAAAAAATTCAAGCAGGGGATACAATTATTGCGTTGCCATCCAGTGGTTTACATAGCAATGGATTTTCATTAGTACGCCGTTTAATTACTGATTTAAATGTTGAATTTGATGGTAAACCATTGGGTGAAACCTTGTTGACTCCAACTCGAATTTATGTTAAACCAGTTTTAGCCGTGTTAGATCAATTTGCGATTAATGGCATGGCGCACATTACTGGTGGTGGACTTTATGAAAATGTGCCACGGATTATCCCTGATGGCTTATGTGCTGCAATTGAGAGCAGTCAAATTGAAGTGTTACCAATTTTTGCTTTATTGGAAAAACTAGGTGTGGCACGTGAAGAAATGTTTGGCACCTTTAACATGGGGGTTGGATTTATTTTAGTGGTTAATCCTGCGCATGTTGATGGAGTTATGGCGGTGTTACGCGAGCACGGCGAAAATCCGCGTGTGATTGGTTCAATTACGGCTGGTGCTGAAAAAATATGTCTAAGCTAGTCGTTTTAGTCTCGGGTGGCGGAAGTAACCTACAAGCTATTTTAGATGCCGTGGCAAATAAAACCATTCAAGCACAAGTTGTTGCCGTAATTGCTGATCGTGATTGTTATGGTTTAGAGCGAGCACGGCAAGCAGGTATTCCAGCGTACTTAGTTGATCGTAAGTTACATCGGAGCGATTTATCTGAGCAAATTGCCAAATTAATTCCCGCGGATTGTGACCTAATTGTTCTAGCAGGGTTTTTATCAATTTTAAATGCTAAGTGTATTCAAAGTTGGTCAAATAAAATTATCAATATTCATCCGTCGTTATTACCTAAACATGGTGGAGCTGGGATGTGGGGGCTTAAAGTTCATCAAGCCGCATTAAATGCTGGCGATAGCGAATCAGGTTGTACGGTGCATTATGTTAGCGAAGAAGTCGATGGCGGAGCAATTATTGCACAACACTCGGTTGACATTACGGAAAATGAAACGGCGGAGAGCTTACAGCACAAAGTTTTGCACTTTGAACATCAGTTACTGGTTGCGGTGGTAGCGAAATTATTAGTATAGGTGATTTAGCATAGCTAAGGTTAATGAATAGGGTCGACATGGAGCAATTTAAAGCTAATATTCTGGCTATCTATGGCGCGGTAGGCAAGAATTGGTTAGAAAGCTTGCCGGAGTTGCTAACTCAGATTGCTGGGCAATGGAACTTGACAGACTTGGATCCGCTAACTAATTTAAGCTTTAATTATGTGTTAAAAGGTTATCAGGGTAATCAGGCGGTAATTTTAAAATTAAGTCTTGATTTGGATCAACTGGAGCATGAATTTCATACCTTAGAATGTTTTAGTGCATATGGTGGTGTAAAAGTTCTTAATTATCAATCTGGTGCATTACTGTTAGAGTCTATTGAGCCTGGCTACACTTTAAAAGATTATGTTGCCGATGATTTAAGCAAAATACGGCTATGCTGTCAACTAGTTCAGCAATTGCATCAAGCTCCATTGCCTGATTTGCATCAATTTCCGCTTTTTCAGGATGATTTAACTATTTTGGAGCGTGCGTGGAGTTTGCCTGAAATATATTTACTCAAAGCCCGAACTTTAAAAAATGAATTATTAAATGCCAACTGTAATGAACAAATGGTGTTGTTGCACGCTGATTTGCATCATGCTAATATTTTACGTAATAACACTGGCTGGCGAATAATTGATCCTAAAGGGCTAATTGGTTTGCCAATTAATGAGATGTGGGCGTTTGTGATGGATGTTGAAAAAGATACGCAATTTATTGCAGATTTTTTTAAATATGAGGTTTTATTTGTACGTAAATGGTATTTTGTCCATGTTATGCTGGCGGCTTGTTGGAACTTAGAGGGTAATTTATCTCCAGAATTATTTTTGAATTTAGCAATAAAAACCGACCAATTAATCTGAGTTATATGGTATTTTGAAAGTTTATAATTTATATTATTGCTTAGATTTCAAGTAGTTAAGTCGATGGAGTATTTAGTTAAAATGGTGGATGTAGCTGTTTCTTGGAGTGGTGGTAAAGATAGTTGTTTAGCATTGCATGTAGCAAAAGATGCTGGTTTTAATCCTGTGGTTTTGCTGTGCATGGTTGATCAACGTGGCTATTCGCGTTCAAATGGAATAAACCCACAAATTCTTAAGCTTCAAGCTCAGGCGTTGCAATTACCAATTGTGTTTCAAGAAACTAGTTGGGTTAATTATGAACAAAATATTATCCGAGCATTGATTAATCTTAAGCATAGTTACAAAGTTACACAGTGCGTATTTGGCGATATTGATATTGTAGCACACCGTGAATTTGAGCAGAAGATTTGTTGCGCTGTAGGTATTAAAGCTTGTTTGCCATTATGGGGAATTTCCAGAGAGTCAGTTAGGGGTAATATTTTAGCTCACGGTATTAAAAGTAAATTGTCGGTTGTTAGTAAAGATTTTCCTTTGGAAGAGTGTTTGGGCAAAGATTATGCGAGCTTGGATTTTGAGCAGTTGAAAAAAATTAATGTTGATGAGTGTGGTGAAAATGGTGAGTTTCACACTTTAGTATATGATGCACCATTGTTTGACGCACCACTAAGAATTATCCCAAGCGAAGTTTATGATCTGGATAGTGTTTTACTTTGTGATTTTAAGCTGGTAGAGATTTAATTAAAGCTCTACTAATTAGGAGTTATGATAATTGCAACAACAAAATTTTAAAGAGATTCTGGCTAAAATGTCGAATGTTAAGGGGTGGGAAGTTTTAAATTGTGATAATTTATTAGCTTTAAAGTCACCAACGCTAATTCCTTTGGTTAATTTTGTCTGGGGCGAGATTACTCGTGATAAATTAGATCAAGTGAAACGCTTCTATGGTAATAATGAGTTTTATTGGATCCTATCAGAAGAACAAAATCAAGCAATTTCTTCTGATCCATTGAAAGAATTACTTTTATCTCCTGAACCCTTTCCTGAAATGTTGATTGAAATTAATTCGTCGAACATGCAAATTAATCCAGTGGGTATTTCTAGCATTCAAGTTAAAACTTCGCAAGATTTGCAAATTTGGACAGATACTGCAATTGCTACATTTGGTTTTTCTGAGACTGGGTTTAAAGAATTTTTTTATCCATTGATAGAAAATGCTGGATGTATTCCTCTTTTAATTTATTACAATGATATACCAGCGGCAACAGCAATGGTTCATTGTGGTGAGTCAGTTGCTGGAATTTATGCGATGTCAACAAAGGTTGAATATCGGCGTAAGGGACTTGGGCGCGCTGCAATTAATACGTGTATTGAACTGGCAAAGCAAAGTAAGTTAGATTATGCGGTATTGTACTCTTCTGAAGACGGAGTAAAGCTTTACAATGCAATGGGTTTCAAAGTGTCAAAAAAATTATATGAATATAGCTTTAATGCAGATTTCAATATATTTAAAAATAGCTAATCCAAGAAATTACACTGCAAGGTAATCCGTATGGACTTCATGAGTTCAGCGAAATTTCAAGTAAAAATAACGCACTAATCTTTGTAAGTGGTAATAATTTGAAAACGATTCAGTAAGCGCTAGTTATAAATCAAGAAAATCAATTATCAAAAATTAATGACTCACAACAGGCTGTGAATACGCAACAAACGAATGATATCTACACTAACAATAAACAAGCTATTGCAAAATCAGATTTAAAATTAAATACAGAGTTAAATATTGCTGATGTCGCCTTAAATTATTGTTAGTAATTGTGATTGGGGTGATCATATAAGCGAAGATCGCTGTATAGTATTTCTTAATTTAAGATTTATTAATTCAACTGGTGATGTAAAAATTAAAATTCCAAACGTTCCTGGGTAAGTTCTAATCGTTTTTATTTTTTTAATTTAATATCGGAATTATTATGAGATTTACTTTTATCTTAGTTGTACTTAGTGCTCTTTTAATTGGGTGTACAACGTTATCGACACAATCTAAGTCATTTACTTACTTGCCAAAATATATGCAAAATTATAATTTACAAGGTGTTGCAGAAAATTCTGCATTGCGAAATGGCTCAAACGAGAGCGGTACTTTATTATCTTACTTGAACTCAGAGTTAAAAAATACTGAATCTACAACTCAAATGACGTTTGGAAAACCTACGTTGTATTTAACTACAGATCAACTTGAACTTTTGCAGACTAGTAATGCTATTGCGGATAAATTATTTCATAATGAATCTGAGATTTATTCGGATTTAGAGTCAGCTCCAGCTTTAATAGTTTACAAGGTTTCTAATGTACATTTTATTCTTGGTGGTGTATCGCTAGGCGAAGGTGTGCTATTTGATAATCAAAATAAAAAAATTCACTTCTTAAATATTCATCGGTTTAATTATGGTTTAGGGCTTGGTTATCAAGATCTTTATGTGGTTCTTAAAATTAATAGCATAGATAAATTAAAATCTTTGCTAGAAGATAAGAGCATTCATCTAGATGCACGATTTATGTTCATGTTAGGGGTCTGGGGTAAACAATTTTCTTTAACCCCAGGGATTAATTTAGTTTATATGGATAGTGAGGGTTTCGATTTGGGATGGCAATCTGGGGTTGCTGTGTACAGCAGTCAAAAATCAGGGGAATCACAAACATCATTAAAAATTAATTAATTATTATTTTGTCTAGTGTATTTAGTTTGCTGTAATTTTGCTTACTTTAATGAGTAATAGTTACAACTTTATTGTGTAGGTGTCGAATTTAATTCATTATTTTGAAAGGATTTAAGATGTTAAGACGTGCGTTAATTAGTGTTTATGATAAACAGGGTATTTTTGAATTTGCTAAGTTTTTATTAAGCCAAGACGTTGAATTAATTTCAACTGGTGGAACCTATAAATACTTGAAACAACAAGGTTTAGCTGTTACCGAGGTTAGTGAAGTTACTCAGTTTGAAGAAATGCTGGATGGTCGTGTGAAAACGCTGCATCCTAAAATTCACGGTGGGATTTTAGCGGTGCGTGATAATCCAGAACATATGCGTGCGATTGCTGCGAGTCAAATTGAAACGATTGACATGGTCATTGTGAATTTATATCCATTTTTCAATGAAGTGGTCAAAGATATATCTTTTGAAGAGAAAGTTGAGTTTATCGATATTGGTGGACCAACTATGTTGCGTTCGGCGGCTAAAGCATTTAAAGATGTAATTGTGCTTAGTGATGTTGCAGATTATGCGGTAGTTGAACAAGAATTAGTTAGCGCGCAAGATGTCAGTTTGGCCACGCGTAAAAAATTAGCCGGTAAGGTATTTAATTTAACTTCTGCGTATGATGCGGCAATTAGTAATTTCTTGTTAGCTGATGAAGATTTCCCGCATTATTTGAGTATGTCATATCAAAAAATGGCGGATTTACGTTATGGCGAAAATCCACATCAAGGTGCGGCGTACTATGTGGCAACTACTGCCAGTGGTATTTTGAAAGATTATGCTCAATTGCATGGTAAAGAATTATCGTTTAATAATATTCGGGATATGGATTTAGCTTGGAAAGTTGTCGCCGAATTTGATGAAGTGGCAGCCTGTGGGGTTAAACATTCGACACCATGTGGCGTTGCAACTGCTAGTACAGTTTTTGCTGCGTATAATAAGATGCACGCTAGTGATCCAGTTTCGATTTTTGGTGGAATTGTAGCCATTAACCGTGAAGTTGATTTAGCAATTGCGCAAGAATTAAATAAAACGTTCCTTGAAATTGTGATGGCACCAAGTTTTAGTGCCGATGCGTTAGTTGAATTACAAACTAAGAAAAATTTACGCGTAATTCAAATTAATACACCACAGGCACAAGGTAAATTAGAGTATGTTACCGTTGATGGCGGTATTTTGGTTCAAGAACGTGACCGTGATTTTACTGACGGTTTGAAATTAGTCACCAACACGGCACCCAGCGATGCGGATATGCTTGATTTAATCATGGCGATGAAAGTGGTTAAACATGTTAAATCAAATGCAATTGTCGTGGCAAAAAATGGTGTGGCTAAAGGAATTGGCGCAGGTCAAACCAATCGAATTTGGGCAACTGCTCAAGCGATTGAACGCGCAAAAGATGGTGGAGTTCTTGCTTCAGATGCGTTTTTCCCATTTAGAGATTGTGTTGATGAATGTGCGAAGGCTGGAATTAAAGCAATTATTCAACCCGGTGGTTCATTACGCGACCAAGAGTCAATTGATGCGTGTAACGAACATGGTATTGCGATGATCTTTAGTGGAATTCGTCATTTTAAACACTAATCATCTTGTCTAATTAATTGGGAATAGTGTTTAGCGTAAAATTATGCTGACAATGTTTGTTTCAAGTGATTGATTACATTATAAATAAAGTGCCTTGAGTTAATCAGGCACTTTATTTACATTTAAGCTTGCACTTGTAGCTAGCTAGACTAGCTTTATTTTCACAGATATAGTTGTCTCAATTTGAAACCGTCGATCTTGAATTAATAACCAACTGTGTAAATCTATGCTGCTAAAGCTTATCTGCTATTATCAATTTAGCATCAAGTTTTTACTTCACTTATAGCGGAATAACCGCAATTACTTCAACTTCAACTAAAACATCACGTGGTAAACGCGCTACTTCAACACAAGAACGAGCTGGCAAGTTGCGTTCAAAATAGCTTGCATAAACTTCATTGAATGCTGCAAAATTATTCATATCAGATAAAAAACAGGTCGTCTTAATTAAGCGAGTCATATCAGACCCACCTTCAATTAAAATTGCTTCAATATTTTTCATAACCTGGTGCGTTTGTGTTTTAATGTCTTCACCAGCAAGTACACCATCTTTGGTTAATGGGATTTGACCTGAGGTGTAAATTATGTTGCCATGTTGATTCGCTTGAACATAAGGACCAATTGCTTGAGGTGCAAATGGTGTATTAATCGCTTTCATAGTATTCCTTGTAAAGTTAAAATATAATTTTCACAGACACAATTATACCTTACAATTAAATGAATTCAGCGAATAGTTATGAGTCAGGTGTATTTTTAGTGAGTAAGTAACCTTTTATTTACTAAGTTTTTGTGGTAGGATAATGACTGTTATCATCGGGAGATAGAGTATGAAAAGAATCGTGTTTATTTGTGAGGCTAATTCTATTCGTAGTCAGTTGGCCGAAGGTTTGGCGCGCTATTTTTGGTTGGGGCGGAATGTTCACGTTGAAAGTGCAGGTAGCTGTAATGGTGGTGGCGTTAATTATTTTGTTAAAACCGTTCTTCAAGAAATGAAAATTGATTGTTCATTACAACATTCAAAATCTTTCAAAAATATTATAGATCCAGAGAGTGTCGATGTGGTGGTGATTTTGTGTAGTCGTGATTTTATTGGTGATTTTTTTATTAATGCACAGAAAATTCATTATCCACTAGATATTCCGAGCATAGCTTTTGCTAGTTATAATCAATACATTCTTGATGGTTATCGTCAATTAGGTAAGCAAATTCTTGATCTATTTAAAATAATTAAACTTTAGGAGTTAATATGCGAAAAATTAGTTTAGTTTTAGTAGCGGCAGGTGTTATGCAAGGTGCATATGCTGCTGATGATATAACCGTTTTGATGTTAAATGATTTTCATGGTCAAATGCAGCCCAATAAAACCATGGTTGGCGCGAGTAAAATTAGTAGTTTTATTCAACAATATCGTATTAGTCATCCAAATACGATTGTAGTGCTGGCGGGTGATAATTATCAAGGTACGGCAATTTCTAATATCTCATGGGGACAAGTGGATAATGAATTTTTTAATCACATTGGGGTTAAATATTCAGCGATTGGCAATCATGATTTTGATTATGGGCAAGCCGCCTTTGAATCATGGTCTCGAGTAAATAAATTTTCTTTTTTGGCTGCAAATGTGCTTGAGAGTTCGACTGGTTCTGTTTTCAAATTTGCAGTGCCATATGCTCAAACTAGCTTACCAAGTGGCAAAAAAATTGCCTTTATTGGTTTAGCAACCTTAGAAACCCCTGAAACAACTGGTGCTAATAACATCCAAGGATTGAAATTTACTAATCCAGCTCAGGCTGCGAATGATTGGGTGAGATTTTTAAATTCTTCGGCAAATAGTTTAGGCAAGCCGGATACGATTGTTTTATTAACGCATATTCCAAGCGAGCAAGAATCTAGCGGTAAAATTTACTATGACAGTAATCCAGAATTAGGCACCAGTGAAATAAATTCTGTAACAAAAAAAGTTTCAGGAATTAGTGCGGTTTTAACTGGGCATAGTCATATGAAAGTTGATGGTTTTCTGAATGGTGTTGCGGTTGTGCAAGGAGCTAGTCAAGGCAAAGATATTAGCGTATTACATTATGATTGTCATACTCAGCCACAATGTAAAGTTACTCCCGAGGTAATTGATTTAGCGTTGGCAACTAAAGACTTACCTGCTGATCCGGTGGTTGATAAAATCATTGATAAATATTATCAACAAAACAAGGTGTTATTAAATCAACCGATTACTAACTCTAAGCAAGTTTTAAATAATATGCCTGAAAGCGGTTTATATAATATCAATTTGACTTATACGATTGCTGATGTCATGCGTAAAATTACTCATAGCGAAATTGGCTTACAAAATACATATGGTATTCGCCGCAGTTTACCAAGTGGTGAAATTACCTATAGTATGATTTACGAAGCAATGCCATTTGATAATACGGTTACGACAATTAACATCACTGGGAAATACTTACGTGAACTAGTTGAACATAGCTTACCAACTGGTAAAACCCAGCTTGCGGTTTTTGCTGGAGTTAATTTGAATTTAACGCCAACCGGTCAAATTGAACAAATATTTGTCAATGGTAAACCTTTAGATCCTAAGCAGGTTTATTCATTAGCAACGATTAACTTTTTAACTAGTGGTGGTGATGGTTTTGACTTTAGTCATGCAACTGATTTGAAGGATAC
>Ga0247840_10006147_pt1 | contig 17520 bp, 17 predicted proteins | sample LaCruzMarch2015__FD_192404 | JGI IMG/M metagenome (GOLD analysis project Ga0247840, IMG submission 192404) | Freshwater microbial communities from meromictic Lake La Cruz, Castile-La Mancha, Spain - LaCruzMarch2015_17m | ecosystem: Environmental > Aquatic > Freshwater > Lake | place: Spain... | reverse complement strand
AGGACTTGATGAATTGATTATTGAAGGGATCAGCGGTCACTCGTTGAGAGTAGGCGCTGCTCAGGATTTACTCAATTCCGGAGCAAGCATGCCAATCATCATGCAGCGCGGAAGATGGTCAAAGACGGATACGGTCATGAGATATCTAGAGCACAGCGAGTATGCCGGTTAAGACTTAAGAATCCATTGCTACACATTAAATCCCACGGTAGCTTTACCCATAAAGTGTAGGTTAAACCAAAAAACTGCAATTAAGTCGACCATAAAGTACAACTATTGCGAATTTAAATCGAAACGCTTAAGAATCAGAGGGCAAATGAATTCGGCGAACAAATAATGGTTTATTTTTAAGCAGTTAAATCAACTAACTTCTGATTTAACTGCGCAAATTTAAACTCAGAGAGAATTTTAGACATGTGAAGTAAAAGAAAATCTTCCTAGAGATCTAAACCCAGAAGAAAAGGTTGCATTTTATGAGCTAACCCATGCGGGGTAAGATGAATCGGCTGTTGGGGAGAATAGCGGTCACTCAATTCAAGTGGGTGCAGTCCAAGACCTACTAAATTGGGGCGAAAGTATACCAATCACTATGCAGCACGGAGGATGGTCTTAAACAGATATAGTAATGATGTACCTAGAAAAAGGTAATTACGCTGGCTAAGATTTAAAAATCCACAACCATATTTCAACCCCTACGGCGAGCTTTCCCATATAGAGCCCAGAAAATCCAAGTTTATGAATACAAAATTTACGAAACCTAAGTCAATATAGAAATTTTTACTTATAAACGATATCATCCTACCACTTACACATTAAGTTTGATACGGCTGACTTTTATGGCACCCTACCGCCCAAATTAATTCATGAATCATCGATTTCCAATATTTCTCACCTTGGTTATATCAATACGTAATCAAGAGAATTTTCTCGCCCCTTTACTAATGGAGGCAAATCAAATGCTGAATTATTTGGTATCAGATTATGAGATTATTATTGTAGACAACGCCTCTGATGATAACTCTCTGTTTTGCTTAAAGGCGCTTATGGGCGAAGATGGATTACCTAACCTACAAGTTTACGCGCTTACTAAAGAAGTTGATGCCGACACGGTTGCATGGGTCGGAGTGGAGAATGCATTGGGGGATTTCGTGGCTATCATTGATCCACTCAATGACGACATCGGTTTTCTGCCTACAATGCTTGATAAAGCGCTGAGCGGAGTCGATGTAATCTTCGCAAATAACGAGCAAAAATCAGCACAGGGGGTCATCTATCAAGTTGCTTTTCTAATCTTCAATATATTATATAAATGCTTTAATGGCTTTGATTTGACTAAAGAGGCTCCGCAGTACCGCATATTGAGCAAACGAGTAATCAACTTCATCCTACAACATCAGCAACCAGCTGCCACATATAGACATATTCCCGCTACGGGAGGTTTTGCCAAAGTTAATCTTAGCTACAGTAGCGCGCCCAAGGTTTTCCAGAACAAACGTCTCGGCGACAGCATTAATAGAGGCATGAGACTGCTTGTTTCAACAACCCATGGCCCAATGCGACTTGTCACTTCACTCTCATTGTTTGGCGCCGTTGCAAATCTTGTGTATTCAATTTATGTAGTTGCTGTAGCATTTCTAAAGGTTGATGTTGCTGCTGGTTGGGTCAGCCTCTCATTACAGCAATCTGGTATGTTTTTTCTAGTGTCATTGGTTCTAATGGTTTTGGGTGAATACATTCTAAACATGGTAAGTTTACAAAATGAAGGTCCCGCATACCATGTCGGACAAGAGTTTACAAGCACTCGGATATTGCGCCAAGAAAAACTGAATATCGAGGAAGTCAGGCCTCTGACACATAAAGCAGAAGTTAGCCCTTCGCCATATATATAGATGTTAAAAATTGAACCAATATTTGATGCAGTCATAATTGGCGGAGGATTTTACGGCGCAGCAATTGCAATCTATCTCGCAAAACACCGTGGGCTCAAACGCATATTGCTAGTAGAGCGTGAATCAGCGTTGCTTACTCGAGCTTCTTACAACAATCAAGCCCGCGTTCATAATGGGTACCACTACCCACGAAGTTTTACCACAGCATATCGCAGTCGCATTAATCTTCCTCGATTTCTTCAAGATTGGCCAGAAGCAGTTAAAAAGGACAGCACCAAATTGTATGCAATTGCTAGTCATAATTCCAAGGTAACAGCAAAACAATTTGTACGCTTCTGCAAAGAAATTGGAGCAAAGATAGAACCAGCAAATCAATCATTACGCCAACTATTTGAACCGCGCCTGATCGAAGATGTATTTCAGGTCGAAGAATATGCTTTTGACGCCAGGGAGCTGGCAAATTTGGCCGAGCGAGAATTAAAAGGGTGTGGAGTTGAAATACATCTTGAAACTAATGTTACAAAAATTTCAAGATGGGGCAATGCGCTTAAAATTTCTACTCAACGTGAGAATAGTGATGAGAGTGAGATAACCGGCCGACATATATTTAACTGCACTTATAGCGGACTCAATCAGCTAGGCGGTGACTTTCCGGGCACGATAACTAACCTCAAGCAAGAAATTGCTGAGATGGCATTGATGGATGTGCCACCAGCCATAAAAAATCTTGGCATAACGGTAATGGATGGGCCCTTCTTTTCGATAATGCCTTTTCCCCCGCGCGGCCTTCATAGCCTTTCTCACGTACGCTATACCCCTCACATAAGTTGGAATGATCGGCGCGGCATAAATCCTTATGAGAGATTAAATCATTATGAACGAGTTACTCGTACTGAGAGAATGATTAGGGATGTTGCACGCTATCTGCCGCTAGTGCATGATTCAAAATATGTTGATTCACTATTTGAAGTCAAAACCGTTCTCATGAAGAGTGAAAGCGATGACAGTAGACCAATTTTGTTTGAAAAGCATGCAGAGCTCCCAGGATGTTACTCAGTACTAGGGGGGAAAATTGATAACATTTATGATGTAATTGAGAGGCTATCGTGTGAAATATTTTAAATGGCAAGGAATATATAAACTACTCCCAGCACTATTTTTTATATCCGCTCTGATATTAAACTTTAAAGCATTTTATCCCGGGGCAATGACATGGGATAGTTTGGAGCAGCTTCGTCAAGCACGTCTAGGTGAATATGCAGACTGGCACCCTCCAATGATGGCATTTTTATGGCATTTTTTCCTTGAATTAAATGATGGGCCAGGGTTAATGCTGTTATTTCACATGACGATGTTAATGTTAGCGTCAATATTTTTCTATTCGTGGAGCGTTAGAAATAAGCATAGATGGAGTTTTTTGTTCCTCTCCATACCGTTTCTACCTTGGATACTTAATTTTGAATTTGTAATCTGGAAAGATGTCGGATTAGCTTATTCATGGGCGCTGGCAGTTGCGATGGCGATATTTTTTAAATCAAAAAATAAGTTTCCAATCCCAGCGGCTATTGCTATCTTTTCTCTATTTTTATACGGCTTCTTAATTCGCGCCAATTCAATTTCTGGCGGTATATTTTTATTGCCGTTTTTAGCCTCATGTGTTTTTAAAAAAAAATCGAAAAGGTTTTTCTTGCTATGCTCGCTATTTAGCTTAATGATTTTTTTAGCAGCCCCAAAAGCTATGGATACTTTGCTAAATCCAGAAAAAACACATCCCTTTAGTTATTTAATGTTTGATGATCTAGCTGCATTGAAGCTAAGGGAAAAGGACATTAAGATAAACCTTTTTAAGGAGGAAGATATAGCGACATTGCATTCTTGTGAATTTATACGTCAACATAAAGTCGGGGCTCCATTCTGCATCAACGAGCGGTTTGAGGAAATTCGTAAATACAGATATTCTGAACTTACAACTGCATGGCTTGCCGCCATTTCCGAAAATCCTGGGGAATATCTAAGTTACAGACTCGAAGCTTTTGCACATCTAGTTAGACTGCCGAACGAGATGCCATATCTTCCTAGCGAATTTACAATTGTTGATACCCCTTACGAATTTAATTCACCAACTAAAGAGCATTCCATTATTGCCAAAGGTGTCATCAAATTCGTTGATGTTTCAATAAAAATTCTTCCGATTATCTACAAGCCGCACTTTTGGATTCTTCTCTCAATTTTTCTTTTTTTTGGCTTCGTTCTGCGGAAGAATGTTTGGTGGGTTGCACCTTGGCCACTTCTACCATTATCAGGCCTAACTTACATACTCGCTTATTTACCAGCAACTCCCGCAGATGATTTTCGATATATTTACTACTCCTGTCTAATTTGTACTATATCGGCAATTATTTATGTAAATATAGCCCATACTAAAGATTGCAACGATAATGGCGTATAAATTGTTACTTAACTTACCGCTGGATTACTGGAGAAAGAGGGGGCAATGAATGCTCTAATTGGGGGCACTGGTTTTGTTGGGTCAACGCTCTTAAAACAGACATATTTTGAGGCTATATACCAATCAACAAATATTGCTGAAATCAAGGGTAAAGCTTTCGATACAATTTTTTGCGCTGGTGCGTCCGCAAAAAAATGGATGTCAAATCTCGAACCTGAAAAAGATCGATGAATTAATTGCGCACCTGGACTCAACGACTAGCAAAAAATTTGTTTTATTTAGTACCGTGGATGTATTCAAGAATCCTATTGGTGTTGACGAGTCCACCCCAGTTGATGAGTTAGGGCTTTGCGCTTACGGCTTACATCGTCGTCTCCTGGAGAAATATGTTGAAGCTCATTTTGAAGACCACTTAATTGTTCGACTCCCCGGCCTTGTAGGGCCCGGCTTACGTAAGAATATTATCTTTGACTTTTTAAACGCTAATAATATTGACACCATTGATAGTCGTGGCATCTTTCAGTTTTACCCAATGGTTAACCTCTGGTACGACATTCAAACTGCACTTAATGCAGGCTTGAAGATAGTGCATCTCACATCCGAACCCATTAGTGTTGCAGAAATTTCATTGCAAGGTTTTGGAAAACATTTTTTCCAAATTCGAGGAGATAGTCCCATAACCTATGATTTCCGCACTTTATATGCAGGTATTTTTGGTGGCATAGGGGGATATCAATACGGCCAACGTGAAATAATTCAAGCTATTCGCAATTATGCGCAATCACAAGTTCGTACGTTAAATTGGGGCGAAAGTAAAAGATCATGAGATTGGCTATTTCCAATATCGCCTGGGATGTCTCTGAGGATGAAGAAATCGCCAAACTACTTCAACGTTTCAATATAGATGCGATTGATATTGCGCCAAGCAAATATTTTCCCGATCCAAGGATAACATCAGATGAAGATCTTGCCCGTGTAAGGCAATGGTGGATAACGCGGGGTATTGAAATCACAGGAATGCAGTCGCTCTTATTTGGGACATTAGGGCTAAATATATTTGGCACCCTGGAGATTCGAGAGGCTCTATTGATACACCTTGGGGCGATCATCCGTATAGGTGCTGGACTAGGGGCTACACGCCTAGTATTTGGCTCCCCCAAAAATCGGGATCGTACAGGTTTAAGTGATCAAGATGTAGAAATAATATCAGTTGATTTCTTTAGGCGGTTGGGTGAGCTTGCGCTGACTTATGGGTTAATTATTTGCTTAGAACCTAATCCACCTTGTTATGGCGCAAACTTTATGACAACTACCACTGAAACAGCTGAAGTAGTAAGGAAAGTGGCGCACCCCGCAATACAAATGCAATTTGATACAGGTGTGATTACAATCAACAAAGAAAATCCAACGTTTATATTGGAATCTCATTCATCAATTATTGGCCACGTACATGCGAGTGAACCAGAAATAGCACCTCTCGGCGACAAAGGCACGGACCACGCAAAAATAGCTGCAAATCTAAAAAGGCTATTGCCAGATAATATTGTTACTATCGAAATGCTGGCAACTAAATATGAATCTCATATTATCTCCATAGAACGAGCACTTGAGGTTGCAGTTAAATATTACCGATCTCCTGACAACTTTATGCCAACATAAAATGCTTCATTTTATTTTTGGGTTTTGCCCCCATCACTCAGCTAGTATTTTGATCAAAATTTCCATGAATCATCTGCGAAAGTTTCCACCAATTGATGCCCAAATTGCTGCATTAGGCAATTGGCCTTAAAGGCTTGACTTGGAATTTTATTGCGCCATATTCCTGATTTTTTCCACCGCACTGGCAAGATTGTCTTTGAACATAGCCTGTTCAATGCGAACTGCCGGCATAGTGGCAGCAATAGCAGTATGTACTGCGGTGGTTTTAGTAATCTATTTTGCTGGAGAAAAATCACATGAATTTTTCTAGTATCAGTAGGGGTAGTATTAATTACAATTAGGGAAAGTTAGTTTAGTGAAATTAATCATGAGAAATTTACAAATTTATCAAGCAACCCGCTTAGATTGGCATATTCCTCAGTTTAATACAATGTTGTGGCTTGGCCGTCATCACCCCTGGTGCATAGTCATACCAGTTATAAATGAGGGCGAAAGAATAAATAGTCTACTGAGAAGAATGTCGATATTGAATATCGCCGCCTTAGCTGACATTATTATTGTAGACGGTGGGAGTAATGATGGGTCATTGGCACTGAAATCACTGCAAACGAATAAAGTAAGAGGCTTGCTACGAAAGACGGGGCCAGGTAAATTAAGCGCTCAATTACGTTGTGCGTATGCCTTTACTCTTGATCAGGGATATCAAGGAATTGTGACTATTGATGGCAATGATAAAGATGATCCATCTGCTATACCCAATTTCATTGACGCGCTAAAGCAGGGCAAAGATTTTATTCAAGCATCTCGTTTTATTTCTGGTGGAGCATCAGAAAATACGCCAAAGTTACGGAACTTTGCTATTCGCTTTATTCATGCACCAATGTTAAGTTTTTTTTCAGGATTCCACTGGACTGATACTACGCAAGGTTTTCGTGCATATAGCCGAAAGATGTTGATGGATCCGAATATAGCTGTTTTCAGAGATGTATTCGTAGCTTACGAATTGCTAGCCTACCTGTCATACCGCGCACCAAAGCTTGGCTATCAGTGCATAGAACAACCATCGACCCGACGTTACCCCGCTGGAAAAGTGCCAACGAAGATAAGTACACTTAATGGTAATTTATCTATACTGCTTGTACTCATTGGGACATGCTTTGGCGTTTACAATCCAAAATAAGGCAGTTTGATATCTTTTAGGCATGATAAAAGATTCATCTACAGACTTAATCATTACAGGGTGATTACTTTTTTCCAATGATCACCAAATGAAAGGGCTTTGATTTGAATTCTACTACTTTCGATATTTTAAAATAATTGAAAATTTCATCCAACAACTGGAAATCAAATACATGATGATGGGCGCATCTATTTTTTGAATTACTATTGCAAAGCTCAATAAAATCGATGATGGTTTCACCAGGCTCTAACGGGAATATTGATAAATCAGTATCCCTAATAATTTCATCAATATGAGTAAAATCGTCCTCACTCGTATTTTTTATATAATCTTCCTTTAAGTGATTGAAACTAGTAATTTTCCTAGTCCTATCAAATGTTTTTGTAGGATCGGGAAGAACTAGCAATAGAATTCCACCTGACTTTAATATCCTTAACCATTCTGCTATTGCCTTCAAGGGATTTGCAAAATGCTCCAAATTATGACAAGAGAGAATAAAATCACAGGACTCATTTTGTAACATAGGCATGTTAGAGCCATCGCATATTATTTGCCTACCAATTGTTACTCCATCAGGATCAAAGTTGAACCCCTCCTCTAATGCCCCCTCCCACACAGTTTGGCTGCTAAAGTTACATACATCGACCTGAAGCGATGCAGAGTAAATCGGCATTATTCCAAACTTCATAAATATCTTGCTTGGGCCCCCAACCTCAAGCCCCCTCTTATTAAAAAAGTTAGATTTAAGCTTAGGCCATAATATAAGTCTGATGTATACAATCTCTAAAACTCTAAAGGTATTTTTAAAAAAAATATTAGTCATAGGTTATTATATTTAGGAAATAATATATAAAGCGATAAAATTATTTCTTGAAAAGTTTATTAAGTAATATATTTTTATATGGGTGAATAAATAAAATTGCAATTGTAATAAATATGTAAAAAATAATTAGAGCATAATTCATAAAAATAAATTTTTTATTAAATGGCATAAATATATTAATAAATATTGAAAACAGCAATGTAATCAAAATCATTACTATCAATGGTAAGTTTTCTTTAGTAAAGAAAAAATTATTATTTACTTCATATTTTTTCTTGGTCTTGATAATCAAGAAAATACTTCCAAATACAAGCCCCATCATAGCAGCAGTAGCCACTCCAAATCCACCAAAAATAATTCCAAATATAATACCAAATATAATATTAAATACTGATATTATCAAGTGTGTCACAGAATTTAATTTTAAATCTCCGGTACCCAGATTAATAAAATAAGCAGGCGTATTTAATGTATTAGCCCCCCATCCAATAATCAATATCGTAGCAAGGCCAATAAATTCATGCTCAATATGTCCAATCCATAGATGAGAAACTAGCGGCAGTGAGATGTACATACCAGTATAGAATGGTAGGGCCATTAACAACATGAGTTGATATGAGCTCAAATAAAAGCCTGGAATTTTGGATGGGGCAACCTCACAAAGCTCCGCTATTGCGGGCACCAAGGTCTGGAATGGAGCCGTTAACAAAGTACTCATCTTAATCACAAATTGACTGGCTATTTCATAGTAAGCTACGCTAGTTAAACCGCCATATCGGCTCATTAATAATTTTACGACGGGGTCAAAGAGAATCAATGCAAAATTATTAATCTGAAAATTCATTGAATACCCCAAAATTTCCTTGAACCTAGCTTTTCTCCATTTAGACGGTATCAGCGGCAGAGATTTTATCTGCAAACGAAGAGCAATCCAACCCATGACAATAACCAAAAACCCTTGAATAACTTGGCCAATGGCAAGTCCCAGCAATCCCCAAATAGGTGTCAGCCAAAATGCAGAGGCTAAGAATATCAAATTGCTTAATATAACTATCAGATTGCGAATATCCACTCTCTGAAACCCATCCAATCCAGCTTGGAATATACCCCCAAAGCTAGATAACCATACGGAGAATACTACCCATACAGAAATACTAAGCGCAAGCTTTAAAAATTCTACAGGGACGACAATAGGTAAGATCAGCTTAAAGATAGGGTAGGCCAACAAACAACATAGGCTCATTACAAGGGCAATTGAGATCAAGGATGTCTGTACTATTTCCACAGCCATAGAGTCATCCTTCAATATCCTAGCTCGAGCAACAAACTTAACCACGCTACCACTTAGCCCCAATTCACCTAAACGAACTACAAAACTAATGGCCATAACAACCGACCAAACTCCAAGTTGCTTAACGCCAACTTCGTTGATAAGAAAACGATACAATACAAAAAATATTAGCGCAGAAACAATTACTTGAATTGTTGATGACGCAGCATTTGAAAAGAGACGTCTAAAATTTAGCAAAATCTATCGAAAATAAGTTAGATAACAATTTATTCACTAAAAAAAATTTGGTTATTTTGATTGTCTTGCATAAACTCATATTCAATGGTTTTTTCAATGGCTTCTTTAAGGGGTATTGGCGGCACAAACCCAGTAAAATTTACTGCAGAACTATAAACTGAATTTGCGCAAAATTTTTTGACGCGGATAGAGCTAATAGGAAATTTTCTATGAACCACCTTACCGAGTAAGTCAAAAGATGACCCGATCATTAGTCCTAAGGAGTATGGCAATCTCAATCGAATTTTTTCTGGCTTACCTAGAAGCCCCTTTACCCATATAATCAAATCATTCATTGTAAAATCTGGCTTATCAACATAGTTATATATGTGAATACCCGGTTTGAAGGACAGACTAAAACATATAAAAGCAGCTACATTTCCAACGTAAGCCAAAGATTTTCTATTTAACCCATTGCCGACCATTAAAAAATTTGATGATGCAATTTGCTTCAAGAGGTTATATACATTACCCCTATTTTGCTCTCCAAAAATTACAGTTGGCCTAATAATTGTTAGCGTCCTTTTATTGGGCTCCTCCTGCTGCCAGGCCTTAAAAATAGTTTCAGCCTCAAATTTAGTTTTTCCGTACTCATTGAATGGGGCAATTTCACCGCTCTCATCCGTATTCATCGGAGCAAATCCATAAACAGCAACAGTACTGGTAAAAATAATTCTTTGCACTTTTTTATTTCTGGCAACATGGCAAATATTTATTGCGCCCTGGACGTTAACATCATGATAAAGACTCAAAGGCGTAACATCATCTCGGTGCTCAGCAGCCAAATTAACAATAGTGGATTCAGCATATTCATCAGCTATTGCTAAATTTAATGCATCAACGGATCTCACATCTGCAACAAATGTTTCATCAGAAAATTTCTGACTGAGGACTTTGTCAAATATCATAAAACTCAAATCATGAGATTTTAAGAGCGAGCACAATCTTGTGCCAACGAAGCCAGAGCCACCTATTATATTAATCATGGTAAGTTTATTTCTTCAAAGATTTAATGACAATAGTATTTATAGCTTTTCTATTTGAGTCAAAATACCATCCCCACTTATTAAAGTACTTGATCATATTTACCATGTGCACCCAAAGCATTTTTTTGCTTTTATATGAATCTTTTGCATGATCATGGAAGATTACAGCCTCCGGATAAAAGATAGTCTTAAATTTCATATACATTCTTCTGGTCATGTCAATATCCTCAGGGTACATAAAAAATCGTTCGTCAAATATTCCAACAACCCGAAAACAGGAAACGCGAAAAAGCATAAAACATCCAGAAAGATAAGGAACAATCATTTCCCTAGAATACCCCGTAAACCGTAGTTCATAAACATGCTCCTTTTTTCTAGCAGAGCTCTTAAATACCCCCTTGAGAAATCGCCTAAATATCAAGTCTACGGGTGATGGTATTAATTTGCAAAGATGCTGGATATCGCCATTAGGATATAAAACTTTTGGCATTAATTGTCCAATAGATTCGTCCTCTAACATTCTACTAATCATTCTCTCAAGCATTGAGCCCTCAAAATAAATGTCAGGATTAATCACAAAATGAAAAATAGATGATTTTTGTGCCAATCTCAGGGCGATATTGTGGCCAGCGCCATACCCAATATTTTTATTTAACCTGATATATGAAACCAAGGGATAGCTGCTAAAGTCATAATTCATAATAAGCTTTGAATTATCAATTAAATATACTTTATTAATAATATTTGATTCGTGTATGCAATCTAATAACCTATACAGTTGGTTGGGACTTGTTTGATAAAGAACGATTGATGCAGTAATATTCATCTTTAATTTTTTTTAATAAAAATAGCATAAAGACAGTACCGGCGGCTTATAGTGCTTAATAGTTTCGACTTAATAAAAGGTACGCCAAAGGAATGAGAAAATTTGAATCCATGTTTCTCCATTAGATCAATCAAATTCTTTTCAGTATAAAATATTTTATGATCAGGATCTGAATTCCACCCCTTAACACCGGGTATGCCAATAATAAATATTCCACCATCTTTTAGAACACGTTTAATTTCCATTAATAATGTCAGTGGTTTCTCAAGATGCTCTATAACATTGTCCAATAAACAAGAGTCAAATTCTTCGGGGCAAAATGGAAGTGAATCCGGCTCCATAATCTCCGCCTTTAATCCCTTAGATTTGCAATAATGTACACAAGGCCAGCTAATATCTGTTCCAATAATGTCGTTATAACAATAGAGCATGTCTCCAATACCACAGCCAACATCAAGAATTTTTCCTTTTAAATTCTTATATATCTTTGGATATAAATAGTATTTTCTGTATATCCATGCAACTTTACTTCTTGTTTTTAAATACTCAAAATAATTTGAATGTGAATCCATTATATAAATTACCTATTTTATTAATTATTTTATTATCACCAGAAAAAGTTATATGGCAAATAAAAGACGTTTCCTACGCTAAAGCCAATTATTATCTGCCTATAAAAATTAAGTACATTAATGACTCCAAGAAATAAGATTATCCACTTTGCTCTTTTTTTATTTATATGAACATCACTCAATCCAATCGCTGTCGCCAGTAAAAATACAGATAAGTGCATGAATCTTAAGGATGCCACAGTAAAAAAAGATAAATATAAAGCTCCAGCCATAATAAAAATTGCACCCCAAAATAGTGCTTGATATTTTTTAAATTGTAATTGGCAAAATTTTGTCAATGCAATTAACACCATAAATTGAAAAATGGGGAAAGCGCCTGAAAACCAAGATGGTCGTGATGTTTCCGCATACTCCTCCATTTTATGATGGAGATAATAATTGATATATTCAAAATTGGGATGAAAATAAAATGTTGCCAATGCTACCAACAATAATAATGTTGATAGTGGATTTATAAATGCAATTAAAAACATACTACTATGGAACATGCCGGGGATGATCCTTAGTAAGTGTGCTGGGTAGCCTTTTTTCTCAAATGCAATTGGAATTAAATATGAAGCTAATGCAAAGGACATGCCATACCTAAGCCCATTAAAGCAGGCATCAAGCGTAAGCACTGGAAGTATTCCCACCGAAAGAATTGGGAAGCTCCTATCAATCTTTGCCGCCCCTTTTGAAAATAAAATCCAACAAAATAAGGCCTGCCCCAATGCAAAAATTTGAAAATCAAATCCAAAAAAAATAAAGAGTTTTTGAAATGCGTTAAATAATGGATCCATTCCTACAAGTGTATCGACGTCAAAACCCAAAAAATTATCGATCGACTTCTGGTATAAATCTCTGTAGTTCTCTGTATCAGTTCCAGCATTGCCACGTAAAGATGAAAAAATTAAGACTGGGGAATAGCATATCAAGTTAATGCGATATCTCACTATTTCTCTGCTTGAATAAAAAAGAAAACAGCCCATTAAAGGTAATAATGTACATAATCCATACACCATTAATGATATATAGTTAATTTTAATTACCTTTGCTGCGCTTGAATATCATTAATGCACCTTGGAAATCGCTTAAGAAGATAAATAAACATAAAATATGAGACTTTTACTCCATGTTTAATTCTGATCAATCGCAACATTATTTCCAAGAAATATCGTTTGTGAAATTTCAAATCTGAAATTAGTTCAGGTGCAACTGAAGCACCCATAAAACAAAAAATGAGCGCCTTTTTCCATCTCTTATCTGCCGAGTCAGCACCTTCACCAGAGCCTGGATAAAAATCCCAACCAACATGAATTGCCGATATCTCTGGAGTAGTTCTACACGTGAAGTAATAAGGTCGGGCTAGACTAGCGTGACCAATCCGGAATCGAAAATCAGTGATAAAAAAGTCATTTCTGTACAAAGCCATTGTTGTATCTACTGGCGAGACAATATTAGTGCCAATTTTTGGCCCCATTAGAAAACCCCTCTCAATTGAAAGGGTTTTGCTAAGAGCGGGGTTGGCCTGAAGGTTGGCGTGATCTAAGCTTAATCCTAATTTTCCTATGCAGCAATTTGCGTCCATCTGGTTGATCAAATATCTTAACCAGCACACACCATCCTTAGCTTCGGGCACCAAGATATCAGCATCAGAAAATGCATAATATTTAGACTGCACCCAGGCCTCATGCTGCATGGCTAAATTGAATCCATAAATCCAGTTATCTTCTGCATTTTTAATTACCAAAACGCCATAATTTAATTCTATTCTTGCCAGAACCTCTTGAACCCTAAGGTCTACCACCGATGAATTATCGACAACAAATAATCTATATGGGTAAATAGTATGTTGCTTTATATGTTCAACAGCCTGAAGGAGTACATCAGGCTGATTATGGTGCAATAAAACAATTGGGATCAATTAAAATCACCTTTATTTTGATACCTCTCACTCAAGTACCATTTAAACCACTCAATAGTCTTGGTAAGACCGGCTTCGAAAGTATGCCTAGGGCGCCAACCGAAATGCTCTTCAACTTTTTCGAAACCCATAAACTGACACTCAATTTCTCCTGTTGTTTTCTTTCCGCTCATCATTTCAAGAATTGCGCCAAAGGAGTTCTCATTACCCGTGAGTCTATATACTGCCTCCAACGCACTTACAACCGAGGTTGGTTTATTTGTACCAGCGTTATAAATATTTCCGCGGAATCGAGCTGGCTCCAATCCTAACTGCTCTCCTATTCTCAGGTAAAGCTCAACAACATCATCAATGTAAATAAAATCCCTTAATTGCTGACCATTACCGCGCGGGATAAAAGTTCCATACCCCAAGCAGGCTCGAATTGAATCTGGGAATATTGCAGAAAAATTCAACTGGCCAGGTCCATAAATATTTGAGAACCTTGTAACAACTATCGGAAGATTGTAGATTTCGGTAGCATAAGCTTGAGAGATCATATCGGCACATGCCTTTGAAACATCATAAGGATATCTCGGCAAAAGTGGATAGTCCTCTTTGTACGGCATTTTCTCTTTTGGATAACTCCCGTATGACTTATCGGTTGAGGCCACTACAACTGATTCAATTGTCTGTGGGTTTTGTCTAATAGCCTCTAACAGAGAATAGGTACCCTTAATATTAGATTCAAATGTTAGATAGGGATTAGCAAGCCCGACTCCAACCTCTACTTGTGCAGCCAAATGAAAAACTGAATTAATCTTCTCCTCTGAAATAATTCTTGAAAATAGATCTCTATCAGTAAGATCTCCTTGTATTAAGGTAATTTTTTCATTCAAATTTTCAGCAAAAAGAAGCGTGTCAAATTTAGAATTTCGAATCAAACCAAATATGTTAGCTCCCTTAGCAATAAGTGCCTTTGCTAAATTTCCCCCAATAAAACCATTTATACCTGTAATTAATACATTTTTTCCAAACCAATAGTCATTACTTTTGCTTTGCATATATGTTTATCCTTTTAAAAATTCGTGGACATTGAGCTCAGCTTCCTCTAGCTCCCGTAGAGTATTCACAGTAATATGAACCCCGTCATGCTTAAAGGCTTTAAGCATTTTTTGCCTACCAGCCTCCTCCAAAAAATCCGCGAAGCTTGTAAAGCTACTCAAAAAGGGAATAATTCCCTTTTCGAAGTAGAAGTTTCCTATATTGATCCATTGATTCAAAGTAGGCTTTTCGCGAAACTCTATTACATTGTTATCACTATCAATTTCGGCCAAACCAAATTGGCTTTTCAACGGATACACAGTAATGCTAGCCTGTGAATCGTGCGAAAAATGAAAATTCATCAAATTGTCAAAGTTTACATCTGCGAGAGTGTCGCCATAAAGCAAAATAAAATCGCCTTTTATGCTTTGAGCACAAAGCTTAATTCTCTCAATGATATCAACATCCCCCGATTCTATGATCTGCACATTTAAATCTTTATGATTTTCTTCAAAAAATTGATAAATTTTTTCATGCTTAAATCCTGCCGCTATCACAATATTTTGCAATTTGAACTTCTGTAGATGCTCAAGTAAATAAGTCAGAATTGGGCGCCCCTTAATATTAATTAATGGCTTTGGCGTATCTGCCGTCAATGGCCTGAGGCGCTCACCCTCTCCCCCACATAAAATTAAAATCGTCAATTCATTTTTCATATCATCTTTACCATTCTGCATTTGAGTTCCCGCTCCTCACTCTTCATCTGTCACATCCCTAATCATGGTTAAGTAGTCTCGGCCATTTATTTGATCTGGCTCAACATAATTGCCCTCGGCCCACTCATTCCATGACTTTAAAAAGATATATTGTTGGTCAGAATCAATCCCATATCGTGATCGAACATTTTGAACGGCGAGCCTCAAAGATCTTTTGAATAAGCTGGGTGATGAGTTAGTTAAAACCAAGCCCTTGCGACCTGATCTTGCGGTATTATCCCAATTGGATATTACGGTATTGTAGGCCTCAAAAGGAAATCCCTTTAGGCATGGAAGCATCGCATCTATGGTATTTCCATAATCAATTTTTTTGGGTCCGATAGACAGTCCAATTTTATTTTTAATTTTTTCTATTACTGCGTTTAAAAGGTGGTAGCCGACCTCAGTAGTATGTCGGCCAGTAATATTAAGAACTATGGCTCCGTCAAGACCAAGATCATTTGCAGATGGAAATCTTCCGCCTGGATTAGGGGACCATGTTCCTAAAATATATAGGCCAGGAAATCCGTCTTTAACGGCAAGTTCTCTTAAGCGCTCTAAATATAAATTTTTTTTTGGGAGTAGATTTGGCTTATATACGTAGAAAACCGGCTTACCCTCATGCTTAATATAGCGTTCATCCTGAAATAGGATCCTTAATGTTTCATAATGATGCTCTGGATCATTAGAGGGGTAAGTTTGATCAATTAAAATTTCATTAGGCGCCCCATGCCAAATACCTGTCCAAGATTCATTTGCCCACCCTACGCAAAATGGAAAATTTGGTTCGCCGCTTTGAAGAACCTCATCAAGTGGCTGCTCTAATAATTTTTTCCCCCCAAACCAATAATGCCAATAGCAAAATCCATAAACACCATGATTTTTTGCAAGCTCTGCCTGATCTTTGCGAGTTTGAGATAACCGCAAATCATAAAACCCTAGTTCCCCGGGAAGTTTTGGTTGCAGATGCCCTCTAAATAGTGGTCGAGCTTTGGCAACATTGTGCCATTCTGTAAATCCCGCTCCCCACCATTTGTCATTTTCGGGGATTGGATGAAATTGGGGTAAATAAAACGCTATGATTTTTGGCTTCATGACTACACGCAGACCCATTGATTTAATTCTTTTGAATAGCTTTTAATTATCTTTGCTGGGACACCTCCAGCAATCACACCTTCTGGAATTGATTTTGTTACTACGCTATTTGCTGCAATTACAACCCCTTCGCCAATGGTTACCCCCCCTAGAATTACTACTCCATCACCAATCCATACATTTTTTTCTATGATTATTGGACCGGTATAGCTCAAGGGTCGATCAATTGGGCTGCTTTGAAAGGGATTGCTTACATCATGTCCGCCGTATTTTCCATGGGAATGATCAGTAACCAGAACTCTACTCCCGAACAAAACATCATCTTTTATTTTTATACTGCCAATGGCGCCTACATGACACCAATATCCAAAAGAAACATTCTTGCCAATTTCGATCTTGGGGGTATGGCAAACATTTTTATAAGAATTTATAGCCTCTAGCCATAAACCAGAACCCGCTCCAAAACTTTCTCCAATCTGGATCTTTTTTTTTCCAGTAATCCGTGCATTAAATGGAACAACCAATCCAAATTTTCCAAAATAAAGAAAGCCTATGACTCCGCCGAATAAAATGTGTAGAGCAATACGGATTTTATGCATAAAAAATATTTAACTAATACTCAAGCCCGCTAATACCCGATCTCGGGCACAAACTGGCACTACGTTTTTTAGGCAGCCGCTTTTTAAGCTTCTCACTTGGCGCTGCCGTTCTTGATGTTCGTCCACACCCTCTG
>Ga0247840_10006146_pt1 | contig 17521 bp, 16 predicted proteins | sample LaCruzMarch2015__FD_192404 | JGI IMG/M metagenome (GOLD analysis project Ga0247840, IMG submission 192404) | Freshwater microbial communities from meromictic Lake La Cruz, Castile-La Mancha, Spain - LaCruzMarch2015_17m | ecosystem: Environmental > Aquatic > Freshwater > Lake | place: Spain... | reverse complement strand
TGCAACCCGCTGAATCGCAGCCTCCCAAGCGCCTATTGTTGTCGCTTTGCTGCGCCGCGGAGGAAATCTGTCAGTGCCAATATTCTATCCCAAAAAGCGGGAAACTTTTACTCAGAAATCGCCTTATGTCCGCCGCCCCGATGGCACCACCGCCGCCGAACGCTTCTTCGGGCGGGCTCACCCGGCGCTGTTTGACCACGTGCTGGCGCACGTCGGTCTGCCGCCGCCAGCGCGGCGGCGGCGACCGCGACCGGTCACGCGCCCGGCGCTGACGCTGGTGGCGGCGTGACGGGGGTGGGCGGAGTTATGATCAAGGCCGCCCGCGAGACACCCGCGATCTCCGCGGCGCGACCCTGGCTGATTCGCTCCAGTTCGTACCATTTTACGGCCGCCGCCAGGCGCAACTCGCGCACAAATTCGTCGGGGTCCTGCCGGACCGTGGCCAGAATCCCGGGATCGATGTCAAACGCCACATTCATCGCAGACTCCGGATCGAGGAGGAGGCAGGGTTGGGCTTGCGGAAAGTCAAGAGCATAGCCAAGCAAGGCCACCTTTGTAACCCCAGGTTAGACTATTTTCGACTCGCCACGAACGACTGCCGCTGCGCGGAACAGCGTTTCGCCACCCCCTCAAGTATCATTAGCACCTTCGCCCCCGCCCCGCATGGTCGGCGGGGCCACCCTCGGGCCCGGATAAACGCATGAAAAAACCGCGCAAGGTCGGCGCCGCGGCGCCCAAGTCCCCGCAACAGTCGGCAGCGGCGCTGCTGGCCCTGGCCCAAGGCCAGGCCGCGGCGGGGCGCTGGCGGGAGGCGACCGCCTCCTTCAAGGACCTGCTCAAGATCGAGGACCGCCCCGAGTGGCGGCTGGAGCTGGCCGCGGCCTACGCCGGGCGGGCGCGGGAACTGGCGGCCAAGGGGATGCCCAAGGAGGCCCTCACCCTCTGGGAAAACCGCGCCCTGGTCGCCCCGCAACTGGCCCCGGAGCTGGACTATTGCGCCCTGCTCCTGCGCCAGGGCAAGGTCCAGGCGGTCCTGGACCTGTTGGTCCAGGCGGGCGGGCGCCTGGACGGCGCGACCCTGACCGCCCTGCGCTCCCACCTGGCCGCGCTGCATCTCGCGGGCGAGACGGCGGTGGCCGCGGGGCTCCCGGCCGATGATCCGATCCGGGGCCTGGGGCCGACCGCCGCCGCGGCCCTGGACGCCTACTGCCGGGGCGACGACGCGGCCCTGCACGAGGCCCTGGCCGCCATCCCCTTCCGCTCCCCCTATCGCGACCTGGCGCAGGTCCTCAAGGCCCTGCAACGGGCCCCGGCGGCACCCGCCGAGGCGGCGGCACTGCTCGAACGGGTCGGCGACGACTCCGGCTTCGCCCCCCTGCGCCGGGCCTGTGCCCTGGCCCTGGGTCCCCCGGAGACCCTCCCGGCCCAGTTGGCGGACGCCGGGGAGCAGACCCGCCGCTTCGCCCTGACCCTGGCCGGCTGGGGGGATGAACGCCAGGCCCTGTGGGAGGAGACGCGCCGCGTCGGCGGGACCGGTCCCCAGGCCCTGCTGCGCCTGCTGCAGCGCCGTCGCGCCCTCCTGGGCGAGGACTGGGCGCGGCGCCAGGCCCTGCGCCTGCTGGTCCCCGGCTTTCCCAAGAGTGCGGCCCTGATCACCGAGGGGGGCGGGCGACGCCTGTCCCCGGACGAGCGCCTGCTGGTCACCGCCTGGCACGCCGAGGAGAGCCGCAACCCCTGGGACGAGATCGAGGCCTGGGCGGCCTATGCCGACCATTTGATCGAGGCCGGGCCGGGACCGGCCGGCAGCGACTCCGCCCTGCGCGTCGCCCTGGTCCTGCGCCGGGTGGACAGCCACCGCGACCTCCTGTCCGGGGTGGCCCCCTCCCAGGACCCGGAGAGCCCGGATCGAGCCCTGGCCGACGCGCTGGCCTTGAGCCTCACCTATGACCCCGACGACCGCGACACCTATGAACGCCTGGTCCGCTACTACCTGCGCGACGACCGCCTCAAGGACGTTCGCCCCCTGCTGGAACAGGGTCTCAAGCGCTTCCCCAAGGACCTGGGCCTGCTGACCGCGGCCATGGACGCGGCGCTGGCCGGGGACGCCTTCAAGAAGGCGGCGCGCTACGCCCACGAGATCCTGGCCCTGGACCCGATCAATAGCGGCGCCCGCGAGCGCCTGGTCAAGGCCCATCTGGCCCATGCCCGCAAACAGGTCCGCGCCGCCCGCTACGACCTGGCGCGCAAGGAACTCGACGAGTCCGGGCAGTGGGACCAGGACGGGCGGCGGCGCGAGCAGCGCGCCCTGTTCGCCGGCCTGCTCGACCTGATCGAGGACGAGCCCCGCGGCCGGGATACCCTGCGCGCACAGATTGCCGCCCTGGGCGGCGGCCTGTCCGCCGCCCTGGCCCTGAGCCTGGAGGCGGTCGCCATCGGCCGCACCGCGGCCTGGGCACTCAAGGCGGTCGGCAGCGCCAAGCCCCAGGCCCCCACGCAGGCGGACCTGAGCGCCTTCCTGGCGCGGCTGCGCACCTATCTGGAAGGCGGCGAAGCGCTCGCGACCGAACTGCAACGCCTGTTCGACAAGCCGCTGAGCGTCGCCGCCAAGTGGCCCCTGACCCTGGCCGAGTCGGAAGCCGCCTGCGACACCCTGCGCCGGGCCGGTCTGACCCTGGCGCGGCAGGCCTTCGCCGTGGCCGCACTCAAGCGCTGGCCGCGTACACCGGTGTTCGTGCTGCATCAGTTCGAGTCGCGTCGGACGGGCCGCCGCAGTCACCCGGACCGCGCTGAGTTGGGCCAACTGGAAGACGCCTGGATCCGGGCGCGTGAGGCCGGGGACGAACGTACCGCCCATCGGATCGAACAGCTCATCGACCAGTATGCCCCGCCACCGTTCTTCCCAGGCCCGCCTGGCGGATTCTTCACCGACGCATTCGACGACGATGACGATGGGCCGGACCCGGGCCAGTTCCCGATGCCGCCGGACGTGGCCATGCGCGCCATCATCGAGATCATGGGGATCGATCAGGTGCTCAAGCTCGCCGGGCTCAGCGCCCAGGAGCGCGGCGAGTTCAAGCGGCGGGAGCGCGAGGTGGGACGGGCGCGGATAATCGATGAGGTGCTCGAACTGATGCGCGAGGAACTGCCCGACTTCGGCACCGGGATGCCGCCCGCCCCGGGTCCCGGCCCCCGCGGGGGCCCCAAAAGCAAGCGCAAGACGCCCCGGGCGACTGATACCAAACCCCCGGGCGACGACGACCCCGAGCAATTCGAACTCTTCTAGACGAGCGAGCGATGAGCGATCCCTACCTCACCCTTGGACTGCCCCCGGACGCGGACGACGCCGCCGTCTACGCCGCCTATCTGGCGGCCGTCAAGACCTGCCCGCCGGAGCGCGACCCCCAGCGCTTCCAGGCCCTGCGTACCGCCTACGAGTCGCTGCTCACCCACCGCGCCCGCCTCGCGACGGCCTTGTTCAATCAGGAACCGCCGACCCTGCTCGAGGTCCTGAACCGCGCCGACCCGGTGGGCGCACCCCGCCGTCCGGCCCGGGCGCTCTTCGACGCCCTGCTGCGCGGGGGTGACTGATGGCCCCCGACGAGCGCGCGCACCTGATCGAGCGTTTCACCGCCTACCTCGACGCCGCGGATGATCCCGCGAGCGGCGCGGCGGCTGACGCGGCGCCCGGTCCGCAGGCCCCGGACCTCTTCACCCTGCTCGCGGAAGTCGCCGCCCTGAAGAACGAGGTCAAGATCGAGTCACGCCAGGTGAAGGGCGCCCTGGATCAGTTCCGCGACGCCTTCGACCTGGTACGCCAGGCCCAGAACGCGCAGCAGGAGGCCCAGACGCAACGCGCCGAGGCCGAGCGGCGCGCCCGCGAGGACACGCAGCGCGACCTGTTGCTGGAACTCCTGGAACTGCGCGACCGGCTCCAGGCCGCGGCGGATCAGGCGCAGCGCTACCGCCCCGGGTGGCTGGCCCGCCGCGGCGGCGCCGCGGCCTTCGTCACCGCCATGGCCGCGGGGCTCGGCATGAACCTGCGCCGCCTGGACGACACCCTCGCCCGCCGCGGCGTCCAGCCGCTGCCGGCCCTGGGCCAGCGCTTCGACCCCCAGACCATGCACGCCGCCGAGGTCGGACGAGACCCCAAGCAGGCGGCGGGCCTGGTGCTCACCGAGGTACGCCGCGGCTTCGTGCAGGGCGAGCGGCTGCTGCGGCCGGCCGAGGTTGTCGTCAATCGTTTGTGATATATTTTTCCGCGTTCCTTATCAGGTCTGACCCATGCCCACCGCACCCTCCCCGCTCATCGACGACCGCGCCAGCGGTGACCTGAATGCCAGCCTGGGCACCCGCTGGCAGTTCATCGCCGACACCGTCATGGGCGGCGTCTCGCGGGGCGGGCTGGCCGCTGAGATCGTCGATGCCCGGCCCTGCCTGCACCTGACCGGTCAGGTCAGCCTGGCGCACAGTGGCGGTTTCATCCAGGCGGGTCTGGACCTCGGAACGGCCGGCCTGGTGGATGCCCGGGGCTGGAGCGGGATCGAATTGGTGGTCCGGGGCAATGACGAGACCTATAACCTGCACCTGCGCACGGTCGACACCCGGATCGTTTGGCAGTCGTACCGCGCCTCGTTTCGGGCGCCGCCGCGCTGGGAGACGGTACGGCTGCCCTTCGAGACCTTTGAGCCCTACCGGATCGACTGCCCGCTGGACCTCGCCGTCCTGCGGCGGCTGGGGCTGGTCGCGATCGGCCGGGAGATGACGGCCGATCTTTGTCTCGCGCGTATTGCCTTCTACTGATTGTCGGGCCTTGGCCCCCGGTCCCGGGCTGGAGCGGGGCGCTGGTCCGCACAGCGGACCCTACGGCTGGTCAGATGTATTTCACGTCCAGGATCTCCAACTCCCGTTTGCCCCCGGGGGCGTCGACCACGCCGACATCGCCCTCGCTCTTGCCGATCAGGGCGCGGGCGATGGGGGAACTGATGGAGATCATGCCCTGCTTGAGATCCGCCTCGTCGTCGCCGACGATCTGGAAGCTGCGCTCCTCGTCCTTTTCGACCTCCAGCACCAGGACGGTGGCGCCGAAGACGACGCGCCCGGTGGGCGGGAGCTTGGTGACGTCGATGATCTGGGCATTGGAGAGCTTGCCGTCCAGGTCCTTGATGCGGCCCTCGATGAAACTCTGCTGTTCGCGGGCGGCGTGGTATTCGGCGTTTTCCTTGAGGTCGCCATGGGCGCGCGCCTCGGCGATCGCCTCGATGACCCGCGGGCGCTCGATGCGCTTGAGGCGCTCCAGTTCCTCACGCAGTTTCTCGGCGCCGCGGGCGGTGAGAGGTACCTTGCTCATTCGTGGAGTCCTCAGTGAAGGTCCTGGAGCCGATTGACACTCAGGATGTCGAGTTGCTTCAGCGCCAGACAGGTGGCTTCGGCCCCGGCGATGGTGGTGGTGTAACTGACCTTGTGCTGGAGTGCGGCGCGGCGGATGGCGGAGGAGTCGGCGATCGCCTGGGCGCCCTCGGTGGTATTGACGATGAAGCTCACCTCGCGGTTCTTGATCATATCGACCACATGGGGCCGACCCTCCATGACCTTATTGACGATGACGCAGGGCAGCCCGGCCTCGTGCACCGAGATCGCCGTGCCGCGGGTGGCATAGAGGCTGAAGCCCAGGGCCAGCAGGTCGCGGGCGACCCGGATCAGGCGCGGCCGGTCCGCGGTGCGCACGCTGAGCATCGCCTTGCCCTTGACCGGCAACAGGGTACCGGCCCCCTCCTGGGCCTTGGCATAGGCCTCGCCGAAGGACTCGCCGACCCCCATCACCTCGCCGGTGGACTTCATCTCCGGCCCCAGCACCGTATCCACCCCGGGGAACTTGATGAAGGGGAAGACGGCCTCCTTGACGAAATAGTGCTTGGGCCGGACCTCCCGCGTACAGCCTTGCGCCGCGAGTGACTTGCCGACCATACAGCGGGCCGCAACCTTGGCCAGGGCCAACCCGATGGCCTTGGAGACGAAGGGCACGGTACGCGAGGCGCGCGGGTTGACCTCCAGGATATAGATGTCGTCACCCTTGATGGCGAACTGGGCGTTCATCAGCCCCACCACGTTGAGCCCGTGGGCCATCTGGGCCATCTGCACGCGCATTCGGTCCTGGGTGGATTGCGACAGGGTGTAGGGCGGCAGCGAGCAGGCGGAGTCACCCGAATGCACCCCGGCCTGCTCGATATGCTCCATGATGCCGCCGATCAGCACATCCTTGCCGTCGCAGATGGCATCGACATCGACCTCGATGGCGTCTTCCAGGAAGCGGTCCAGGAGCACCGGTGACTCATTGGAGACGCGCACCGCGTATTTCATATAACGAGCCAACTCGATCTCGTCGAAGACGATCTCCATGGCCCGCCCGCCCAAGACATAGGACGGGCGCACCACCAGCGGATAACCGATGGCGGCGGCCTTGGCCACCGCCTCCGCCTCGCTGCGGGCGGTGGCGTTGGGCGGCTGCATCAGCCCCAGTTGGTGGATCAACTGCTGGAAGCGCTCGCGGTCCTCGGCCCGATCGATGGCGTCCGGGGTGGTCCCGATGATGGGCACCCCGTTGGCCTCCAGGGCCCGGGCGAGCTTGAGCGGGGTCTGGCCGCCGTACTGGACGATGACGCCGAGCGGCTTCTCCTTGTCCACGATCTCCAGTACGTCCTCCAGGGTGAGCGGCTCGAAATAGAGCCGGTCGGAGGTATCGTAGTCGGTGGAGACGGTCTCCGGGTTGCAGTTGACCATGATGGTCTCATAGCCGTCCTCCCGCAGTGCCAGGGCCGCGTGGACGCAGCAATAGTCGAACTCGATCCCCTGGCCGATGCGATTCGGACCGCCGCCCAGGACCATGATCTTCTGCCGGTCGGTGGGCTGCGCCTCGCACTCCTCCTCATAGGTGGAGTAGAGATAGGCGGTGCTGGAGGCGAACTCGGCGGCGCAGGTGTCGACCCGCTTGTAGACTGGACGCACCCCGAGTGAATGGCGCAGTTCCCGGATCTCCTGCTCGGTGGCGGCGGTCAGGCGCGCCAGGCGGCGATCGGAGAAGCCCTGGCGCTTCAGCGCATAGAGTCGCTGCGCGTCGAGTGCCGCCAGACCGGCCTGGCGGACCTGAGCTTCGGTCTCGACCAGGTCCTGGATCTGGGCCAGGAACCAGGGGTCGATCTGACACAGTGAATAGATCTCCCGGCAGTCCATGCCAGCGCGGAAGGCGTCCGCCAGATAGAAGATGCGCTCGGACCCGGCCTGACGCAACTCGTGCTTGATCGTATTGCGGGCCTCCGGGTGCTTGAGGTCGACGACCTCGTCGAGCCCGTAGCGGTCCGTCTCCAGCCCGCGCAGGGCCTTTTGCAGCGATTCCTGGAAGGTGCGCCCGATGGCCATCACCTCCCCCACCGACTTCATCTGGGTGGTGAGCCGCGGATTGGCCTGGGGGAACTTCTCGAAGGCGAAGCGCGGGATCTTGGTGACCACATAGTCGATCGAGGGCTCGAACGAGGCCGGCGTCGCCCCGCCGGTGATGTCGTTGCGCAGTTCATCGAGCGTATAGCCCACCGCCAGCTTGGCCGCGACCTTGGCGATCGGAAACCCGGTCGCCTTGGAGGCCAGGGCCGAGGAGCGCGAGACGCGCGGGTTCATCTCGATGATGATCATGCGCCCGTCGTCGGGATTGATGGCGAACTGGACGTTGGAACCGCCCGTGTCCACCCCGATCTCGCGCAGCACCTTGAGCGAGGCGTCGCGCATGATCTGGTATTCCTTGTCGGTGAGGGTCTGGGCCGGGGCAACCGTGATGGAGTCCCCGGTATGCACCCCCATCGGGTCGAAGTTCTCGATGGAGCAGACGATGATGCAATTGTCCGCATGGTCACGGACCACCTCCATCTCGTATTCCTTCCAACCCAGGGCCGACTCCTCGATCAGCAGCTCGTGGGTCGGCGACAGGTCCAGTCCGCGGCGGCAGATCTCCTCGAACTCCTCCTCATTGTAGGCGATCCCGCCGCCGCTCCCGCCCATGGTGAAGGAGGGTCGGATGATGGACGGGTAGCCGATGGAGGCCTGGACCTGGATCGCCTCCTCCAGGCTGTGGGCGATGGCCGAGCGGGGCATGTCGAGCCCGATCTTGCGCATCGCCTTGCGGAACAGATCGCGGTCCTCGGCCTTGTCGATGGCCTCGCGCGAGGCGCCGATCAGTTCCACCCCGAAACGCTCCAGCACGCCGCGGCGCACCAGATCGAGCGCGCAGTTGAGCGCCGTCTGTCCGCCCATGGTGGGCAGCAGCGCGTCGGGGCGCTCCTTCTCGATGATGGCGGCCACCGCGCGCCAGGTGACCGGCTCGATATAGGTGGCGTCGGCCATCTCCGGGTCGGTCATGATGGTGGCCGGATTGCTGTTCACCAGGATGACCCGAAAGCCCTCCTCGCGCAGCGCCTTGCAGGCCTGGGCGCCGGAGTAATCGAACTCGCAGGCCTGGCCGATGACGATCGGCCCGGCGCCGATGATCAGGATGCTGTGGATGTCGGTACGTTTTGGCATTCTGGATTTATTGTCCGCAAATGAACGCAAATGAACGCAAATTAAGAAGAAGAATACTTTTGATTCCGCTGCTAATCTTGCGTAGGCTGAGTCTCAGACGCGCTGAGCGTCATCATGACGCCAGACGACTCGCCGTATCTCCAGTTTCGGTGCACCGAAGTTAAGTAGGAGTCCGACACTAAGCCCGGTCACTCGCAGGTAATTCATAATCTGCGCCTCATGGTCAGAGGTAAGGAGCTTCAGGGCCTTCAATTCCACCAGCAACGACCGCTCCACAACCAAATCCGCAATGAAATTGCCGACTACTCGATCCTTGTAAAGGACCTGAAGCGGCGCTTGGCACTCGAAGGCAATGCCTTGATCGGCCAGCTCAACACAGAGGGCATTCTGATAAACAGACTCGAGAAACCCCGCACCCAGCGTATTGCTGACCGTGAACGCACATCCGATCACTCGCCTGGAGATTGGAACAACAATCCCGCCAGCTCCTTCCCCATTTGCGTTCATTTGCGTTCATTTGCGGACAAGTTCTTTTTCCGCTCCATCAGCGCGATGAAGTGGTCGAACACCGGTGCCACGTCGTGCGGCCCCGGGCTGGCCTCCGGGTGGCCCTGGAAGCTGAAGGCCGGGCAGTCGCGGCGCGCGAGGCCTTGCAGGGAGCCGTCGAAGAGCGAGCGGTGGGTCGCCTCCAGACAGTCGGGCAGGCTCGTCTCGTCCACCGCAAAGCCGTGGTTCTGGCTGGAGATCATGACCCGCCCGGTCTTGAGATCCTGCACCGGGTGGTTGGCCCCATGGTGACCGAACTTCATCTTGACGGTCCGCGCCCCGCTCGCCAACCCCAGCAACTGGTGCCCGAGACAGATACCGAACAGCGGGATGCCGGCCTCGAGCAACTCACGGATGGCGGTGATGGCGTAGTCGCAGGGTTGCGGGTCACCGGGTCCGTTGGACAGAAAAACCCCTTCCGGGTCTTGGGACAGCACCGCCGCCGCCGGGGTCCGGGGCGGCACCACGGTCACCCGGCAGCCGCGACTCACCAGCATCCGCAGGATGTTGCGTTTGATGCCGTAGTCATAGGCGATGACGTGGTAGGGGGGCGGAGCCTCCAAGTCCCGATGGCCGTGCGCCAGGCTCCATACCCCCTGGGTCCAGTCATAGGGCTCGCTGGTGCCGGCGTGCTGGGCCAGGTCCATGCCCTTGAGCCCCGGGAAGGCGCGCGCGGCGGCCAGGGCGGCGGTCTCGTCGAGTCCGAACCCCGCCATCAGGCAGCCGTTCAGGGCGCCCTTCTCGCGCAGCAGGCGGGTCAGCCGCCGGGTGTCGATCCCGGCGATGCCCGGCACCCCTTGGCGCAGCAGATAGTCGTCCAGCCGCTCGCGCATCCGGAAGTTGCTGGGCAGTAGCGGCAGGTCACGAATGATCAGACCGGCGGCCGCAACACCCGACGACTCCTCGTCCTCCGGGTTCACGCCCGTGTTGCCGATGTGCGGATAGGTGAGGGTGACCAGTTGGCGCAGGTACGACGGGTCCGTCAGGATCTCCTGATACCCACTCATGGCGGTGTTGAAGACCACCTCGCCGACGCTCGAACCGTCGGCGCCGATCGAGGTTCCCCGGAAGACGCAACCGTCTTCCAGGACCAGAACTGCTGGCTTTTTCAAGGATTTCTCCGAATCGGGAGGCGGCGTGGCCGGCACTGCGGGGGCCGCGATGGACCACCGGGACAACAGCGGGCACGGGCACTGATGATTCGGACAAAGCGACACCGAATCCGCGGGGATTCTAAAGGTCCGGGGCCCGACTGTCCACGCGCGTCGAGAGGGTGCCAGTGGCGGTGCGGCCGGCAGGGCATCACAGCGGCAGCGCCGTCGGCCGGTTCAAGGTCCCCGAATCTATCGGCCCATGATACCCCGCGACACCCAGGGATGCGGGAGGCCGCGGCGCGGCGCCGGGTCCTGCGGCGCATACTGGCGCCGTCGTTGGTCCGCGTAGCGGACGCTACGCGTCAATGCAATTCGACCTCGAAGCGGAGCCTCTCGTCCTCCCCGCCGCCGCCCTTGCGCCGCACCTCGACCGGAAGGCGCTCCCCGGGCCGGCGGTCGAGCAGGGCGATGCGGATGTCCGCGTAGCCCTCGACCTGCTGATCGCCGATACGCACGATGAAGTCGCCCTCCTGGAGCCCGGCCGCCTTGGCGCCGCTGCCCGCACCGAAACCCTGCACCTGGGCCCCGCGGCCCTCGCCGTGCTCCGCGAGTTGGACGCCGAGCAGGCCGCCGGGGGGCAGTTCCACGGGTGTCGGGTCGAGCAGATAGTCGGCCGCCGCCGGGTCCAGTTCCTGATCGCCGACGTTCAACAGGGTGGTGGAGCTTACCTTCACGCGCTGTAACAGCCGCTTGGGGATGCCCTGACCGTATTCGATGTGCCCGCCGCCGGCCAGGACCACCAGGGTCCGGTCAGGGTTCGCGCGCAGATAGTCGGCGGCGCGCTCGGCCATGCCCTCGTCCCAGAGCAGTTGGACCTCCAAAAAGCGCTCGAACGACTTTTTGTCTGCCCCGGGGTGCTGGGCGAAGACCGCTTTGATCCGCGCCTCATAGGCGGGGTCCGAGCGGTCGATCCGGTCCGGCAGGCGCCCACGCTCGACCTCGGTCAGGCCCGCGATGCCGACCGCCCCCACCCGGCGGGTCAGTTCGGACTCCAGGTTGAGTGCGATGACCGGGATCCGGTGCTCGCGGGCGTAGCGCAGGATGGGGCGATAGAGCCGGTAGTCGAAGCGCCAGCGGTCGAAGTATTGACTCCGGCGCAGGAACTCGGGCTCCTCGATCGCGCCCGCGATGTAGTCGTCCAGGGCCGCCTGATAGGGCTGCTGGAAGAACTCCATGCCGATGGCCAGGGCCTTGCCGCGGCGGCGCAGGCCCTCGATCACCTTGAGTTGGTTCAGGTGGTCCGCGTAGCGGTCGTGGTTTTCGCCGACGAAGACGACCCGGTGCCGCGCGATGTCATCCAGGACCTGCTCCAGGTCCGAGACGACGCGGCCATCGGGAACCCCGGCGGTTTCGATGGGTAGCGAGTCCGCCGATGGGGGCGCGGCGGCGGCGGTCACGTCGGCCCCCGGCAGCGCCGCCACGGGCAGGAGACCCAGCGAGACGGCCAGGAGGGTGGGGAAAAGGGAACGATCAAAGGTCACGGCAACCCTCGCTGCCAACGTCTGGCTGGTGTTGGCCCGCGCCGGGCCGCATTATTCGACAACCACGTGGGTCAACCCCGTCGGATTATCCTAAAATCCACAGATGAACACAGATGATGACATATTTTATTTTAACTATCATACGCTTATTGATATTGTCACAATCACCGGCAGGGTGAGCCCTCGGGCCAAGCGTAAATCAATGAATAATCTGTGTTCATCTGTGTTCATCTGTGTTCATCTGTGTTCATCTGTGGATAACTGCTCTTTCCGGGATTATGGCCTAATGCGGCCGATTCCCGCCAACCCAAGCAAGCGCCGGACCGACCCCCATGCACCACTTTCTGAAGCCCGCCCCCGTCCTGGCCCTGATCGCCGCCCTGCCGCTGGCCCTGTTCATGCCCCGCGCCCTGCCGGCCGAGACCCCGGTCGTCGGACACCGCATGGAGGTCCGGCTCGACCCCGCGGCCGGGGAGATCACCGTGGTCGACCAACTGACCCTGCCGCTGGGGCGCGACAGCGTCGACCTGGTCCTGCATACGGGCCTGGCCCCGCGTGTCCTGTCCGGGGACGCGACCCTGGAGCCCCTGGGTCGGGACGAACACCTGGAGGCCCTGCGGCTGCATCTGTCGCCCGCGGCCAAGGGGGCCGTCACCCTGGCCTATGGCGGCCAGATCCGCCATGGACTGACCGCGGTGCCGGAGGGCATGGGCCGGGAGCGCCAGGAGAGCACCGGGACCATAGCCCCGGACGGGGTCTTCCTGGACGGGGGCAGCGGCTGGTATCCGCGCGTGCCCGGTACCCTGCAACGCTTCGACCTGCGGGTGACGCTGCCGCCGGGCTGGCAGGCACTGTCCCAGGGGGCCGGGCCCGAGCGCGCCGGGTTCGCCGGTTCGGCCTGGACCGAGACCCAGCCCCAGGACGACATCTATCTCATCGCCGCCCCCTTCACCCTCTATCGCGAACCCGGGAACCAGGGGGGGGCCAAGGGGGCCGAGGCGCAGGTGTGGCTGCGCGGCCCCGACGAGCCCTTGGCGGCGAGCTATCTGGCGGCCACCCGCGAGTATCTGGACCTCTACAGCCGCCTGATCGGCCCCTACGCCTATGCCAAGTTCGCCTTGGTCGAGAACTCCTGGGAGAGCGGACTGGGCATGCCCTCCTTCACCCTGCTCGGCCCCCGGGTCATCCGCCTGCCCTTCATCATCGGCTCATCCTATCCCCATGAGGTGCTGCACAACTGGTGGGGCAACGGTGTCTATGTCGAGCAGCGCACCGGTAACTGGAGCGAGGGCCTGACCGCCTATCTGGCCGACCACCTGATGAAGGAGCGCGACGGCCAGGGGGCCGCCTACCGCCGCGACAGCCTCCAGGCCTACGCGGACTATGTGAGTACCGACCAGGACTTTGCCCTCACCGCGTTCCGCGGGCGCCACGGCGAGGCGAGCCAGGCGATCGGCTACGGCAAGGCGGCCATGTTCTTTCACAACCTGCGACTGCAACTGGGTGACGCACTGTTCATTGAGGGGCTGCGACGCTTCTACGCCGACAACCGCTTCCGCGCCGCCGGCTACGCGGACCTGCGCCGTGCCTTCGAGGCGGTCAGCGGCCGGGACCTGAAGGACTATTTCACCGCCTGGACCACCCGCACCGGGGCGGTGCGCCTCGCCCTGACCGAGGTCAAGACCGAGCCGACCAGGACCGGGTATCAGGTCAGCGGCCGGATCATGCAGACCCAGCGGGAGGCGCCCTTCCCGCTGACGGTGCCGGTGGTGGTTCATCCGGTGACGGGGCCGCCGCAACGGATACTGGTGAACCTCGATGGGCGCGAGGGGCGCTTCGCCATCGACCTGCCCGCCGCACCGCTCCACCTGGCCCTGGACCCGGCGTTCGACAGCTTCCGCACCCTGGAGCCGGGCGAGGCGGCGGTGTCCTTAAGCGCGCTCTTCGGCGCCGCCCAGGGGCTGATCCTGCTCCCGGGCGGCGCAGAACCCGCCCTGCTCGCCGCCTACCGCGACCTGGCGACGGCCTGGGCCGCGGGCCAGCCGGGCTGGCGGGTCGCGCTGGACAGCGATCAGGCGGACCTGCCGAAGGACCGTCCGGTCTGGCTGCTGGGCTGGGAAAACCGGTTCAGCCCGGTCTTTGCCGCCGACAGCCGGGACTTCAGCCTGGACCCGCAGGGGCGGACCTTGCGCATTGCCGGGACGGATCTTGACACCCTGGGGGCCGGCCTGGTCCTCACCCGCGAGCGCGAGGGTCAGGCCCTGGGCTGGATCGCCGCCGGCGACCTCGCCGCCCTGCCCGGGCTCGCCCGCAAGCTCCCGCACTACGGCAAATACGGCTATCTGGTCTTCGCCGGTACGGCCCCGGACAACCGGACCAAGGGCCAGTGGCCGCCCGGTGACTCGGCCCTGGTACGCTGGTTCGGCGACGCGCGCCCGGCACTGGCGCCGGTACCGCGGGCGAGTCTGGTGGAGGCCCGGCATTGACCCAAGAAAGAGGATTAGCCGCGAATAAACGCAAGCGGAGACCCGCCATGCATTACCCACTACTGCCGTTGCTCGCCGCCGGCGTCCTGTTGCTCGGCGGCTGCACTCAGGAACCGGCCCAGATCCTGTATTGCGGGACCCCTAGCGTCACCGAGGGCGACAGCAGCTTCGACCTGACGCAGCGCTGCGGCCAACCCACCGCCGTGGAACAGGCGCAGGACCGCCCCATCGCCACCCCGGTCTATGACACAAACCTGGGCCACTATGTGATCCAGTCAATACCCCAGCCATACGAGGTCTGGGTCTACAACGACGGACCCGACCGACCGGTGGCACGCATCAGCATCAAGAACGGCAGCATCGCGAGGATCGAAGTGACCGGCCCCGGCAAATAACTTCCCCGAAAAAGAGTATTTTGCCGCAAATGAACGCGAATAAGCGCAAATAAATCGGCTGGCTGGGATCGTCGCGGGCGTCACCCGGACGGTGAAGATGCAGTGAAGGCCAAGTATCTGATTATTTGCGTCAATTTGCGTTCATTTGCGGCTAAACTGCTTTTTCTGGGCTCACACGTTGAGGTACTGCCGCACCAGGTCATCGCCCAATTCGCTCATTGCCCCGCGCGCCGCCAGCCGCCCCCGGTCCAGGATCACGAAGCCGTCGGCGACCCGGCGGGCAAAGGGCAGCTTCTGCTCCACCAGGATGACGGTGAGCCCGAACTCGGCGATCAGGCGGCGGATGATGCTGCCGATCTCATGCACGATGTTCGGCTGTATGCCCTCGGTCGGCTCATCCAGGATCAAGAGCTTGGGATCGATCACCAGGGCCCGCCCGATGGCAAGCTGCTGCTGCTGACCGCCGGACAGATCGCCGCCGCGCCGCCCCAGCATTTGTTTCAACACCGGAAAGAGTTCGTAGATGAAGTCCGGGACCTGACGCAGACCGTCGTGCCGGGCGGGCAGCCCGATGCGCAGGTTCTCCTCCACCGTCAGCAACGGAAAGATCTGCCGTCCCTGGGGCACATAGCCCAGCCCCAGGTCGGCGCGCCGCTCGGCGGGGAGCCGGGCCAGGTCCTGCCCCTGATACTGCATGGTACCGGAGCGCAGCGGCAGGAGGCCCATGATGCACTGCATCAGCGTGGTCTTGCCGACGCCGTTGCGGCCCATGACACAGGTGCATTGACCCGTCGGGATTTCGATATCCAGGTCCCAGAGGGTGTGGCTCTCGCCGTAGAACTGGTTCAATCCTTGGATGGTGAGCATACGGAAGGCTCCGTGGTGGAAGGCCAATAGTCGCTGAGGACCTGCGTCTGGTCCCAGGGACAGTCGGTGGGGAAGTGACCGTAATCGAAGGGCGTTTCCGCCACCGCCAGGTCGATCGCCTCCGGATAGGCATCCGCGATCATCCGGTCGACCTGGGGGCGCAGGCTCGGGTTTTCATTGAGGAGCTTGCCCACGGAGCGGCGCTGCACATTGATGGTCGCGCGCCAGGACTTCCGGTTGGGATAATCCGGCTGAAACTGCCATTTGAGCAGATGCCCCAGGAGCACCGCCAGGCGACTCTCCAGGGCGCGATGCTCACGCTTGCCCAAATCCTCGATCTCCTCGGCCAAGTGGGCGATGTCGAGTTGTGAAAAGGCGCCGGCCCGCAGCAGGTGCGCCTGCTCGCGGGACCAGGCGGTCAGGTCGTGGTCATAGTCGGCATTCATCGTCGATGGCGCCTCACGGGACGGACAGGGGCCTGCTGGCGGCAAGGCCGAAGTCTAGCCCAGCGCGCGCCGCGGGTCGACGCGACGCCACGGCAAAGGGTAGGATCAAATCCGCTGTGGATCGGCGGGATCGTCGATCGTAGGATGGGCAAAGCGCAGCGTGCCCATCCTCCAGACCGCGACGCGGCCCGGATGGGCACGCCCGAGCGACGCCGCTACAGGTCCGGACCACCGCGGCGGGCTTTGCCCATCCTACGGCTCTGACGCAAGCTCCAGGCGGCGCTCGCTGCGTTCCACCCGAACCTGAAGGTGCGCAATACCCTCTTCGTTAGGCCCCGCGTCTGAATCGGTGACCACCAGGTAGTGGCGGATGGAGATCAATTGCCCTTTCATCTCCCGGATATCCTGCTTGATGTTCGCAATGTCGGAGCGCATGGCACGGAGCAGTTCCAGCACCAGGTTTTCAGTCTTTTCGGTCATCGTGCACCATCCCCCGGAATCAAGCCTAAGCGGCCTTGAGCGAAGTCTAGCCCAGGGCGGGCCGCGGGTCGATGCGGCCTTGATCTGGAATTCCGGCCAGCGGCGGTCGGTCCGCACAGCGGACCCTACGGGCGGCCGTAGGGTCCGCTGTGCGGACCAGCGACCTCGCGGTTACCGTGAAAGTCCGGCACCGACCCGGTGGGAGCGGCTTCAGCCGCGACGAAGCCTCGCAGATTAGCCGAGCGTCGCCGGTTACCGCGGCCTCGCAGCGCGGCTAACGGCCATGGAAGCAACATCAGCCACCGCGGAAGATGAAAGCCCCCGTGGGAGCGGCTTGCAGCCGCGATGCGAGGCCGCGGTCCGCTGCGACGTTGGCATGATGGGCTAGAGGATCTGCGTACCCACTTGCAGCCGCGATGCGAGGCCGCGGTCCGCTGCGACGCCACCGCAGTCTGCGACGCCCCGTCGCGGCTGAAGCCGCCCCCACAGCGTCGCCGCACGACTTTCACGGTAAAGCCGCTCCCACCGGGGACTTTCAGGTTCCGGGGTGACGGACAACCCCTCATGGCCGTTAGCGTGGTGGCTGCTGGGATCATGACCAACGCCGCTCGACGCAACGGCAACTCCAACCGAGCACCCCGGGGAGATGCCAGGCGCCGGGTCTTGTGGGCGCAGGCGGTCGAACGGGAGGCGGCGACTGAGCTAGAATCCAGGGCCATGAGCAAGGAACCACGACAGATCGCACTGGAGCGGATCGCGGCCGAGAAGGCGGCGCGGACCGGGCGGTTGGATATCGGCAATCTGGGGCTTGAGCGGCTGCCGGATGAGCTGTTTCAACTGGAGTGGCTGGAAGAGTTGGTGTTAGGCGGCGACGGCAAAGGGGTCGAGCCGGATAGGCGTAACTGCCTCGTAGCGCTCCCGCCGCTTCTTCCATGTCTCCCTCATTTGCGTGTCCTGGACTGCTCCCAGACCGACCTTAGGTGATTTCTGTTAAAGATATTACCCGAGAATAGGCTTGATAAAAATGTCATATTTTGGCAAGGTCGGGCTGCGCTTCAACCGTGTTTCGACGTCTTCCATCAATTTCTTCGATAGGCTGAT